>Ga0209700_103747_pt1 | contig 28590 bp, 24 predicted proteins | sample SiratroredBW_FD_187528 | JGI IMG/M metagenome (GOLD analysis project Ga0209700, IMG submission 187528) | Root nodule microbial communities of legume samples collected from California, USA - Siratro red BW (SPAdes) (version 2) | ecosystem: Host-associated > Plants > Roots > Nodule | place: USA... | reverse complement strand
TATATATATACCTTTTTTCAATCCTACCAAACAGGCCGGTGTGAGGAAGAAAAGGAATTAATGATCATGTGGTTTGGTCAATAATTAAACTAAGTATTAATGTTTTTGGGGTTTAGGATCTGTAGTTGCGTCATCATCTTAGGGTTTGGGTATTAGTCTATTGAAGTGCAGATGCTAAATTGTGGCCACAATTTAAGAAATTGGTTACTAAAACGGGGTTCCAAAAGTAATTAGATTTGTAACGGACCAATTGAGTCTGCTAAGCCCTAATTAAGTTGAAATCCTATTATCAAGGCTACTTCAGAAATAAATTTCATTCTATTATAGCGCGTGTTTAATGGGTGTGAAGACTCTGTTGATAAATAATTTTGAAACTTCCATTTATTTAACGTTTAAGTGAGTTTATAAGATACAATTTATCTACACTTCTTTAAAAATATGTAAAATAGTATATTAAAAGGCTAGTAATAAAGTTTGATCTAACTTGATTTCTTTATCGAAGATATTTGACTTAATTCTTTTAAAGAGTTTATTAAATTTAATAACTGATTTACTTATATAGCAGTACATAATATTATGGTATATACTACTAATGTGTTCAGTGAAAGTTTAAAGTGAATAACAATGTAAAATATATTGTTATTATTAAAAGTCTATTTAGTTTTACATGTCTCTTAACTTTTTCTTCAGAGAAAAAAAAAACATTATTATAAGATAAACAAGATTTTAGAAGTCTTTACACTGCATTTTTCTCTGTGATTGTCCTATCTCGCTTTTTGTCTATTAGAAATTTATTAAAAGTAATCAAGTTTTTTACACCAAGGTCGTTTTCCTTTTTGATAAACATACTACCATTCCATACCATTTTCCTTACTTCTCTTGTTTCTTCCATAGATAATTATCCTGCACTGCTCAACACTCCAATTCACAAAACTGAAAAAAAAAAAAAATAGTAAACATAAACAAAAATTCCTAATGCAATGCATTTATATATTTTTTCAAATTTTTTTCTTAAATAATTCATGTTTACAAAATTAATTTCTAAAGTAAAATTTATTTCTATTTATTGTATTTGATCTTATCTTTAATCGATATAGAATCTTTAATATTATCTTAATTTAAAATATAAACATGTTATTTAGATATATGTAATGAGTAAACTTAACTGTAGTGATTTGTAAATGTATGAAATTGTTATGCCACATATAATATATCATAATTTGTTTTGTTTTTTTCTTATTATAGTAAACTTTGTTACCAGGAAATGAGATTAAACTCAGCACATCTTTACAAAATTATTTGTAAAGTGAAATTTGTTCCAATAACTAAATTATCTTAATATTTACTTGATGTGAGATTTCCAAAAATTAAAATAATTTTTTTCCTTTTTTTTAATATACTTTGATATGCATGAGATTGTTAAACCACAATTAATTAATATGTGACGATTCATCAAATTCTAAAAATCTTTCAAAAACTTTGAAGTTCAAAATCTATGTTGTCTTTTATTTTATGAAAAATAAAATAAATTACTTTTTTATATTTCGTTTTTGTTTTGTTATTTAAAGAGAATTTTTAAGAAATGTTGAAACTCTTACTTTATTTTGTAACGAGCTATTTAAATTAATCGAAGCTGGCCTTTATTTTTTTAATCTCAATTTTATTTTATTTTTCTAACTCAAATGTCAGTTTTTTTTTTCTATAATGGTCATGACATGTCGATAATATTGATCAAATTGATAAAAAACATACTTGGTATTCAATGAGAAGGGAATTTTGATTTCTGATGTAAAATTTTTATTGTCAGACAACATAAATATTTTTGTTTGTAAGTATTATTTGAATCTTGAGGTTTATGTTAATTCTAATGAGTTTCAAAATGTAAACTTTTTTAAATTGATTATATTGGAAATAGAGGGCGAAAGTAACAAGATGAAGTGATATACGTCATTAGGTTAAAGCCCAAATAACGATGGTCCGAACTCTAAAGGCTAAGACCCAACTAATAATGGCCCAATCTACTATAAAAGTATCAGAACCTATGACAAAAATTTGTTGTGTATCTTTTTCATGAAACATGGTACTATGCTTTGAAGGGTTTGGTTTTCCATAAAAAAAATACCTCTTCGAAAAAAGAAATATAATAAATAAGGCTATGACTCAATTCTTCTAATGAAAAATAATATAATAATAAGACTATGACTCAATTCCACGTTTTACTTCTTATCAATTAGTATCCATCACTCTCAGAGTTCTATCAATAGGTTATAACTTATTTTAATTCTCCTAACAAACTTTTAAATTTATGATCCAAATAGAAGTTGTCAAAGCAAATATATTTTTGTCCCAAGTTTTATTGTATGAAACATGAAGGCAAAATAGTATATATATATATATATATATATATATATATATTAATATTATCAAATATTGCCATATTTAATATCTTTTGATTAAATTATATTTTTTTAGAAAACTCACCGAAAATAGATTAAAAGTTTTACTCACATAAATTATATACACAAATTTTGCATTGATTTAAGACAATTAAATATTAATTTACATATATAAAAATAATATATATTTTATTAAATATAAACCATTTGATCATTTTGTTATTATTTAATTTTAATACATTTAAGATTAATATCCATTATGATATAAATTTATAAATTAACTATTTGTGATGATATAATATTTAATAAATTTTACAACGTTATAATTTGACACAGCATAATATTAATTCGAAATCATCTTATGATTTATCAGTGTGACTTTTAATAAATATTATATGACAAAAAAAACTATATAAAAAGTTTATAATATTTTATTTAGCATTATTATTATTATTATTATTAATTTTTAACATAACAAAAAATATTAAAAATTTATTGAAATTTCATTTAAATTAAAATCCAGCGGAACCAAAAATCCATTTTTTATGTTTGATTGAAACGATTTTTTAATAAAAATAAAAAACGAAAATTAGCTCATGGTATGTTTTTTCTAGTATATGTAAAGAATTTCATTGTTATTATTTGACTTTTCTTTTCTAATAAGACACTTTATTTTTATATTTTAATTTTTCTGTAATAGGATCCTAAAAATATTGATTTGGTGTCTCTCAATCAATAAAAAATTTATGATTTTTTAAACAGTTACTTTGTTAAAATTAATAAACTTATGGTATCAAATAATTTATGAGCAGATGAGGACATAAAAATTATTTACACTGACATAAATTACTTACTTTTTTGTTACTAAAAATACAAAGTTTTTTTTTTGTTTATTTTAAAAATTAAAAGCTTTTATGTAAATGATAAAAAAATTTAATGGCATATTATTAACAAAACTTTGTTAATAGTCCATGTTGTTGATTCATAAACCAGTTCACCTTCCAAGTCCAAAAGCTTCAGATGGTAAATTTCTTTCCCTGTTCATAAAACTATACTGTAATTTTTTAATGTGAAAAAAAAAAAAATAGATGAGGCTAAGTTTTGATTCACTTGGTAGCTGCATTTCCATAAGCAAAAGAAAGATTCTGTGAAAGCTCTTTTGTTCCCTTCTTCCTGTGAGACCATTTCCTATGCAATTTTCACTCCACTTATGTTGCCACATTCACTCAGTTTAACCAAGCCATTGTTTTTGTTTTTCCCTTACACACAAAAATCTAAGGTTCTATTTTACTTTTGTTGTCTTCGTCAAACAAAGGAAAAAAGATATTTTATTAGTATCTGCTGCCCTTTCATTCTTCCAAGAAAAAATATATATAAACTTCTTCTTCTGTAATCTCCACTGCAGCCACCTTATCTCTCTTATCCCACTGGTTTTTTCTTCAACTCTCCCAAGGGAACCGAGAGAGAGATAGTCATGGACGTTGTTCTTCAAACAAGAGGCCTTCTCTCTCTCCCCACAAACCCCATTAACAAGGTCTCACTTTTATACCCCTCCCAAGGTTTAAGGCAGAGGCTTTTCTCACAAAAACCAAAAGTTCTTGCTGCCTCTTCTCTTTCCTTCAATGGGTTCCAAAAGCTCTCACCAAAAGCCAATGTCTTTGCCCAAAGGGACAGAAATCAAAATTTGTTCTTGTGCAGGGCTGAGGCTTCAGCAGCTGCAGCCTCCTTTGGGGAACCGGAAACTGAGAAACCGAAGTTTTTGGGTGTTGAAGTTGCCACCTTGAAGAAGATTGTGCCTCTGGGCATGATGTTCTTTTGTATCCTCTTCAACTACACCATCTTGAGAGACACAAAGGATGTGTTGGTTGTGACGGCCAAAGGAAGCAGTGCTGAGATTATACCGTTTCTCAAAACTTGGGTGAACCTTCCCATGGCCATTGGCTTCATGTTGTTGTACACTAAGTTGGCTAATGTGTTGTCCAAACAAGCTCTCTTTTACTCTGTAATCCTTCCCTTCATTGCCTTCTTTGGGGCGTTTGGTTTTGTTCTGTACCCTCTCAGCAATTATATCCACCCGGAGGCGTTTGCGGATAAGCTTCTTAACATCCTTGGCCCTCGGTTTCTTGGTCCTCTTGCAATTATGAGGATATGGAGTTTTTGTTTGTTCTATGTCATGGCTGAATTGTGGGGGAGTGTGGTCATTTCGGTGCTGTTTTGGGGGTTTGCCAATCAGGTTGTTTCATTGTTTGAACTTTGAGTCTGCTTTGTTAAGTTGTTTTTAGTTTGTGGCTTGATTTTTGTTATAGAATATGTTGATGCCATCGTCGTCTTATTATTTTTTAATTATGGTGTCCTTCACATGCTTCTTGATATCATCATCATCCTGATTGCCTATTGCATGTTGGATTTTTTGTACTTCTCATCTATTTGTTTTGGTCCTATCATTTGTATTCTGCCTCTTTCTTTATAGCTTGGCCGCTCTGTTTTTAATGAGTCACATGCATGTTGCTATCAATCTTTGCTTGTTGGATTGGATGTTGTTAAGTTTTGTTTCATTTGTGATAATATGCGTATAAATCTTATCTTATCTGGATAAGATGCGAATCATGTGATGACAGGAGAAGGTGCTGAATCCTCTAATGTTATGTTTTAAACATGTTTTCCATTTTGAGTCACTTCATGCAAATTAGTATAATGAATATAAGCTATAAAGATGAATATGATGCTGTGTGGTTTTGTTGCTGCTGCTTTGTGAAGTATAATGCTAATGTTGATTTCTAAATTATTTTTCTTTTGTGCAGATAACAACTGTTGAAGAAGCAAAACGATTCTATCCTTTATTTGGACTTGGGGCCAATGTAGCCCTTGTGTTCTCTGGTCGAACAGTGAAATACTTTTCTAATCTTAGGCAGACTTTAGGTCCTGGAGTTGATGGTTGGGCCATCTCTCTAAAAGCAATGATGAGCATAGTTGTGGGCATGGGACTTGCAATCTGTTTCATATATTGGTGGGTGAATAGCTATGCTCCACTTCCTACTCGTAGCAAGAAGAAGAAGGTAATTTTCTGCCAGACAGATATACTGTTATGTATATATTGTTTCTACCTTAGGGTCAGGTTGAAGCATGTCCATTCTATTGATTCAACTGATTCCATTCTTGTTTTATTCTTGAGTCTACTATTTAGTTCTCAAGACAACTAAAAGCAAATTAAATAAGTAATATATCATTCCTCATTTTTTTTGTTTTAATGTGTGTCTGGTGTTAAATGGTATACCTTGTTATGGATTTTTTCAGGAGAAGCCCAAAATGGGAACAATGGAGAGCATAAAATTTTTGGTGTCTTCAAAATATATAAGGGATCTTGCCACCTTAGTGGTTGCATATGGAATTAGTATTAATCTTGTTGAGGTTACGTGGAAATCAAAGCTCAAAGCTCAGGTAATGTAGACCTCTGGTGCCTTTGATTTTACTATTGGACATTGCAGTCTGCTCTTTCTCAAACTCTGCAATTTGTGCAGTTTCCTAGCCCCAATGAGTACTCATCTTTTATGGGAGACTTTTCAACTGCAACTGGAATTGCTACATTCACAATGATGCTTTTAAGCCAATTTATATTTGACAAATATGGATGGGGAGTTGCTGCCAAGATCACCCCTACTGTCCTGCTTATAACAGGAGTTGGTTTCTTCTCTCTCATATTATTTGGCGGTCCAGTTGCTCCTGTTATTGCAAACTTGGGAATGACTCCACTGCTAGCTGCTGTATACGTTGGTGCATTGCAGAACATATTCAGCAAGAGTGCCAAGTACAGTTTATTCGATCCTTGCAAAGAAATGGCCTACATACCCCTGGATGAGGACACCAAGGTTTGGATTTTTATCAGCTACATTCATATTTGTGCAAAATTGTCATGCAACTTAACTTCCACACATACAATTTTGAGAGAGTTAATGGTTGAATTAAATCATATATAGGGTCAAGATTGTTTAAATTAATGGTCTGTGCTCATATTTTTATCTGCTATAATCATATTTGTGCAAACTTGATCATTCAATCATATACGGTCAAGATCGTTCAAGTTAAATTTTCTCATTAGAATGTTGCAGCTGCACCCACTTGTAATTTGACTTGTACTAAATTCCTTTGCTTGTAGGTGAAGGGCAAGGCAGCCATTGATGTAGTGTGCAACCCATTGGGAAAATCTGGTGGAGCTTTAATTCAGCAGTTCATGATCTTAACTTTTGGTTCACTGGCTAATTCAACTCCGTACCTGGGAGGGGTGCTTCTGGTGATTGTTCTTGCCTGGTTATCAGCAGCCAAGTCTCTTGATTCTCAGTTTACTGCTCTGCGTAGAGAAGAAGAGCTTGAGAAAGAGATGGAAAGAGCAGCTGCTGTTAAGATACCAGTGGTGGCCAAGGATGAGGATGGAAATGGTTCTCTTGCAAGTGTTCCACTGTTGAATCCAACAACTGGTGGTGACTCCTCAAGTACATTGAATTGAACTCAACTCCTCACAATATTTAAAGCTTAAACATCATTGAATTGCAAGGAAGCAGGAGGAATAAACTCAACTCATGAGATGTGTTAGCTTAAGCTATTAGTTGTAGGTCATTGTCTAATGAGTTTGATTCTCACTTTTTTTGAAGTCTCTTTATTGTTACTTTAGTCCCATAGATAAATGATTTTCTTCCCTTAATATGAACCTTTCCTATTTTGTAGTACATTAAAAAAAAAAAAAAATGAAAGAATGAACACATTTGCAATTTTTGTTTCAAATATTAGTTCATTGGTTTCAAGGAGCTATGCCTCGCTTGCACCCTCTACTCACACACATATAATAAAATGAACAGAGAAAATTGCTCTGCATATAAGGTTTATTATGTAAGATATTTTGAATTGATGGAATGGAAACATTGTATTAGCTCTAAATTTTGACAAATCCTAACAAAAAGTTCTCTATTACACTTTTTCTAGCACATATATTTTGATTGGTTAAAATTTATTGAAGATTACAAAATGAAGAATGAGAAATGAAAAACTCGCCAAAATTTGTGGTTCTCAATAAAATCTTAAGGATAAGAAAGTGTTAGTTAGTATTTCTCTTTAATTTTTGATAGGTCTACATTTCAAGCTGAGGACTAAATCTTAGCATGGAGCACTCACTTTGGATGATCTTTTCGGAATATAAAAAGGACATTCTGAAGAATCCATATCTATTTCAGAACAAATGAAAGGTGGTGAAGAAATTTGTGTGGTGTAGAAAGAATCACCTGATACGGGCTTAATTTATGGAGGCCCAAAGCCCAAAAACAGTGTACATTTTGAATCCAATTGAGATAGTAATATTTGGGGAATCTGCAATTGAGCCACAGACAGCAATATTGTGACAGGTGTCCAAGCAAATAATCTTGAATTGAATCATATCATTATGTTTTATATAGCATACTAAAATCGAAAATGGTCCATGATAATCAGAGGTAGATATGTCTGGTTCGAAAGCAACAAATAACTAGGGAGGTTCACGAGCATGGGATGCAAAAACCAAGTTTGGCACTTACATAGGCCCCTCTCAGGTTTCCATTTCCTTCACTTTCCATCACTCTGTGCAATTTGCCAACTGCCATGCACAATCCTAAGGCACACTTACTTGCATATGATGTAAATGAGGCCTTAATATGCTCCAACTTTTGTTTTTATGTCCTTCCTTTGTCCATGTAAATGGAACAAGTTCAAATCCCTCACGCAATACATAAAATGCTGAGAAAACAAAGTCCTTTTCAAGTCTGATGCTGTGTTGTAATAATCACTTTTGTTCTTTATGCTGCTTGGCTGCATTTAACAACGAAGTATTTATCTCTCTTCTCTAGCTAGTTTTACAAGCATAGCTGTGAGTAATGGAAATGAAGAAGCAGTGTTGTGAAGAATCAGAGGGAAGTGTTGGAGCCTGGGAATGTTGGTTCGATGATGCATGCATCGTTGACATGGATTACTTTGTGAAGACCCTTTCAAACATCAAACAAAAGGGTATTCGTGCAGACTTGATTGGTTCCATCATCACTCATTATGCTTCCATTTGGCTCCCTGATCTCTCTGAGAATGGTGTCACCACCACTCAATTTCAATCCCCCGAAAGCGTCACGAATTCATGGATGAAGAAGAGGTTCTTTGTGGAGACCTTGGTGAATGTTCTGCCTCCTGAGAAGGATTCTGTGCCATGCAACTTCCTCCTTCGCCTTCTCAGAACCGCCAACATGGTTCGAGTTGATGCTACATACAGAGCTGAGATTGAGAACCGCATTTGCTCGCAGCTAGATCAAGCTTCTCTCAAAGAGCTCATGATACCCTCCTTCAGCCACACGTGTGGAACTCTGTTGGATGTTGAGCTTGTACTCAGGTTGGTTAAGACGTTTTTGAGTATGGACCGTGATGGTGCTGCTTTGGTTAAGGTGGCCAAGTTGGTTGATTGCTACCTCGCTGAGGCTGCTGTGGATGCCAATTTGTCCTTGTCTGAGTTCCGTGCACTTGCTGGAGTTCTTCCAAGCCATGCCAGAGCAACGGATGATGGCTTGTACCGAGCCATTGACACTTATCTAAAAGTATGTCTTCTCATTTTAGTTTCAAGTTATTTGATGGACAAAACCTTGTGCTTCTAGTAATGTTCCCTTGTTAATAAAAGTTTGGATTAGAAATCAGTATAAATTGACTAGGTGAAACTCTAATTCTAAATGGAAAACAACAATAGAGAAACACATGGAATTGTCTGTAAGTTTTGTTGCTTATTTGATTCATTAGAGGTAATTTTATGTTATTCATGCTTCTTAATTTACTTATTGATGACAAGGAGGAAGGGATGGATTAAAACCTTCATTTTGGGTATCCTGGAAAATGCTTCTTATGTTGTCACTGGCATGAGATTCTTTTGAGAGGGAATAGGTGAAGTGAAATTGAAATAACATAAAGGTCTGTCATGTGGGGCCACTAGATCATAACTGTGATAAATTGTTTTCAACATTTGGCTTTTGTCTTGTCCCTCACACTGATACACATAAAAGTTTACACAAATGCTTTACTGAAATGGAGCCTAATTAATGATCTCTTGAGAACAGGAAACAAAACTCTTTCTAGTTTAGATGTTAAAGCTTGGCATTTCCTTGTGGTTGTTCTGTGTATTTATTACTTGTTGCCAATCCAAAAGGTGCACTAGCCTCCTAAATTTAGGTAACCTGTCACGTACAAGTAGGAGTATATATTAGTAGTTAGTTGTTGAATAATACAAACTTGTACTATTTGTGATTAGAACTTCATGTTACCATTAAAAAATGCATCACTTTAAACAGTACTGCATGGGGACAGACATGTTACTAGTTATTGCTAAAAATTTATGCTGATCATGATGGACTAAACTATAGTCCTAGATTAGATACTGTTTCAAGACTTTCCCATTTGAGAAGCATGATTCTTGCACTATTTGTGGTGGTGAGAGTATGATTTTGAAACTCTAAACTCTGGTTATGTGTTGTAGGCACATCCTGGTGTGTCAAAGCAAGAAAGGAAGGGCCTGTGCAGATTGCTTGATAGCCGGAAACTCACACCAGAGGCTTCACTTCATGCAGCTCAAAATGAAAGGTTGCCTGTGAGAGCTGTGATTCAGGTGATCTTCTCTGAACAAGCCAAGCTCAACCGCCAAGTAGATTGGAGTGGCTCCTTCAGCTTGAGGAGCCCAAATGGAGGCCTTGACCCTCGGTGCCTTTCAAAGCGAGAAATGAATGCTCAGCAATTGGAGATAAGGAAGCTGAAGGAAGAAGTTAACAAGCTGCAGAACCAGCTGAATGGCATGAAAGTGCAGGTGGAGAGGTTGGCTGCGAAGAAGAAGGGCTTGTTCAAATGGAAGAGGCTTGGAATGCCTACATTCGGTAGAAATGTGGGAGGGGTGGAGAGAATGGAAGAAGAGGAGGAGGAAGCTGAAAGAGAAGTTGGGTTTGGAAGGGAAACGCCCATGAAAACTAGTGTGGTCAAAAGTAGGCCTCCCCACAAGTGGAGGAATTCTATGTCCTGAAACATAGGCTATGAACAAGAACGTATAAGTCATAGAGTCTGTGTTAATTTGTTGTATTACACAAGTTCGTTTTTTTGGTGCCAGACTATAGAGAAATAATGTAAGACATAACTCTGGTATTTGGAATAAATTCAATTATATGTGAACATACCAAAGTTCTTTATGTAATAGCTGCGACTGCATAGATACAGGTATGCCAAGTAAAAAATAAGAATGCATGAACAAGATCAGACATGGATAGATTTGATTTATCGTAGTTAGATATAGTCTTGTATGAATGTGAAAATGAAAAATTAAGCAACGTATACAAAAAATACTCACAAATTAAAATACTCACAAATTTAATGTCTTAAAGATTTTGAATTGAAAACGATAGGTCTAACTTTTATCATATTCTTGTTTTGAATGATTCCTATAAAATACATTATTGCTTATTATGCTGTGAGTCAGGTTTGATAAACAATGTACATATAGAAAGAAACAAACAATGGATAAGAACATTTCTAAGATTTCTGTTTGTGATTCACTGATTCAAATAAATAAGGTGAATGATGAATAAGGGAGTAAGGAAGTCACAATAGAAAATAAGGTAACTCACATTTCTAGAACCTAAACAACTACTATGTCTAACTGTAATGCACCAGTTGTTTTAATTCATTTTTATAGAATAGTATATATAATTAAATTATAGTTTAATTATTTATAAAGTTGTATATATAAAGGATAAATTAGTTTTTTTTTTTGTAAAATTAGTGTGTAAATAATTGAAAATTGTTTATTATGAGTAAAGAATAAAAAAGTTGGAAGTATAAATTAATGTTTTCTTTTATCTGTAAGTGAAATGGTAATTATAATTAGTTTCTGTTAAAAGATAAATATTGACCATATTATTAATATTTAAATGAAAATATTTATATATACTATGCTATTTTTAGTATTTTTACAATTTATTGGAACTTTATATCAATTATAATTTGATTTTGTATTAATATAATGTTCACTTGTCTCGGTATTTAAATATAATATTTTAGTGTGGAATATTGTATAATGATTTTTGTTGAATAAAATCTCTATAATTTATATTTGTGTCCAATTTACAAATTATTTTATAAATTTTTAACGACTATAATATTATTCTCCTATTACTAAAATTTATGTAATATAATTAAGACGATTTTAAATAAAATGTTAGTATTCGTTTGAGATTTTTGACTGCTAATATTTTTAAAATTAAAACTTAATGTAATTCAGTTTTTGAAAAAACCAGTTAATTTAACAAGTTTAGTAAATAAAATGTTAATTATATTGAAAAAAATTAAACATATTTAAAAAAAAACACTAAGCAAACATGTGAATAACATAAAATTATCCTTCTCTGTTTGATGCTTTGGAACTTGTGAATATTTGTTTGAGTTTGCAGACAAAACACTAAGATCATTTCTGTTTGTAATTCACTAATTCTAATAAATAAAGCAAATGTCGTATTAAGGGGAATTCAAATTCAGTTTTTGCGAGGCAGAAAAAGTAAAAGAAACAGAAACCTTAATGGCAGCAAAAACAAGCTGTTATGTTATCACTTATCAAATATTTGACAACTTTGAAATCTTGTACACAAGTAAAAAACAATGGCTACATTTCACACACTTATTTTCTCTCCTTTTTTTTGGATTATAGATTTCACTAACTTCATTCAGCTAACACAAATCAAATTGTAAAATCATCAATAAACAAAAGGTACAAATGCATTATACATAGCCTCAATCAAATGTATCTCTATTCATAAATTCACAGCTTTCTTGATTGTCTTGATGGATGACCTCAAGAAACTGTTTGATGCAGCTAGATCATCACTTGCTGTTGGCTTCTTCCGAATGATACCACCAAAAAACAAAGATGGAGATGATGGAATTCGCCTCAAGGTCCTGGCACTCTCTGATCTAGGAAGTCTTTTTTCCTTTTTCTGTTCTTCCTTTTTTTCCATCCCTTCAACATGAGGAGTGCAATTTCCTTCACCTATGCAAGCTTCTTCAGAGTAGTTTTTATGTCCTGTTGGCATAACACTTCTAGATTCATTTTCTACGGTATCTTCTTGATCTGTGCATCCATTATTGTCTTCAAGAAGTTGCAGCTGCTTCTCTTTTGAGATCTTCAACTCCTTTTGAGGGAACTTCTGATTCAGTTGTTCGATTATTTTGTCTTCAGTTCTACTATAAGAAGCATTTTCATTTGCTTCTTCTGGATCAGTAATTCCTTGTTGTTTACTATTTTCTAAAAGCATTTGAAGCCACTTCTCCACATTCCCTTTTCCACGTTGCTTTCTGATTTCTTCATCTTCCTCTATTTCTGTCTCGTGAAGAGCTGTGAATGAAATGCCACAACTCCTCTTGCTTTCACTGATTTTAAGCTTCTCAAGTCTTTGCTCAATTGAGTTTTCTTCATCCAATGCAACACTTGATGTAGTATGCTCCTCTAGCTTCTCTTCTGTGTCATTTTTAGCAGACATTTTCATCTTCTCTTCTTTATCTTCCTCATTTTGCTCCTCGTTTGCAGAAGATTCATCAACTTCAGCTGCCCTTTGTTCCTCCTCTAAAAACACTCTGAGCTCCTTGTGCCAAGGTGTTCTTGGTCTGGGCGCAGGCAAGTAAAGAGCAGGTTTACTGTTGTCTCTCTCTTCTAAAGTGGCATAATCTATTCTTGACCTTTTCCTTCCTTGCTCCCATTCAGGTCTAATCTGCTTCTCTATGTCATCTCTTTGTTTGTATTTCTGGTGAAGATCTTTCTCTGCAGCATCACAAATTGCCCTCTGTGCTTCAAGTCTAGCCATTAGTGCATTACTTGCAGCCATGTTCAATCTTACCTGTTCCTTATACATAACACTCCTGCAACAAAACCAATTATCAAAAACCAGTAGTTGCAGTCCAAAGAAAAACATTTGTTACATACAAGAAAAATACTCCATCTCAAGTTAATAAGACATTTTTAACCAATTCACACTCTTTTAAGAAAATTAGTTAATTCAATTGATAACAATAAATTTGTCAGTAATCTGTATAGTAGTTAAAAAATCCTATTGTATTTAATACCAAAGTAGTTGAATGAAGCTACTTACTGGTGCATAGTGTCCCTAATCATCTTCTCTAGCATGATCCTATAAGAAGATTGAGCCTCAGCTAATCGTCTGCACTTTTCTGCCTTCCTCCTACGTTTTACAAGCGCCAATTCCAGGTCTTGAATAGTGAGCTTTTCTTCCTCATTTTTGAGCTTCATTTCATTCACTTCATCATCTAGCTTCTGTATTTCTGCCTGCATTTTTGTAGTTTCCTCTCTTTGCTTCAGGGAATCTCTAGCCATGACAATTGCTTGGTAGGGGTTTTTCACAAAATCTGGATCTTCATTTTCTTTCAGAAGATTGCCATTTCTTTTCCTTGCAGCCACTGAAAAGAGTTTCAACCAGAGGATGGTCAGATACAAAATCAATCTCTGTCTTCAAAATCATTTAACCAATTCAAATTTTGAACGATAATCGTCAACTGCCACCAACCTATTGCAGGAGACATTGGCCTTGCCTTCCTATTGTAATCGAGTTGTCTCAAAGCCAATGCATCACAAGGTTCCCTTCGAGATTCTACTATTGCAGCCGGAGCCAGGCCTGCCTCTTCTTTCAAACCAAAAAAGTGTTGTGGAAAAGAATGAGAATCCACTATTTGTGAAGCATTCAATTCTTGATTTTCTCCTTCACAGAACAAAAATGAAAAGGCTCTGTGCCTGTCATTTGCAAATACAAATACCATTACCCTTCCAATACAAGTCCAGCAAAAATTGAGAAACAAAATAATAATATAATAATAATAATAATAATAGTAATAAAGAATCAACAAAAAAAACCCTGCCTGAAGTCTGAATTTGATGATGCAAAAACAGACAGGAACTGGTTCACAGATATCCCCAATTGGAAATCCCACCATGGCACCAAGAATTCCAGCTTGTTTTTCTTCCTCTTACAGACTTGCCGCTGTAATATCCTTAGATTGCTAAGAACACTCAAACCGCCCCCTGCATTGCCATACCAAAGGAGCAAAATCACACAATGTGACACACACACCCCAATTGAATTCCACTTCTACACATTCTAAAAATAGAAAGAGAAAAGAAAATTACTTGAACAAGGAAACCAGTGATCAACATCCCAAGCCAGAGGAGAGGCCGAATCTGCGTGATAATAGATCACATTGCCATAACCATCCACTCGAATTACAGCAGGGTCAAAGCCAGCATTCCTGAGATTTGCCAAATTGTTAATAACATAACAAAAAAAAGCATCAGAAATCAAAATTGAAACTTTCAGAATCTTCCAAATTGAAACCTACCCAAGATGGCGGAGCTGCTTCCACAAGACACTGACAAAGATCTTAGGCTTGCTGGTAGCCTTAATTTTGGGATCAATAATCGGAAACATCTCATCCAAATCCCTAGCCCTCTCAGCCTAAAACAACAAGCAACAATACAAAATTGTTGAGTTCGAACTCAGAACTTGCTTTAAATGCGTTCTTTACTATTTAAGCTAAGGCACACAAGTGAAAGATCGAACTTTTTTTGTTTACCTCTTGTTCTTGCAAAGCATAAGGGATGAAGGTAAAGGGAGGGCCATGGCTGTAGGGACTGAAACCTCGGTCACGACAGAGTTTTGCGAAGGCTTTTGGGTAGCCAAGGTTCTCATTCACTACCATTTCATCTGGCGCGAACCCATAATCCTCAGCTTCCGCCATTACCGTTTGGTTGGAGTTTGAAGTTTTCGTTCGTTGTTGCAGTTTTTGTGGGGGGGTGGAGGAGCGTGTTCTGTTCTGTTCTGTTCTTTGTTTCGTTTGGTTGAAGTAATGTACCTAAGACTAAGAGAGCCAACGGTCGAATTCGATTTTAACTTTCAAAGGTTTGAAACTCAACTAATCAATTAAAAGATTGGGGTCACTTTACATTACATGTAATAAATTTGGTGCATGAGGGTTTCACTTTGTATGCTACTAACATAGTAACGGTTACAAAGGAGTAGGACATGTCATACTCAAGTTATATAGTTTTTGTTAGGACTAAAGTGCCCCTGGGAGTTCCATGAGGCTATACCATTTGTAGTTATTTTTCTTAGTGTTTAGTGACTAAAGTGCTATAAATTTTATACATTCATATTTTAAATTTGATTTGTTGCTGTTTCAAGAATTAGATTGATTATTGTTGATTTTGTAAGCAAAAGGTAGGATGCTCATGGATTCAAGATGAAACAAAAAGAATAAAGTGGGTAAAGTTTAGTTCTTGTTGCTGTGGATTTAATTAATGGGAAATTTTGAAATCAGAAAGCAGAAAATGATTTTGTAACAGCAAATTGGGGGGCACTGTTTTGAAAAAAGGTAGCAAAAAGTCTCTTTTATTTCAAACAAAGTACACTCCCAAAAAAAGACAAGATTGTTGCAATTGGGCAAGGTACATTCAGAATCCAAGGTATTGACTATGGCATGTGTGGTGGCAATGGGAGATAAGAAAACTTGATCCTTTGTTGATGATTGGTAAGGAAAGGTGAGTGAAGTTTGAATTAAGAAGCATATTTGTGTTGTTGTGGTGGACCTATAATTCTGAATTGTAGAAGGCATGCTCTTAGTGGGTTAACGGTACTTAAGGTGGAAAACTTGGCCACTATGTTGTGTTTTTCTGGGTCTTCAAAATTCTTTATGGTCTTAGTGGGTTAAGCCCTATTAAGTTTTCTATCATGTCATTGGATTTGGTGCTGGGAAATGTTGCACTCAATTGCTCCATATTTGCTACTTTTTTTACCCTTTCTGGTGTATCATCATTGATCACATTCACTTTTCTATACTCGTCTTTCTTATGTTCCTTTTTGGAAAAAAATCCAATTATAAATATATGTATATTTTTTATTTTTTCTATTTTATATAATTTTTAATATATTTATAACAATGTATAATCTATATTCTATATATAATGAAAATTCGTCATCTGATATATTATTTTAATATATACAATATGCAATGAGATATCTCCATTTGATAATAATTGCAATATTAGAAGATAAATAAAACGTGTGTAGTTATTTTTAAGAAGATGCGATAGTTTTCATCTACTAATTTCTCTCTTATCAGTAATTTTTATGATGATTTTGTGTTGTGATCTTAAAATATAATTGATAGGAAATTTATCTACTTTTACATTAAATTGGATAATCTATTTATGTATAGTAATAAATGTCGAAATAAGAATTGAGTTGAGAAAGTAGATAATATATTAGTGTGTACATTTTGTAATTAAAATGCTTAAAATACAATATTTCGAAAAAAAGAGATATATATATATATTGGAACAAAAACAATAAAGGTATATTAGAAAGTCATGTATAATTTTAAGAACAAATCCCATTTTGGTATTTTGAAAGTGTTTCTATTACATTAATTATTCAAATTAAGAAAATTTTAAATATATATCCAAAAGTATATATGTGAATATTATTATTGAAGAAACATTTTTTTTTTAAATTTAGATTAGTGTGTGATGAATAAATTTAATTTTCAGTGACTTATTGAAATTTGTTTACAGTTCTAGAGACTAATGTGACATTGACATACACTTCCAGGTACTAAAATAAGTAGTTTCAACACACATGACAGTGTTGATTTTTTTTTTTTTTTAAAAAATGTACTGTAAATCTAAATCTAAAGTGTATGAAAAAAAAGGTAGTTTTGGAGGATGTGGTGATGCTTATACAACTCTTATCCTATGGTGTATACTGTTGGAATAAGGTCAGGAATTGAGTTGTTTGCACAAACAAGAAAAATATTAGAAATGCATTAAACTTTACTAACACTCAGTTACGAGCTATTATTGAGTATGAAATTCAGAAATTTGATGTAACAAACATTGTTTAAAACAAGTTATGAGAACGGTGAAGGTGTCATTTGGTTTTATCAAAGCTGATTTCTTTTCACACTTCCTTATTTTTCTTATTTCTTATAAACTCCATAAATATGAAAACCACAACTTTATTCTTACAGTTTATGAAAAAAATAATAATTTTGAATTGTATAATATAGAAGTGTCTTTTAGATTATGTAATTTAGGAGTATCTTTTCGATTATACAATTAAGAAGTATCTTTTTATATAAAAAAAAAACTTATTTGATTACACAATCTAAAAGATTATTGTTGAAGATTGAAAGGATTTTCATCAAGATGCAACTTCTTCTAAATGGAGAATGTGAGAGTTAGAAAATGTAGGACTAGGAGCAGACACGACAGAAGGACTGGCGACGACAGGAGACAAGAAAGGACTAACAACAATATAGAATAAAATGATAGACTAAGTGTACTTTTGTCTTTTTACACACCTTCATGCAGGTGCAGGAGAAACTACGGGGTTGCAGGAAGAAATACCCTCAAATTGATAGCCCCGTCCGATTATCATTTTGATTTGAAAACGAGAACCGGATCATATAAGGACAATTGTGATATTAAAATTTTTTATTAAGAAGTAGGAAGAACGTATTAGGATGCAGGAAAAACTCGTCTTCTTAGATAGAGAAAAGTCCAAATTTTCCATGCATCGGATATATTTTGGACTATATAATCCAAAAGTCTATCATAAATCGTATAATTTAGAATTTAAAAATATATTATGTATTATTCAACTTAAAAATGTATCGTGGATGATAGAATCGAGAATAAATTTTTAGATATGAAAATGTATTATGGATTATGTAATTAGAAAACATATTTTAGGGAGTATAATTCAAAATATGTTTTTAGAAATATATTTTAGATTTTACCATATAAAAATTCAAAATATTAGATTTAGATATATATTATACATTACACCATCCAAAACATGTTTCCGAATTTCGGCAACCCGCAAATCTAAAGCATGGATATTTTAGACCTTTTCAACAGCTGCATGAAGAAATCGTAGGGGTGAAAGAAGAAATAGCCCCGATTAAGCATTTACTTTGTTCGGCTTAGACCAGAAAAAAATTAGCCCAATTCACATAACTTATCGTGAACCACATTATACTGATAGCATGTGTTGAAATATGTGGTATCAAACATTTTGCTTCAGTATTTCAAGGAAGCTCATAGTTGTCACTTGATGCAACCATCTTTAATCCTTTGCACATAGTTAACGTTGCGTGTGATGCAGTCATGATAATATCAAACATTTCTTGTTAACGTAGACCAACATATTTTCAAACACATCAAGTCTTGGTTTTATGGCAGCCAAATAAACATATGACAGAATCCAATGTTTGCATTTCATCAATTTCTAGCTTCCAAACGCAAGATCCAAAACTTGATTTCTTCAAGGTTTTGGCTTGTCCACGTTCCATATTTTTAACCAACCCTTATTTTTTTGCTTTGCCAACCTTCTTCTTTATGGTAAAGTGTAATATGAAACAAAATAATATTATTATTTTAAAGACGTTGTCCTCCCATAATTTATTATTATGCTGGCAATCAAGCATTGGTTTAAATGCCTTTTACTCGTAGAAGTGCTACTTGGAGGAAAAATTCAACTAGTGATAAATGGATTACACAAGTTGTCAAATATTTATTTTATGTATTACACGTAACTAATAGTGCCTTTATAACTATGTTTTTATCTGTTTATATTTCTAACACAGGTAACAGATGATGTTAAGAGTCCAAATCAAAGAGTTCTATTCTCCTAAGTTTTTCATTTGATGACAAGTGTGACCCCTAACCCATTGCATGGATAATTTGGCCACAAAGTCCACGATTATTGCGTAGTCCTTGCATGGCTCTGCTGTCATATGACACCTTCTGCTACTCTAAAAACATTAGTGTGGAGTCCTTATATTTAACCAGGAGAACTTTCACCTATATTCATGCATGCCACTCTTTTCTTTCACCTATTAGGATTCAAAGACTGAAATTCACAAGCAAAGAGAGTTTGTTTCAATTTGTTTTAGCAACTGAGTCCAATCCGTTTAGTCCACCTTTCTTGTGATATTTTTGTGTTTTGATTAGTGGGTGCAACTCTTCTACTCCTTGGATTAGAATGATGTTTGGAATAACAGTTGCTTGGCTAAAATAGAATATTGTTTAAAGAAAAATTGATTTAGTGAGTTTGAGAAGTTATTGCAGCTCTATTTTTTTTTTTGCACCTTTTTTGGTTGACAATGGATAATGGTAGCCTGAATAAAGCTGCTAGCAGCTTTCAAGTAAGCAGTTCTTCAATTTGGAGAGATGGAAGTGGAGCTTTTTCTAGGAATTCATTTAGAGAAGAAGATGAAGAAGCTCTGAAATGGGCTGCACTTGAAAAGCTCCCTACTTACAATCGTTTAAAGAAAGGCTTGTTAATCACATCCAATGGTGAGGTGAATGAAATTGATGTCACGGATATTGGAGTACAGGAAAGGAAACATGTGTTGGAGAGGTTGGTAAGAGATGCTGAAGAGGACAATGAAAAGTTTCTGTTGAAGCTGAGGGAAAGAATTGATAGGTAATCAATTCATTGCTAGTATTTTTGTCTTGGTTCATGTGATCCATACATACATTCTATTGCAACATTAGAAGTCAAATATTGTTTTGTTTTCATACCTTTCCTTGACATTTTATCTATAAGTTTTCTTCCAATTCACTATCTTCAATATTTTTAGAGTTGGGATTAGTTTTCCAACAATTGAAGCTAGATTTGAGCATCTGAATGTTGAGGCAGAAGCTTATGTTGGCGGCAGAGCCTTACCGACAATCTTGAACTTCATTGCTAATGCAGTAGAGGTAAGCCATGTACCAATTTGATATTTTTTTGCCTGTCAAAATTATTGTTGCATTTTGTTTATCTTTGATCTACAACTAATTCTGATGAATTTGATCTTTCAGAGTTGCTTGAACTATATGCATATTCTTTCTAGCAAAAAGAAGCACGTCACCATTCTTAAAGATGTTAGTGGAATTGTAAAACCTCGTAGGTGAGAAGTAGAATTGAAAGGATTCATAAAGCTCAAACCTCATTCATTTTTTGTTATCTTAGTCTCATACCCCACCATTGCATTTATCAGGATGACATTGCTTTTAGGTCCTCCAAGTTCTGGAAAAACCACACTCCTTTTGGCTCTGGCAGGACAGCTTGATCCAGATCTTAAGGTGAAAAGAATTCCACTTGTCATTGGATTTCTTTCTATTTCAATCAGATATGTCCAACTCAAGTGCTGATGTCTGATGTAGGTTTCTGGGAGAGTGACTTACAATGGGCATGGGATGAATGAATTTGTACCCCAGAGAACTGCTTCCTATATTAGCCAGCATGATGTTCATATTGGAGAAATGACTGTTAGGGAAACCTTGGCTTTCTCTGCAAGGTGCCAAGGGGTTGGATCACGTTATGGTTAGTCAGCTTTTTACCTTAGAAAATTTTCCACTAATGTAATCCAATCATGACTTGGTATTGTTTTGATCATGTACAGACTTGCTATCTGAACTGTTAAGAAGAGAGAAAGCAGCGAATATTAAGCCTGACCCTATTATTGATATCTACATGAAGGTGAACAAAGAGATTTGAAGTGTGTTTTTATGTCAAACACTTCCATTCAAAAATCTGCTTAGGGAAGATTATTAGTCTTTACTTTGAAAGTAAAAACTTCTTAGGGGAAATTCATTTCAGCTATTGAAGTTTATAAAGGCTATGATTGAATAAAATTTCACTGACTTTTTATTCTGATGGACAAGTAGTCTTTTCATGTTACTGACTTCTGCTGATACCAGGCAACAGCATCTGAAAGCCAGGAAGCAAATCAAATGATGACAGAATATATACTTAAGGTGATATAATACCTCAATCTGTTCTGACACTCACTCCTACTTCAAGAATACATTCTTAATAGATCCAAACAATTTGCTTATTTGTTATTTACAGATCTTGGGGCTGGAAATGTGTGCTGATATTGTGGTTGGGGATGAAATGTTGCGTGGTATATCAGGTGGACAAAGGAAACGTGTTACCACAGGTGGTGATCCAAATTGTCCCTGTAAGTTATTCCAATTCAGTTTCTACATTCTATATTCATATTTTACATACATTATTTACAGGGGAGATGTTGGTTGGTCCAACAAATGCTTTGTTCATGGATGAAATATCTTCTGGCTTGGACAGCTCCACAACTGTTCAAATTATCAAGTGTCTTAGACAAATTGTTCACATTCTAGATGGAACAGCAGTTATCTCACTATTGCAACCAGAACCAGAGACATATGAACTTTTTGATGACATTATCCTCCTCTCCAATGGCCAGATAGTTTATCAAGGACCCCGTGAATTCGTCCTTGAATTTTTTGAATCTATGGGTTTCAGATGTCCTGAGAGGAAAGCCGTAGCTGACTTCCTCCAAGAAGTGAATCGATCTTTCCCTTTTCTTATCTCATACAAATTATGAAATTGATAGAAAAAATATGCATGTGTATGAATCAGAATATCAGATGTATCTATATTCTTTGCCAGGTGACTTCAAGGAAGGATCAACAACAGTACTGGATACACAAAGATGAGCCATACAGTTTTATTACAGTTAAAGAATTTGCCGAGGCATTTCAATGCTTCCATGTTGGTAGGGAACTTAGAGATGAGCTAGCCATTCCATTTGATAAGACAAAGAGCCACCCAGCCGCATTAACTACTAAGAAGTACGGGGTAAACATGAAGGAGCTTTTGAAAGCTAACTTCTCAAGGGAATATTTGCTTATGAAGAGGAATGCATTTGTTCACATCTTCAAGCTATCTCAAGTTAGTTTTATTTTATATGTTTGATTGTAATGTTTCTTAATTTTGTTTTGCATGCATGGTTTTCACGTGTGATTTTTCTCCTTTTTTCCATCAGCTCGCAGTGATGGCAGTGGTAGCAATGACAGTATTCCTGCGAACTGAGATGCATAAGGGTTCTGTGGATAACGGGGCAGTTTACACTGGTGCACTTTTTTTCTCTATAGTAATGGTACTGTTTAATGGGATGGCTGATATTTCTATGAATGTAGCAAAGCTTCCTATATTTTACAAGCAAAGGGACCTCCTATTTTACCCTTCATGGGCATATGCTATTCCCAACTGGATCCTTAAAATCCCTATTACATTGGCTGAAGTAGTTGTCTGGGTATCTATCACCTACTATGTAATTGGATTTGATCCCAGTGTTGGAAGGTAACTGATCTATCCTTATCTACTTTGGACTTAAGAAGACTCACTGTGAGTGTGGCATTAGCTCTGAGATGTGCTAATGATGTAGGTTTTTCAAACAATATCTTCTGTTACTACTACTTGGCCAGATGGCTTCTGCATTGTTTCGTACAATTGCAGCAATTGGTAGGAATATGATTATAGCTAACACATTTGGATCATTTGCAATAGTCACACTTCTGACGTTGGGCGGTTTTATATTGTCAAGAGGTACAAGTATTCAATAGATGCAACAAACGTTTGTACTTTTCAAATTTTTGAACCTTACATGGTTTGCTTTGCCTTTTGATTTTCTCTTGAAATAGAGGATGTTAAGAAATGGTGGACATGGGGTTACTGGATTTCACCAATAATGTATGAGCAGAATGCAATGGTGGTCAATGAGTTCCTCGGACAGAGTTGGAGCCACGTAAGTTCTTGAATCATCAAACTTAAAATATTTTTCAATTTCCAATAATAAATTTTCAACTATAGGTTCTTCCTAATTCAACTGAGTCACTGGGAGTTGAGGTTCTGAAGTCTCGCGGGTTCTTCACTCATGCATCCTGGTATTGGATAGGGGCAGGGGCATTGCTCGGATTTGTTGCTATATTGAACATCACATTCACTCTATGTCTCACTTATCTGAACCGTGAGTTCTCTTCCATACTGTTTTTATATTCCTGCAGAAATGTTACCATGACTCACTTTTGCTATGCTTATGATTGAGCAGCACTTGAGAAGCAACGAGCTGTCATCTTGAAAGAATCTCATGGAAATAAGCATAAAGACAAAACTCTACAAGATATTAGATTCCCACATAGAAATGCCCCCAGTAGCAACATAGAGACAGGTGATTTGTTTTGTGTATGACATGCATGTACACAAGCATGCTTATGCTTTCCCTTTACAATTCATATAAATTCTTTCAGATTTTGAAAAACCTTTCAATTTTCGTGCACCAGTGAGGCCAGAGGAAGTTGTTGAGTCGAGCCACGGGAGGAAAAGAGGAATGGTTCTTCCATTTGAGCCACATACTCTTACCTTTAGTGGAATCACTTACTCAGTAGACATGCCACAGGTTGATTTCCACGAAAACATAAGCACATTATCTTTCATAGTCTGCTTCTGCCAGTAACATAGAGCCCGTTTTGATTTCAACTTGCAGGAAATGAAGAATAATGGAGTAATTGAGGACAGATTGGTCCTTCTGAAGGGTGTTAGTGGTGCATTTAGGCCAGGCGTCCTTACAGCTCTGATGGGGGTGAGTGGAGCAGGTAAAACAACTTTGTTGGATGTGTTGGCAGGAAGGAAAACTGGAGGGTATATTGAAGGGAGCATCACAGTTTCAGGGTATCCTAAAAGACAAGAAACATACGCTCGAATCTCTGGCTACTGTGAGCAGAACGATATCCACTCTCCTCATGTTACTGTCTATGAATCCTTGCTCTACTCAGCGTGGCTTCGTTTATCTCCTGAAGTCAATTCTGAAACTAGAAAGGTAGCATATAAAGTCCAACAAGACACATTGGCAATTGCCTATACCAACTAACTGAACTGATCATAAGTTTAGAGTTAGTTACTATGTAGCACATATACTGACATGGACACGACACTTGGATGTGTATAATTTCTAAAATATAGGATCTTATTTCTAAAATAAGTTGTATTAGTCCTTTTAAAATTGTGTTAGAACTGTGTTAGAGCTGTGAGAAACCAAAAAAGTGTCTTTTGAATTAGACACTTCACATACTCGTGTCGTATGAGTGTCGTACGCGTGTCATGCCATTTAAGAGGTGAGCTTCATAGGATAGTTATCTTTACTATTGAATCTGATGAATGATTACAGATGTTCATTGAGGAAGTCATGGAACTGGTAGAGTTGAACTTACTAAGGGAAGCTTTGGTTGGTTTACCTGGTGTGAGTGGTCTCTCCACTGAACAGCGCAAGAGACTAACTATAGCAGTTGAGCTAGTGGCTAATCCCTCCATAATATTCATGGATGAACCAACGTCAGGTTTAGATGCCAGAGCAGCTGCAATTGTTATGAGAACAGTTAGAAACATAGTGGACACAGGAAGAACAATTGTTTGTACCATCCATCAACCAAGCATAGACATATTTGAAGCTTTTGATGAGGTGAGTGCTGCTCTTGATCAAAGGATACCGTGTTTTCTCATTTTGCTTTATTTGACTTGCCATACTGGAACATAATAATAAACAATTTGGTTTCAGCTTTTCCTACTAAAGCGAGGAGGACAAGAAATATATGTTGGACCATTGGGTCGTAATTCTAATAAACTCATTGAATATTTTGAGGTAAGGCGCGTCTGAAAAAAATCAATGAATTTATAGTTCATGATGTTTGTTACCATATTAATATACTACTTTTATTATTGCTTTCATGCAGAGGATTGAAGGGGTTGATAAAATCGAAGATGGACGTAACCCAGCGGCTTGGATGTTGGAAATTACAACTCCAGCACGAGAAATGGATTTGAACGTTGACTTTGCTGACATATACAAACATTCAGAACTATATACGTAAGTTGGTTTCTTTAGCAGTGTACTAGTGTTGCTCAAACATTCTAATTTAGTCAAAAAAAGTACTTTAAGAAAATATGTTACCAGGATATTAGTTCAAACTAGTTCTGAAAAAAATATTGATTCCATGTGTCAGGAGGAACCAAGCCCTTGTAGAAGAATTGAGCAAGCCTGCTTCAGGTTCCAAGGAACTTCATTTTCCTTCACAACATGCACAACCATTTTTCATTCAATGCAAGGCTTGCCTCTGGAAACAGTATTGGTCCTACTGGCGCAACCCTCCATATACTGCAGTGAGATTTTTGTTCACTGCATTCGTAGCTTTGGTGTTTGGCACAATGTTCTGGGACCTAGGATCCAAAACGTGAGTTACTCTTGGTTAATGTATGGTTAAAAATAGTAATATATCTTTCTTCAAATCTTCCAGATACTTTGTACGACTAGTATTAGATCAAAGCAAATACATGTCTCGAAACATAAATACATTACATGCATACTAAATCCATATCCCCTTTTGAACAACATGCAGAAGAAGGAAACAAGATCTGCTCAATGCTATTGGTTCCATGTACAACGCCATTCTCTTCCTTGGGATTCAGAATGCGTTTTCTGTGCAACCAGTTGTGGCCATTGAACGAACAGTCTTTTATAGAGAAAGAGCAGCTGGAATGTATTCAGCCATCCCCTATGCTCTTGCACAGGTACTTCATATGACTTCTACAAGCAATATCAGATTTTTATGTCATTTTTATATCTCAATCCTATTAATGTAAATTAATACCCCTTTTACTTCTCAGGTTGTAATAGAGCTACCATATATTTTTGTCCAAGCTGTAACATATGGCATCATAGTTTATGCAATGATCGGTTTCCAATGGACTGTATCCAAATTCTTTTGGTATCTGTTCTTCATGTACTTCACATTTTTATACTTCACCTGTTATGGCATGATGACTGTGGCTGTAACACCAAACCAACACATTGCTTCAATTGTGGCTACTTCATTTTATGGACTTTGGAATCTGTTTTCTGGATTTGTTGTCCCACAACCGGTAAGTTGTGTAAAATGCAATGAGCTATGCATGGAAATTAAGTGGATCAACATATATACTGATGCTTAGTTTTATTTTCTATATGGTGGCAGAACATTCCTGTGTGGTGGAGATGGTACTATTGGCTATGTCCAGTGGCTTGGACCTTATATGGCTTAGCTGCATCACAGTTTGGGGATGTAACAAGTACACTTGAGGCAAACGAGACAGTGAAGGAGTTTGTGAGAAGATACTTTGGTTATAGAGAGGATTTTGTAGGAGTTGCTGCAGGTGTAGTTGTTGGGTTTGCAGTGCTATTTGCTGCTATATTTGCTCTTTCTGTAAAGGTTTTCAACTTTGAAAGGCGATAGAATTGAATACATGAATGGGAAAAAAATATAAAAAAGAAAGAGAAAAAAGATATGATGTTAATGGTAGTTCTGAATTAGGTGTAAGCATTGAACTAAAGGTGGCTCACCACGGTTCTCAGTTTGGACTTTTTGAGGTTTCGTAACCAGGTTCAATGTCTCTGATTCATCAATAGATAACAGTGACCCATGTTTTTATCCATGTAGACACACTTGACATTGTTAATATTATTGTTATATTGTTATCTAATGTAGTACACAACGAAGCTTCTATTTATGTGTGGTGTGGTGGGGTTTTGGTGATATTTATCAGGTAAAGAATATATAAGTTAAAAATATTGTGAACAAGAAAACAAAATTACAAATTGCAAGTTGCAAATTACAAATCACCAGTCTTTGAAAAAGGTTCAAAAGAGGTGGCAAAGACAAGGGACAAATTTGTTAGTATCAATTTCATGATGTCTTCGAATATAGTCCAGTCTCCTTTGGGGTGTACTAAAAAAATAAATTAAATCTCTATGCGTGCCCTACGGGTTAGGGTCAAAAACATGATTATATATATTTCTCGAAGGACCAAATTAATGAATATATATTTCTTAGAAATAAATAAAGCATCTAGAAGAAAAGGACAATTTAAAACAGGAACATGGTCAGTGGTCAAGCCACGGAATCTGATCCGATTAATGAATTTAGATGGGAAAGCGAAAAGAGAGAACCAGTCCAAGATTTATTGATTGAAATGGTAACTTGAGGTTTTCTCTTTCATACAATTTTTCTAAACAAACAAACTTGTTGGCTGCTTTTCTGTATACATAGGCTACTTTATTCCATCTAGAAGCCCTACAACTTGTTTAAGTTTCAAGCTTTTTTTTTTTTTTTCTGAATAAACAAATTTAAAAACACACCCACCCACCATGCTGCATTGATGCTTTGCTATGATCACAAGATTCATGAACACCAATCAATTCTTTGGGAAAGAAAAGTAGCTACTATTATGTTTTCTGATCATTATTCTTTATTTTTATTAAAAAGTGATGTCTGTCTTAATTATAAGAGGGTAATTAGAAGCATTCAAATTCAAAGGACCAATTTTTATTTTTTTTTTCAATTAAGGGAAGAACCGAAAATTTCAGTGACGGGTGTCATATAAATTTTTTATGAATCTAGAGAGTCAAGTCTAAGGTTTTGATCGTTTCTAGTTGCCATTATTTCGGAGATGAAGACTCAAAAGCAATACTACTGAAATTCAAACCTTTTCAGGCATTTATTTTCTTTAAATTAAAATTAAAAAAATGGAAATTTCCACTGACGTTTTTGCTGATGTAATTTATTATGCGATTTTACTATTATTCTCATAGAAATTACTTTCTTTTGTCTTGATTCGAATCTTTCAATTTACACCCCTACAGCTGAGGCTCCAAAGTCCTCGCTGGATATTTTTTTTTTTTTTGGATAATCCTAATCTTTTGAATGACATTCTTTTGTTTTTAGTTTTGCTATTTTATTATCTTTTCTCAATTATTTTTGCTCAATTATTATTAGCATTATCAACTACAGTTATCATCACTAATCATTATCCCAACAACGTGAACTAGTGGGCTTAGCCGCCTTATTTTAATCCATTAATTAAAAGCAATAGTATTGTCTTATTTTAAAAAAATGGTTAGTTATTAAATTGGTTTTTATATACAGACATAGTACAAGTGACAACTAATTAATCCTGCGATTAATAATAATAGTTGAGTCACGTTAGTTTAGTGCAGTAATATTTTTGGGTAACACTGGGACATTGAGAGCATTTAACCAGGTTGTTTAATAAACTGTAAAAACGACAGTTATGTTTTCGTGGTATTAAAGAAAAGAAAAGAGAAGGAAAAGGGTGGTAAGGTATGAACAAGTAGTGGCAGTATTATATGATATAAAATTGAGAAGGTTTGACTCTTGAATATTTGAATATGGATGGCCGCCACTAATTGA
>Ga0209700_103746_pt1 | contig 28592 bp, 8 predicted proteins | sample SiratroredBW_FD_187528 | JGI IMG/M metagenome (GOLD analysis project Ga0209700, IMG submission 187528) | Root nodule microbial communities of legume samples collected from California, USA - Siratro red BW (SPAdes) (version 2) | ecosystem: Host-associated > Plants > Roots > Nodule | place: USA... | reverse complement strand
TATATATATATATAAATTTATTAATTTTCTCTATTATATTTAAGTTCATCAAGATTACATAAAAAAAATTCTTATCAAGTAATAAATTGTATTTAGAAAACTAACATTAAGTTTAGATTCAAAGACTGACTAATAAGTGATAAGTTGATTTCAACATTTCTAATTGAATATTGATGACTATTACTCTTAACTTAATGGATAGAACCTTCATTGATTTCATCACATAATATTTGTTTATTTGATTTAGTATATCATTGAAATTTAAAATTTTCATCAAATAATCTAACTTAATACTTACTCATATCTTAATCTAATTTTCTTAGTAACTATTGACACTCATATAATCATTACAATAATATCACTTTGGTTATCCTCTAATGTTAGATATCTAATATAAAATAGGTGTTAGAATACAATAAAAAATGATATTTATTCACAAACAAAACATAAGATCTTGACAAGACATAGGTTAGAGATTCAAGTACATAAGTCAAAATTAGACAAATTTGTAATAGATACTTGTAAAATTAAGAACAAATGAGTCATGACAAATATGAAGAAGTATTAGATGACTTTGTCAAGTATATATGAATACGATACTTCATCAACAAACACATGTCCTAAGAGATGAATTGAAGAAATCAGTAGAAGAACACATGTGCAAACTAAAGTAAAAAATGACATATAAACAACAATAGACATGTAGTGTTAGACATTAAGCCAAAGAACAAAAGAGTTTACAAAAGCATGAAGATCAGACGACCTATCCCTAGTGGAATTGACACAATTCACATGAGCCTACAACAATACATCATTACAACTTTACATCAATCAAAGCCTACAAGTTGACCAATAACGCCTTTCAAAGAAGATTATGAAACATAGTACCATTCATCAATGCGAGAAAACTCATTTTAGTGTTGTTAGTGTTATAGAGACATATAAAGAGTGTAGTTTCACCAACTCCTCCTAATACAGAGCACATGTTGTTAGTAAAAAGTCAAGAACCTTTAGAAAAACTTAGATCTAAGATGTTCTAAAGCATGCAACCTACAATAGTTCATTTTGGACGTCCATATAAAAAGGACTTCCACAAAAGGAAAAGACTAAAATTCTCATATATAACAAAAGAGCATGTAGTGTTAGACATTAAGCCAAAGAACAAAAGAGTTTACAAAAGCATAAAGATCAGACGACCTATCCCTAGTGGAATGGACATAATTCACATGAGCCTACCACAATACATCATTACAACTTTACATCATCCAAAGCCTACAAGTTGACCAATAACGTCTTTCAAAGAAGATTATGAAACATAGTACCATTCATCAATGTGAGAAAACTCATTTTAGTGTTGTTAGTGTTATAGAGACATATAAAGAGTGTAGTTTCACCAACTCCTCCTAATACAGAGCACATGTTGTCAGTAGAAAGTCAAGAACCTTTGGAAAAACTTAGATCCAAGATGCTCTGAAGCATTCAACCTATAATAATTCATTATGGACGTCCATATAAAAAGGACTTCCACGAAAAGAAAGGACTAAAATTCTCATATATAACAAAAGAGTCTCACGTTAAATGTTGAAATTTAGTTTATTCTAGCTAACTTAGAGAAATCTTCATTGTAAATTCCTCACTTTCTTGAATAGTATCTCTAAAGCAAAGAAAGTGTATTATTTCAAATCCACTTAGTTAAGTGTGAACCTCGTAACCAAACAACATATTTTTGTTGTATAGCTAGAAAAGACTCTGTGTACTTTGCCCATGAAGGCCTTGTGTACTTGTGCTTAATCTTAGAGGAGTTTAAGTGGATAGTTTCAAAGAGACTTTGTGTACTTAGTATGGAGAGATGTTGTGTACCTGGATAGCCAAAAGTGATTGTTAGGAAAAAGTCCAATACTCATGATTTTGATCAAGTGCTAAAAATAATAAGTGTAAGTGTAAAACATGGTTATACTTCATCTATAAGACGATAGCTTTAGTTCAACAAATAAATCATGTAAGACATAAGTATTTTATCTATAAAACAATACTTTTCTTTCTTTTATGTATAACTAAACATGAATACGATCGAAGGATTCATGCAAAGATATAAGATAACCTCATACCACACAAACATATATATATATATATATATATATATATATATATATATATATATATATATATATATATATACTTATATACTTATATACTTATTCTATGTTGTAGATAATGCCTGTAACTTTTGTCTCCCAAGAAGATCTGTTTAAGCACAAGTCACATCAATGATTTCTTGGATGAAAAATCTTTAATAACTCCTTGACACGAATGTATGCTTTGACCTAATTATATGTCCAGTATGGTGTGTACTTTTACCATATTTTGGTGTAAAAGACTGTGTAACTGAGGGAGATGTATAGAAGATTACACAAACCTCACATAGGCTCTCTTAGTCCCTCTTCTACACTCTCCATCGTATGAACCGGTCATCATCAGCTCTGTGCGAACCTTCGGCTCTAATACCACTTGTTGGGAGAATCCAACAGGACATAACCAGGGAGATCTCACAAGAAGAAGAAATGGGCCAAACATACATAAGAGAATGACACCACCTCTAACCCAAAACCTTAAGGCAGTAGGTTTATGGGTCTTCTTTCTTTTATATTGCTTAATTTTTTCAATTTTACCCAATGTGGGACTTAAACTCACACTTGGATACCCAACAATCTAATGATCAGTTTGATCACCAATTAATAATTTACCTATCTTATCTAGGAGTGGTTGTTTGGAAAAGAATAATTGATTCATGAATGATTAGGTTTAAAGAATACTCAGTTTTAGCTAAGAGCAGCTGAGTTCAAAGAATGCTCGATTTTAGCGAGGGGTGGATAGGTTGAAAGAATACTCAATTTTAGTCAGGAGTGACTATGATCCCAAACAATACTCAAGTGGCTAGCCAAAAGTGACTATGATCCCAAACAATAATCAATGGGTTAGCCAGGAGTGACCACAAGCCTAAACAATTCTTAAGGGTTAGTCACGAGTAGTTACGAGCCTAATAATACTTAGCTAAGAGTAACTATGAGCCCAAATAATACTAAAAAGGGTAAGCCAGAAGTGACGATGAGCCTAAATAATGCTCATTTGTCCTTTACAACATTTGTCTACTTAGTGAACCTAAATTTATTAATCGAGAGATGTAGTCTATTCTTGATAAAGTATCATGTATTTTTTTTTTTCTCTTATTCCTTTTACTTTACATGTTATTTTCATCTGAGCTAACTTAAGGGTCTGAATCATTGCGAAAAACTAAGTTTGAAAAATGTTTTAAAACAAGCAAATACATTAAGTTACAAAATTGTGTATGTCACATTCCATCCAGCCAAATAGAAGTTAAAAAAAAAAAAGACTTAAGCAAATCACTTGTCGTATATAACTATCATTTGAATAATCATAATCAAACAATATTTACAAAAAAAAAATCAAAAAGACTGTTAAAACATAATTCAATTATCATCTCTTGTATGTCTTCTGTTTTCTACATTAATTTTATGTACTTGTAAGCTAAAAACGATTGTAATAATACTTGTGATCTAATTTATTTAACATAATCTTTTATCTTTGGTATTGGAGAAGTGGACATAACTCATATTGGAGTGGACTAGTATAAAAGTTGTATTATCACTAAATCTTAAAATGAGTCCTTATTAGCATTAGATAGGCCATTTGGAAAAAAAGGTTTTCCAAAATTATTTTTTATTAACTCTATTTAAATACTTCATTTTGAGAGCTAACATGTTCTTTCAATAATTACCCACGTCTACCCACGTCTACGCATATCATATTATTACTCACACCCACTACTTGAGAACATATTATCAATCACACTCAAAATATTTTATCAATAATGCACATCATATTTCATATCATTCACCAAATAATATATTTAAACCTTTTAGTATACCTATCAACTCCAAAACACATCAATTATACAATAAAACTCACCTTGTATTAGTGCCTCTTGCATAGCCAACAAGTTAGGGTTTCTCTTAATTGATAAGCAAAAATTCTTCACAAGTGAAATAATTGTTTGGACCTGATTTTCATTTAAGCAAAAATCACCCGGTAGAGAGATTTGTTTCTCTCATTTTTATTTGAGTGAGAAACATCTCATTTAAGTGAAAGTATTAGAAAAAGGAAATGTAATTATTCCACAACTTGAAAATCTACAAAATCACCACAATTTTCAACATGTTTGATACTATCATTATCAACCATTACCATTTATATCATGAAATCAAAATTTGGCACATTACCAAAAAATAACATAATATGAACTTCAATATAGAATTTTATCTAAATTCATTTAATTCCTAATCAACTTAAAGCATTTATGGTGATAATTTTATAACATCAAAATACAACTACTTCAAATACACAAGATTCTATATTAATAAAAATAAAACATTTTATTAATTATGATTTTCCAACATACTCTTGTCTTCCCAAGTATTCTAAGATGAAAAAAAAAGTCTGAAATTTTTTCTAAGAACTCTGATCACTTAAAAAACATCAAAATTTAGATATAAAAAATCAAGTAAATGATAATATAAAAAGAATTAATAAATTTATAAATTTGGTTTTATTCATTTTTTAGGCGTGCCTTAATTTTTTAAAAACAAATATCTTTAGTTCCTAAATGCCAAATTTAAAAATTTTAATGGATTTTCAGAACTATTTTTAGTTCCTCAAATGTAAATTTAAGAAGTTAAAATTGCATGTTTTTAAATCACATGGATAAAAATGATTATTACTTTTTAAAAATTTTGAATACTAAAATCAAATTCACTCTTAAGAGACTAAAAACATGTGTAATGGATTTTAAATAAATTGTTTCTATTTTGCTCTGCTTTTGTCTCAACCATTTAACTAAACTTAAGTGAGGCCATTTGTTTCTCTAAAGCAAACAAGTGATTATGCTTTGAAGTATTGGTTAATTTCTTTGTCTCCTTATATGCATCTATAGTATTTGTCTCAACAAAACATCTTTGTCATTATTCACTTCTTTAACAAATACCAGTTCAATATAATTTCATCTCCAAAATTTTAGTAAATCTGTGAAAAAACTGAGTTTAAGTTTCCTTAATGAAAATTTGATATTGCACTTGTCCCATTAAACCCTTTGTAAGCTTGGAGTTTCTCATAAGTTTTTATCAAATTTTCTGCCACTTCAAATTCATTACAGGAATTAGGAAGGCAATCCACTTCAAGAACAAATGGTATGCTTATTACTATCTCAAAAAGTACAAGCATATTTTGTACTTGCACTTGTAAAATGTTATTTTTGTAATAACAATCATGGTACTTCTTACATGCAGATTCACCATGGAATGGTATACCATTGAAGAACATCCTTGAGATTATTGTCGATTTTTTACAAAGGTGAAAGCCATATTAATTTATAATTATTTTTTGAAATTGAAGACTTATATTATGTTCCATTACAAAGATTTCACTGAAATTTATTCATTACAAATAATAATAAAGTTTTTTAAATGTGTAGGAAGGACCCAGATGAGCTGTTTGCTGAACCAATTAATCCTGATGTGGTTTGTTGTTTTTCTTTGATTTTGAAGATTTAATTAGTTAGTTCTTTTGTGTTTGATAATTGAGTTTTGGTAATTATTTATGTTGAATACTTGCTCTGAAGGTGAAGAATTACTATGAAATTGTCAAGCAGCCAATGGATTTTGCTACAATAAGAGCCAAGCTTCATGAGAACATGTACACAGACCTCAACCTCTTCAAGGTTTGAAAATCATCAGTTTTCATAGTTTCTCAAATTTTACTTTTACAAACTCTAGATAGGAATGGTGTAAAACATCTTTATATATTTATTTTGTTACTCTTGTTCTCACCATTCACACACTGTACTTGAATTGACTGCTACAAATACATGTTTCTAAACCTTTCTTAAAATTATATCTGACCTAGTTTTGAAACAATATCCCGCCATACCAAACTAATGCTTTATTTTATTTCTGTGATTTACAGATTGATGTCCTTCTACTATGCTCAAATGCAAAGAATGTTAATCTCAAAACCTCAATATATCATGAAGTGGTATGGCCAAATAAAATAGAAAGCTTTGAGCTATTCAAGTTTATTCACTAAAACTTGTTTAACTATTTTCTTTCAGGCTGAAGACATTAGTAGGCATGCTAAGTACATTTTTGAGGCTCTAGATGTTGTCCCTCAATATCTTGACTTGGAATCTTCCCTTAGCAAGAGACGCCCAGGTAGAAAGCCAAAAAATAGGGAACAAAATACCTCACACAGGGATTCTACTGGTATGAAACCTTGTCCTCATTTCATATACATGTAGTCTTAACCCACTGTGATATATATTTTTCGCTTTCTTAGAAAATAACTTATTGGTCACCTTCTTATGATAACAAATGTGTAATTAACATCATTTTCATCATCCCTAATACTAAAGCTTCATGATCATACATTGCTAAAACAGCAATATGTGAGTAAAGATAAAATTGATAGTTTTAGTTGTTGTTAAGAAAATCAGTAGTTGTTGTTCCAGCAAATCAAGGGTTTGTTAATACAGGGAGACAAAATGTTGCTTATCTTACAGAAGTTGAAAAGAGGGACACGTATAGGCCTACAAGTATGCCACTGGTTTCAGAAATCCTGTGTGGTAATGCGCCTAACTTTCAAGTAAGTTATATTTTTCTCCCAAACAATTATACAAGTTAGTGATCTATAAAGAACAATGCAAGTAGATTGTAATGTAACACAAACATTCAATATGGAATAAAGTATAAAACTTCCTTACTACTTACTAGAAGATCTCACACTAAATACATAAAATTTGATTTGTTGATGGCTATAAATAAGACAATGGAACATGTGATATAGCCTTTCTAAATTCCTTATACAACTTTCACTCACAACTCTCTAAACTAGTCTTACTTCCATGTAGTTGTTATTTCAATTCTTCACCACTTGCGTTGAATCCAATTTCAGAATTTGCCTTATAAAAACTATTACCATTCATAACGCATGCTGCTATTTTAGGTGAATGAAAATCAATTTAAGTATAAAGAAAGTCTACTGCAGTTTGTGAAGGATTTGGGACCAGTCGTTCAAAGGGTTGCAGCCAAAAAACTTGAACCACTTCAGCATCAACAACTTTGCATTGGTAGCACTTCAAACCAGAACTATCTGGTAAATGCTTCTGGTTCTCAAATTACCCATCAACCAACTCCACAGATGCCAACACAACAAGACGCTCTCAATGCACAGACATTTCCTCTTGCCTTTCCCTTTCTCAATAGGTCACTTACTATTCCTGGTTCTGCAACTCAGAACAACAACATCAATAATAAAACCTGGAACTTTAGGGGCATCTCAAATGGCAACCTACATTCCCTGGTTGAGAATGCTTCTTCTTCTGCTGGACCTATTCAAGAGTGGAATACTTCAACTGGTATTCCATACCTGTTAGCCAATGGAAGCAGCACCAGCAACAGCACCAACAATGTGTTTGCCCCTCAGCATCCAACAAGCATAATCTCAGGGTTACCAGCCAATAGAAACAGCATTTCGGGGCAACCACTCATGCCAAGCACATGGTTACAAGACACCATGTCTTGCATGAGAAGCAACATCATTGAGTCATCTCTTGTGAATCAGCCAAGGCCAAGAGCCTCCATGTATGACATGCCTACACACAATCTTGCAGAAATGTCTCTCGTGAATCAGCCATGGAAAACAAACGCCATGTTTAGCATGATCCCCTCAAGGGTAAGCCCTTGGCCTCAACCAATGCAAGGAGCCTCAGTTCCAGGTAAGAACCTCGCAAGGTTAACTACTTTTTGCCTTCTCCTTCTTGGTGCCAACTTTCTAAGCATTCAAACACTTCATTGCATGGTTTAGGGTTCTCATATCAAGCCTTGTTGAACTCACCAGACTTCAACAACAGCAGTTACACCATGCAGGCAAATCTTGGACAGGTCATGCACCAAACTGCACCATGCACTCCACTAGCAACTCAGAGTTTACCTAACATGCAAATGCAGTTAAGGCAGGAACCGGTTCCTCTACAGGTACCAACTTCATTATCAGCACCATCATCTGTACAAGAGGCTTCTCCAGAAGTTCTTAGGGATACTAATGGTGAACAAGTTAACTTAGATCTTCATCTCTAAGTGTGGAGACTTTGAAGGATTCGATTCATAGTATTGGTTTGTTACAATACAACATGTGACATATCTTTGGTGCTTTTGTAGTACTGGTTTGTTCAAGTATGACAGCGTTGTAAATTTTGAACTAGCTTTGATTTTCTTTTTCTTTTTCTGCCATTTCCAAATTGACTTCTTGTTGAGAAAAAATATGGAACATGTTGGATGCAACTTTCAGGAGTTCTTTTTTTATTTGGTTTCTTGGTACTGTTCTAAAATTTGCAAGAATTTAGGGTTTAAAATTTAACGTCAGAAAATTTTGTTATGCTTGAGAATAATATTTCAAAAGTTAAAAAATAAATTTTATGTATAGTTGAAGTTCTAATTCTGCATAAGATTCATTTTTTCATAACGAAAAATTTTGGATTCAATCAAAACGAATGAGCCAAGTCAGATTTAATCCATCTTAATCAGAATAAAATAATTCATTTTAATGTGACAAATATTTTGAACCATTCATAATCTATTTGACGAAGATGTACTAAATTCATCCATTAACATTTTTTTTAAAGAATATCCGCTTTATCTATGAAAATAATACTACCTTAACTCTAATATATGATTTTTTGTAATAATATTAAAATTAAAATTTGAAATTATGTTTTTTATTTTTTATCATTCATTTATAAAATAGATTGAAGGTAAAGATTTTTATTGGAATAATATATTTTACCAAAATATCTTAATATATATATAGGACTGTTTTAAATAATCAGTATTTATTTCACACATACTTAGCATTAACATGCATAGGGAACACATTGCAGACAAATTGATTGAACAAATAAAGGTACATTTATATCAAGAAAGTATACTCAAATAACAACATTGCTATTAAAATATTGTTTTGAAATTAGTGTATGTTTGGAGGATAAAAAATAATTTCACTTTCTCTTTTAACTTTTGGTTCTTTAAAACAAATTCAATCTCATAAATTAACTGAAAAATCATTTAAAATAAAAATTATCAAAATGCAAATTTTAATTGAGAATTAAATACATCAAATTATTTGTTGTCAATTAAAAAAAATAGTTGGATTCACTAAATATAATACACGCATATTCGAGAAAAAAAATCATACAATGCTAGTCATTATGAAAAAAAATTTGCCAATTCAAAACCTACATTAAAAAAAAATTAGGAAACACAACATTATCTATTTATCTTATCAAATTTGCCAATTCAAAACCTACATTAAAAAAATTTAAAAGAATATTATACAAAGAATATTATACAGAAAAAAATGAACTTGGTGTAGCATAAAACATGATTTTTAAGAAAAAAAAATTTACTCGATGAGCTTCTCATCTATACTCTAAAGGAAAAAAATACTACAAGAAATTTTTAATTTATCTATAAATTATTAATACAAATTTTTATATATAGATAAATTTAATATTATATAGAAATTTTATTTATGGATCTATTTCTTTTATCTATAAATTTTATCAACAGATTTTATTTACGAAAAAATTCGAATTTAAATCTATATATAATACTTACAGATTTTTTTATTACGTATTTAATATATAAATTTCAATAAAACTTGGGTTGGAGTTTATTTTATATAAGGATTGATACATCCTCAAATTTTCTTTGGATTTTTTTATAAAAAATATTTATATAAATAAAATTTCTATTTTTATACAACTATATTATTAAGTTAATATAATTTTATATTTTAAAAGTTTTAGTGTCTCCATTTATGTTTTAAAAGTTTTATATGATTTTTTATTTAAACAAGTTTTTTCATTTAAACTAAATTGATCTAATGGATATTAATTACATTTGATTTTTATTTATTTTTAGCTTTTTTATTTCTAAGTTTAAACGAATGTTACATTAATTTTTTTTACAATTCTAATTTTAATTGTATGTAATTTGCTTATAACGTAAAATATTAGTTATTTAAATTTGTAATGTTAACTTTTTCTTTTCAATTTAAACTAAATAAAAAAATAAAAAGGTAATCAATAAATAGTTAACGTAGTATAATAATTAAAATAAATAATTAATAACTGAAACTAATAATGAAAACAAGTAATAATAAATAAAAGTATTTAATATATATATATATATATATATATATATATATTCAAATATAAAAATACTAATAAAAACATTAAGTAAGATATAAGTTATAAGTTACAAGTTACAAGCTAATTAAAATAGTTATAAGTTACAAGTTAATTGAAATAGTTTGTAAGTTATAAACTTTTAACAGAAGTTACTTTAAAATATTTTATTAAACATTTTTCTGTGCCCCAAAATAACTTATGAGCAAATCATATTAATCAGTGTATAATTTATTGACCTCATCTTATACATTATAAAAAATAATATTGAATCACTACAAACTGACAATGAACCGTTGCAACCATTTTCAATAATGCGAAAAAAGTCATAAATGTTATATTTTTTCTTATTCTTGCTATGTCATTTTCAAAATAATAATAAAAAGTATATTTTATTTAAGTTTTAAGATATTCATAAATTTAGATATTTTTTATTAATTTTCTATTAATTTTTTTTTGTTACAGTAAGTAAATCTTTTATACTTTTAATTGAGTTTCTACTATTTAATTTTGTTATTAGTTGGGGTGATTTGCTTGATACTTTGCATTGTTATTCTTTATGTGTCTCTATGAAAACCAAATTAATTGAGTTTAAAGTCTCTAATAAAATTAGAATTAGAGTATTTTTACTTAAATTTCTATTGAACATTTTGATTTTATTAAGTATCTAAATTAAAATTATTATATTTTTTTAATTAAGTTCCTGCCATTATTTAGATTGATGTGACGATTTGATTTTGCAACATAACACTACGATATTGAACAATTAAAAAAATATAAGTTTTGAAACCATAATTATTTTTATAAAATATCTTTGTTTCATATATCTATATGATTGATTTGAATTTTATTTTAGTATTTAATTTATACATTGAAAATGTGTTATTTTTAAATATCATTAGGTTTTATAACTTTATTTTTTCTTATTGCCAGAAGTTTATGGTGTTCTATTTGAGATTGAAATATCAAATAATGATGTTGTCCCAATTGACAACAGAGACCACTTAAAAATATAAAAATCACAAGCACTTAATATAATGAAACTTTTTAACAAATACTTAATTTATAAGAGACTTAAAACCTAATTAATTCATTTTTTATTTTGTATGGGAAGACAAAGATAACTAAGATAATTACAACTGATATTTTAATAATAAGATTGTATATATTATTTTTTATTCAAATTTAACATAAGATCATGAAACAACACTAAGATTATACAAATCGTCAATAACACCATGTAATTAGAATTTAAAATAAATTTCAAACTCAATTAAAAATTAAGAGTTTCACCTTCATTTGAGTGAATTAAATTAGTTTCAATCTTAATTAAAATTAAATTAAATTAAGAAAATTTTAATATGCATTTCTTATTTCTTTTACTTCTTCAAATATCTTTTAAATATTTTTATTTATTTATATTATTTACTGAAAAATACTTTATATATATATATATAAAGAGTAAATCCACAATTCAATCCATATCATCATTTACAATTTTGTGAATTCTTCCCATTCTAATTATAATCTCAATTCTAATTAACTTGATATAATCATACAAACTAATAACTTCGTCACTTTAATCAATGAAAAATAAAAGAAAAACTTATAATAAAAACTTAATTAAAAATAGTCAAATACATGAAACTTGCATAACTAAAATTACATATAACTAAAATTTAAAAGTTTAAAAGTACGAAAAAATATACTATTGTAATTAAAATTACTAACTTTTTCGTTAATATATCTAATATTTTAATATATTTTTTCTTAGTATTAATTTCATTTTATTCATCATTATTTTAATTTTACATACACAATTAATTATTGAATTTTGTATGCAGTTTAAATTAAAAAAATATAAAATATTAAAGTAATAAATATTTCATTATATAGTATTGTATAAACATTATATTCCATAAAAATTATAGAAAATAAATTAAAAAAATTAAACTTTTAAAAAATAAATAAAAAATTAATTTAATTAATACTCATAAAAATTAAGTTATTTAAACAATTCTAATTATAATTAAATAATAGCATATTTTTTATTTAAAAATATAAAATAATAAAATTTACATAGTTATATATTTTTTATATCATTTTACATTTCCCAAGTATTATTACTTAAATATTAGCTGGCTTATGAGTTACTAGTTAACTTATTTGTTATTAATTAATGTATGAGTTAGTTTTTTAAATATATCTTTAATATTAAAATCAATTTATAATTATGACATTAAATAAATTATTAAATGTTTGATAAAATATAAGAAAAATTATCTTCTTTCCCAGCTGGAAAGTTTAAGCAGACCTGTTCAAACGGTTACCCATTCTTGCCCATTGTTTCAACGTAACGGTAAACTCACAGCTGGTTTCACGAAATTTCCGCACTACCCAATTCAAATATATTCAAAAGCTGAACTGTATAATAAATATCACCTTAATTTCTGCATAACGTAGGTTTAGAAAAGGTTGAAGTTGATTAATAAATAATAAATACTTTTAGTGGAACAAGAGCCATGCTTGGCATAAATTCAATAAATACACACGTTTTATGTTAAAGTTATTAATGAATAATCTAGAATGCCATTAATATTTCCAGCTGCTATACCAGACAAAGTATAGCTGTAATGAAACTTCAAAATTCCAAATTAAACTTCCCCTAAAAAATTAGAACACTGAAAAACTTTCTAAAACATTTTTTTTTATGAAACGTATCTACTTGTAAGTGCTTAGAGTATACGCAATCAGAACTGTTTATTTTAAATCTATTAATTTTACAATTGAGATCAAAATGATAAAGTGAAATTTTTTTTACTCATTGAATTTTTTCATATAACTATTTTTTCACTTAACAAGCGTGATCAGATTTTATTATAGTTTTTACAAGAGTGAAGAAGACTTATCAGTTTTTTGAAATAGTTATTAGTTAATTTCTATCCCTTGTAAAATTTTCAATTTAATAGTTATATAAGTAAATTATAATGATTATGATCAAGAATAAATTAACAAAAATGAACTAATTGAAAATAGTTCACCTTAACTCATCATATTAATAGATCTAATGTTTTCTCAATTTTAATATTATCGCAACACGATTCAGAAATATTATTATAACAATTTCTTATTTATAATCATAAGCATATTTATTAAATCTTGATTTTTAAGTATCAAATACATATTCTTCTTGTATTAAGCTTCAGTGTTATAAATTAATACATTAAAATTAATTCATAGAATTTTAATAGATTGAATAAATTTAATCGTGTGCAATTTCAGAAATCACTTCGCATATCTCTCACTAAAATTTGTAGCTATCATGTATTTATTTTATAATTCAAGTATTACGAATATAACAAATCAATATATCAGGTACTGTTCCTAGTGATTTAGTATATTAAAGTAATCTTAATCAAATCTAATTCTAAAAATATTTTTGGAATATTTTTTAGAATTTGAATTCAACAAACAATCATGAATTTATCACGAAAATATACATCCAAAGCAAATTATATTATCAAGAAGAGAATATACTAAAATTAAAAATAACTCAAGAGAATACATTTAATTACAAAATAATGACTTGTGATAATTTATTAAAAACAAAAATCACCAAAGTATATATAAGAGTATTTTATAAGTTGTTTGCTATGTCCCTTAAGAAAAGAGTCACAGATGCACTTTCCAATTAACTTAAAAACTATACTAAGAATAATGGAGAGAAAATAGAATGAATTAATTTCTTTTTAATCAACAACAATGATCTTTATAATAGTCTTTCAACCGATTCTCACTTGAGTGTGAATATGGGTGATTGAGTGAAAATTTTGCTTCCAAGTTAATATGTAAACACTACTGTAAAATGTGTTTTTAACGACGATTTTTAATAAATTTAACGATAGTTTTCAATTTATCATTGATCTAGTTATTATTTACGATAGTTGAAACTGTCATCATATCAAACACTTTTGTAAAAGACATCTTTAACGACGATTTTTAATAAATTTTGATGATAGTTTTCAATTTGTTATTGATCGAGTTATCATTGACGATAGTTGAAACTATCATCATAGCAAGCACATATAACAATGGTTAAGTATAAAATCATCATTGTATGTGGATCTACAATAATAATGATTAAATAAAATCATCATTGTAAGTCCACATACAAAGACCGTTATAATTAAAACTATTGTTGTATTCTAATTTTAAAAAAAAAAATACTTTTTTGTTGTTTGCATTAATTAAGCAACCTAGGTATATGACTTTTATTGCACAATCAGTCAAAATTAACAATATCATATAAAAGTATAAATAGATAATATATAGTTCAATGGAAAATAATATAATAAAATGAAGTTGTCCGACCTTAAGTCCGTTGACATAACATCGCTAGGTCAATCACCATAGCCGAGATATTGTCTACTTTGGAGCTTGGAGCTCTGTCATGATTTTAAGCTTAAAAGGAACCTCACGGGGTTAAGGGAGGAATGTGTATTTAAACTGACCTTGGTCTCGACTCTTAAGCGATGTGAGATTATTTGAAGGCTAAGGGAACAACCTTTTCAAATTATCTTTCTTAAATTATCTGTTCTGAATGAAAACTTCTTCTATGATAAACATGAATATGTGAATATTTTAGATTCTATCTGTCCTTGGTTGCTCTCGTTGTCGTTGTTTTAGGGACATATAATAATAGTTATAAACTTGTTGTTTTTGAAGAGATTTCCTTACAGGGTGCTAGTATGTAGAGTTTGGTTTCTAAGAGATGGATATATATATTGAAGGAAGAGACTTCTAACTCAGACTTTGATAATCATGGTTTTACTAGGGTTAAGTTTGATACTATGGTGACTGTTGATTTGGAAGTCCAGGGATTTCATTTTAGCTCTTTTGGTTTGCACTAATTGGTGTTGGTTCATGTCTTGCGGGGATGCAACCTAATGCTAGAGGGTGTAGGTTACTCAGTCTTTTTCTTCTAAGTTTGAGGAGAAATGTAAGTTAGCTTCTAAGTACAAGGCCAATCGGGTGGAACAAGGCTTCTTTAGTGATTCACATGAGTTAGAAGAATGTGTTCAAATTTTTAGAAACTTGGAGAGCAAGGAAGAATGCTTCTAAAACTTCTAAAAAATATGTTAAAGTGGGTACTAAAAAAAAATAATAATGAAAGAGTTTGTGTACCTTAATTTTTGTTTTCTTTCCTTTGTTACTTTATTTTTTAAGATAATGGATAAATCTCTTTTGACTCTTGGTTTTCTTTAGTTTTGTTATTTTACTTTTTTATAATATCCTTGTAAATTTATTTGGTGGTTTGCTTTATTTCTTTTTTTTTCATAGATTTTATCTAATTTTCCATATTTGTTTTTTCATTTTTAATAAATTTTATATGATGACTTTATATTTAATATAAGTTTTAATAAAAGTTTAATCACAAATAAATATATTTTTCTATAACAAAATAGTTATTATAAGAATGTTCTCACTAGTATAAAATTTTATATAATATTGTTACATATTCAACAATATTGAAATTGTAACAGTAACTAAAATTTGGTTCAAACACCGATTTGATTAAGGCTACAAAATATCGTTGATTGTTAAATCCATAGATTATTTGAGCCTTTTTTTTTTCTCTTATGACAAAATATTTTTTTACTGAATATTTTATAATAAAAAAATATTAGTTGCTAATATCAACATTTGTTAAATTTTATGTTTAACTAATTTTAGTAGTGAGAACTTGTCCAATATATAAAATAAAATAAAATGAAGAAATTTACTTGAATTACTTAAATTTAAGTTAACAATCACTTATTAATAGTTGAACCACGCCACTTTGTTGTGATGTAAGAACTTTTTAATTTAAAAAATAAAACAAAATATTTTTCATTTAATATTTTATTATTTTGTTAAAATAAATTGAATTTTAATATGTAAACTTTTTATATATCTTAGAATGGAAAATTTAATCATTAATCAGCTGTCAAATTACGTTTTATTATTACTGAGCCTATGACCGACAATGGTACTAACTTCCAGTCATTTTAATCACATATAAATCACTTCATTCTATCTCAAGGCTCACATCTGATCAATTGAATATTGCATGCTGAGGAAAAGTAGAGATTTGTAAAACTTAGAACATTCAAGCTTTCAAAAGAATAGGTTCTTCTTCTTACTCTCTTTGGTAAGTGGTGGCTTTATTAATTTTTTAATTTTCACCTTGACTTGAAAATTAGTGTTATTCTTTGTTATGATATGGTAATGATTTTTCTTGTATGAATTTTTTTATTCAGGTTGACAATGGTATCAGATAAAATGGGTATGGTTTTTAGTCATTTTCTAAAAATATTCTTTTATATATTTGTTTACTCTAACAATTTTATATCATGTTATTTGTTATTGAATTTCCTTTTTTATTTATATTTTAGATGTTCTGAATTCAACTTGTGCGTTAGATCTTGCAAAGAGATATATCTAATAAAATCATCATTAGAATTAAGATCTCATTCAATGAAAAAATATCAAATATTCAGAGTTTCTTTTTTGTTTGTTATATGGATGATCTGATCTCGTAAAGATCATGATTGGGAATTTTTTTTATCCATTTTTTCCGAAAAATGGTTGAAATGTAATCAACTTGAATTCAAGACAACTATTCAAAATCGTAATGAAAAACTAAATTTATTATCTCATGTTTGCTTTTGTGTGAAAAAAATATCAAATGAAGTGGAGGGTTTCTTCAAACAAAGGGACTGGGTCAATTAGAGTATATAGACATTCTTTTCTTCTTGAGGTGTGTGTTGGAGATCTGATGTTAAGTTGTTTTATACATTTATTTATTAGTCATAACTTTTTTGTATAAAATATTTGGGTCTTCATTAGTACAATAAAATATATTTAGTAACTTAAGTTACACGCACACGCGCGCCGCGTACGCGTATATTGATAAGATACATATTTTTGTATGTTGACATACATCAACTATAACCTAATTGCCATTATTTCTTTTTTAGTTTTTTTAAAAATAAATAACATTTTATTTTTTAAATCTTTTCATTTCTTTTAAATTTGTATAAACAAAAAATGCATGTTGATTGGTTGAATTCTCATTAGTTAGCATTATTATAAGGTATGTGTATTAAAATTAATTATATAACATATTTTTTGTCATTTACATCTTATTTTTTAAATAAAAATATATTTTTATTTTTGATTGAGATGTTTCATTTTTAGTTGATCTGATTCAAAAAAAAAAAATATCAAATATCTGAAATTCTTTTATATATATATATATTACATGGATGATTTATCTGATGACCATGATTAAAGGTTTTTTTATCATCTTTTCCATAATCAAATTGAACTTAGGACAACAATTCAAAATCTTAGTTAAAGACTGAATTTATTATGATATTTTTTTTGTGAAAAAAATATAAAAGAAAAAAATTGAAGCATAAAAAAGGTTGAGTCAATTAGAGTACATTTAACGTAAGGATGTGTGCTCAAAATCTTCTATTAACTATAAATATATCTCAATTATGGTAAATAAATAAAGTACAAACTTTATCTTACAAATAATCATAAGAGTGAGTTTTAACTTGATTTATATATGTATATGTTAATCATATCTTTTTATTTATAAAACTCTTAGTCTCATTATGCATATGCAACTAATAATTAATAAACATTATTTTCTTTTTCAATCTTTTCATTTCTTTCTAATGTGTATCATGAATAATGGATGCATATTTATTGGTTGAATTTTCTTTAATAAAATCAAATATTTTGAGTGAATTTAATGTAAACACAGATTATGAATACCAAAATTAATTATATAACATATTTATTATTATCTACATCTTATTTATGTACATTAGTATGATATTAAAATTCACATATATTTTTATACTTGAAATGTCGCTTTTAATTTGAATTTATATAACTTTTCACTAAAATTAGTGATTGTATTAAGATAAATAATGATATATGAACATAGTAAATAAATTATTAATGTTTACCATTTTTCTCTATTGTTCTTCATATCACGTCGTATTATTTATCATTTTTATATTTTCTTTCTTTCTTTAGCATGTATAATGTATGTAGTTTTAATCATTTATGTAAAGAAAGGATAAACATATAACTTATTCATTATAAAACATGATTATATAAGTTAATTTCAAAGTAAAGCAAAAGTAAAGAGAGGCTAAATGCATATACTGCAATAAAATCAAAGATAAAATACTTTTTTATATTAAAATTACAGGTTCTAAAAAGAAACACACAAGATTTCAAGAGGATTCTGAATACATGGATAGAAGAAGAAGTAGAAGAATTGTTGCTTTGGAAGAGAAGAAACAAATGGAAAAAGAGAGAAATCTAGCCATAGCTTTGGAAAGGCAGAACGAACCAGTCAACCATGATGTCAAAAGCAAAGGAAAAGGAAAAGGAAAAGCAACAATGGAAGTATTGGACTTTAATAATGAGAAGGGTTCAACAAAGAAGGCACCCAAGAACAAAGAATTTTGTCAATTAATTTCTTCAATCAAGGTGTGTATCTTTTCTTTTTATGTCTTATTAAAGCAAATTATATATGTCATAACTTTCATTTCTTGAATGAATATGCGTATTAGAAGACTATTTGCCTAACTTAAATAACTTTTTTATTAATGAAAGGACTTACAAAATTGAGATATAACATTTTTTTTTAAATCTAAGCACATGATAGTTGAACAATGTGAAGGGAAAATTATCTTAGCAACTTTAATGAAGTTCAATGGATTTACTACGAAATGTATTATATTTTTTTTGTGCTGTTTTTTTTTTTTTTTTTCTTTTTTTTTTTTTTATATTTATAAATTTTTTTTTTTTTTTTTTTTTTTTTTGTACTTTTTTTCGTGACTAACTCGAAGAATTTTATTTGTGTGTACAATGAATATTTGATACAACCACATGCTCTAAATTTTCTCTATTTATTCACTTTTTTTCTACTATTTTGCTACATCAAAGTCAATACAGGAAATAGCAAGACAATCACAAGAAGCAAGTTCTTCAGGAACAAATGGTATGTCCATGACTAATCTGAAGAAGGAAAAACAAGTAGATTTCGCAATTGCAACTATCAAATCTTGTGCTTATAATAATAATAATTATTGTGATTTTCAGATGCAGACTCATCTTTAAGTGGCATGCCACTAAAGAACATCCTTGAGATAATTATCGACTTTTTGCAAAGGTGAAAACCAACTATTAGTTCATGAAGTTTTTAAATATTCATAAAATGTTAAATTATAAATATCTTACAAGAAAATATCCTTGTCTAAAGAATTATAACATTGTTCAAATGTGCAGGAAAGACCATCATGAACTATTTGCTGAACCAGTTAATCCTAACATGGTTAGTTGTTTATCTTTAATTTGAAAATCTAATGAATTACCTCTTTGTCTATATGACCATTGAGCTTTGTATGTTGAATAATAACTTTGAAAGGTGGAGAACTACTATGAAGTTGTTAAGCAACCAATGGATTTTGCTACCATGAGGGCCAAACTTCATGAGGACATGTACACAGACCTTGAACAATTCAAGGTTTGAAATCATAACACTTAACTTATTTTTAGAATTATTATTATGTACATTTATATTTTTTTTCTTTTCTTATTTATCTTTATTTCTTACCAACTTCTTCTCTTTATTTTTTATTATTTTCATTTAGTTTTTACATATGCCATGAACTTTCAGTTTTACCTTTCAAATAGATTCTTATAAGCGTAAACATGATTAATTTAATTTCACTTTTGTACCTACACTAGGATCAAATTGAAAAAGAACTCACTACACACATAGGAGAAACAAATAAAAAAAGTTTGACATGTATAGAAATAATAAGAATTTGTAACAGAGATAACATTCACCAATTGTTAGAATAATATGATTAATCTCTCTTTAAATATATCTCACTACTTTATTTAGTATCCAGTTGTGGAACATTTTCCTTTTCAAACAAACTTACGTTTCATTCTATTTCAATGATGTGCAGCGTGACATATTTCTAATATGCTCCAATGCAACTAGTGCTTATCCTGAAGAATCAAAATACTATGAAGTGGTATGACCAAATAAAATAGGAAGGTTCAAGTTATTCAAGCTTATTTCCAGTAAAATTTTGAATAATATTTCTTCAACTTAATTTCTTTCAGGCAGAAGATATCAATAGATATGCTAAGTGGACTTTTGAGGCTCTAAGTGTTGAACATCCTCCCCCAGGATTTTCACAACGTCAGAAACGACCAAATAGAAAGGCACAAAAAGGGCAACAAAAAACTAAAAGGAGGGTTGCTTCTAAACAAAGTGGTATGAAAACATGTTCTTCATTCAACATTTGTATAATCTTAGCCATTAACCATTATGTTTTGTGTCTCCATCTTAGAAAAACTTGTTACTTGCCTTCATGTAGTACTAGTTGTCATTTTATTCATTATGCCAATGATAAAATATTGTAAAGCATAACTATTTAACTTTTTATTTTATTCTCTCTTTTATTTGTTTGAACGAATAAGAACAACTAATTGTGTTTCCCTTTTGATACAGAGAGCACAAATTCTACTGGAGCACAGAAAAGAGACTTGTATTGGCCTCCAAGTAACCCTTTGTTTTCTGATATCCTAGATAATACTAATAAGCCTAACATTCAAGTAAGTTCTATTTTCTCCGGAACATGCACTATATAAGTTAGTGATTTCAAAACAACCATACAAACTAATAGTATAACACATAATGAATGTGGAATAAAGTACTAGTGCATTTTGGTATTGCAGTTGAATGAAAATGCATTTAACTACAAAGAAAGCCTTCTAAGGTTTGTGAAGGGCTTGGGACCAGTTGCTGAAAAGGTTGCAGCTAAGAAACTAGCAGCACTTCAGGACCAGCCACTCAATATCAGTAAAAATGTCTCAGGAACTCAGAGCATGCACCAGCCAACTCCAAGAGCACCAACAAATCCAATCCCTTTCAATGCTCAGAGCCTTCCTCTTTCCTTTCCGTTACTCAATAGGCCACTCACTATTCCTTGTACTGCAGCTCGGGAAAACATAACTGTCAACACCAATAATGTTGGTGGAGTTCTCATAGGGGATAGAGCTCATCAGAGAAACAAGACCATTACAAATGAAAATTGGCATGCTTGTGCTGCTGCTCTTTTGAGCAACATCTTTTTTGAGAATGGCCAAGGGGGGAGCTCCAGTGCAAATGAAACTATGGATGCTAGGACTCTAGCAAAGGGAAAAATGGTTGCCCCAGTTGAGAATGTGTCTTCTCTTCTTGGACCTGTTCAAGAGAATTATAACAGACACAGATTAGGAGTTAACTACAGCAGCAGCAGTAATAATACAATGCAGTGGAATACTTCCACTAACATGCCAAACATGTTTCCTGGAGGAAGCTCCAGCAGTTTGTTTGCCACTGGAAGCTCCAGGAATTTACCTCCCATTGTTCATCCAACACGCGTGATTTCAGGGCCTCAACCAAGGCCAACGAGATTCACATCATTAAGTAGTGGAAATACCCTTAGGGGGTTACCAATGATGCAACAACCAGGGATAGAAAACACCAGGACTTTGTCTAGCAATAACCTCCCTCTGTACCAATCAATGCAAGAAAATTCAACTTCTTATATATCAAGCCAAAACATCAGTCAGGCATCTCATGTGCGCCAGCCAAGGCCAGATGACATTATTAATCTTGCAGATTTGCGTCTCAAGCCTCAGCCAGAGGCAAGAGACTCAATGTATGCAAGGCCTAGTAACAACCTTGCAGAGGTACCTCTTATGCAAGACTGTCATCAGCCATGGCCAGCAGATACCATGTCTAGCCTCAATCCCTCAATGCTTTCTCATGTGTATCAACCAATACAAGGAGAGTCAGTTCCATGTATGAACCTCTCAGGAAGGTCAATTACTTTTCCTTCCCCGGATACAAATTTTGGCAATGACTCAAACAATGCATTGTATGGTTTAGGCACCTCACATCAGGCAATGGACTTCCAAGCCATGATGGAGTCTGAAGACTTCATCAATGACACATGGCCAATGAATGCAAGTTTTGAACAAGTCATGAACCAAGCTGCAGCATTGCCTCCACCGACAACTCAAGGTTTCCCTGACTTGCAGATGCAGGCACTTAGTCAAGTGAACCCTCTCGTACCAGCTCCTCCACAACAACCAACTTCAATTTCATCTCCACAAATGGCCTTAGGAGATGGAATAAACTTTTGTGGGGGAGGAACTGCCCCCACAGGCCAACCAGAGGAGACTCCTCCAGACGTTCCTTGGTATGATGATCAACTGCCTAAGTTAGATCTTGAACTCTAAGTATAATGCATTTATAATTCTCTTTTGTTAAAGTATGCGTACAAGAGTAAAATCCTTTTTGAACTTTTGTCAAATAGATGGTATCATTTGCAACTGTGTTCGTTGATTTGCCTAATGTTGAATTCTAGACAATTTTAAATGTTTGAATTGGAAAATGTGAAGCATGAATCTTTGAATTTTCTCTACCATGCCCTGCTTCACTAGTTAACATGACAAAGTATAGAACATGTTTAATGAAAATTGCCCAAAAAATTTCTTTTGAGTATAATAATACAGTGTTTCAGATTTTGCTAGAATCAAGTTTAAACCAATAACAGTAAAAAAATTTATGCACAAATAATGATTTGAATGTGAGTGAAACATAACTAGATCATCTATCCAAAGAAGCTTTAGAGAAAACTCTTCTCCTTTGACCAAAGAGCTCCTACTCTACAAAAGTTTATTCCACCTCCTATGACCATATCTGGATCATAATAGTTTCTATAACCTCAAAATTGATGTGTTTATACTCAAGAGCACTCTCTCTATTTATAACCAACATCATCTTGCTTTAGGTTACTTAAAATAATTCAACAAAAATCCAACTTAGTTACTCAAAAACTATCTAAATAAATAAAATATAAATTTGTGAAGAAATTTAAATTGTTTATACTTTTTTAAATTTATTTTATTGGAACAAAATTAATAAAAATGACTTTTTTATATTATTAAATGAGCTTTTTTTAATTAATACAATATTAGTTGGGCTATTTTCTATAATGAAAATGAATACAATGTAATATGCCCCACACCACCCCACTTCGATGAGACTCAAAAACTAACCTTCACTGGTAATTACCTTCACTGGTAATTACATTCATCCGATACAAATTAAGTTATATTTATATTTTAATTAAAATATTTAAAAAAATTTCTAATTTCTAATATATTTGTTACCTTTTTTATAAGTTATACCTCTTTTTCACTTGCAATTTAATTAAAGTTAATTTAATTTCTCTTAATATCAAAATGTACATTAATTTTTTTTTATCTTAGTCACATTTTAGAATACAAGAGTTTAATTATTATTTTGTATTTTCCTAACTTGTACATTTTAGTCCACGTGTGTGGTTACAAATCCGGACTTTTATATATACATTTTTTTAATTGCTTTAGAATTTAAAAAAAATATGGGAACAAAATTAATAGTATGCTTGAATAGAAAAAAAATTAAAAAATAATTACTTTTTATAAAAAATGTAAAATATTTTATAAAAATTATATTATTTAGGTAAGAAATTATAAATGAAATTAAAATTCCAAAATATCACAAGAATAATTAAGGTATTTAATTTATCTAATTCTATTTAAAAGGTAAGAATTTTATATTCTTTATATTGTCAAATTCATCTAACTTTTTTTCATTTTTTTTTCAACTTAATTATTTTTTAGATTTATTAATTTGATTATTGAAATATTGTTGAGATAATTATTTTTGAGTTGACGTAAACTATAACTTTTTTTTTATGTTGGTAAAAACTATTTTTCTAATTAAATTATTAGAATTACTTTTTTAATTGGTACACACTAATATTATTTTTCGTTTGATATTATTGACTTTTGTCGATCAATATCAAAACAATATTTTTTGACATATGTGAATTAAATGTTTTATATCAGTGTCTTTCATAGTTTTTTTTTTATATTTGTAATACTTATTTTGTTATAATCAATATTGGTGGTATTATTTATTGATAATTTTTAAAAAATTTATTTTTATTGTTTGATTAAGAAAATTTTTAGCAAACATTAATTAAATATTTTTATTAATATTAATTGAACTTTTTTTAACGAATGAGAGAAAAAAAAATTCAACTAACAATATTACAAAAATAATCTCAATATATATGAGCTTAAATATTTATTAATGACATCAAAATAGTAAAGACCTTCATCCCTTGAACAAATATTAAATGAACTTTAGTCGAAAAATAATGGCAATCAATATTAACTAAAAATTCATCAATTTTTTAAATTACTAATAATTGTTTAATATTTAACTTTTAATTTAATACTAATTGAAATACTTTGTTCAAATAAACAAAATAAATTTTAACAAATTTGATTTCTCTTACTAAATAAAACATTAAAAAAATATATCATTTAATATAAAATTAATTTCAATTTAATATATTTAAATATATCATAAGTTAGTGAAATTTATTCTTCATATTTTTTTCTTTTGAAAAAAACCATGAAGTAAAAGTGAGTACAAAGTATATGTGTTTGGATTAAAAAAATAATAAAAAATGAAAAGAAAGTATATGTGTTTGGATTAAAAAAATAATAAGAAGTGAAAAGAAAGTTTATAAAAATTTATAATTGATGTGATGGATAAAATAAAATAAAATTATTATTGTTAATATATTATTATTATTTTAAAAATTTATTTTGATTTTATTATAAATTTTAATTTTATTATTATCATTTTTATTATTATTATTATTATTTTAAAAAATTATTTTAATTTTATTAAAAAATTTAATTTTATCATTTTTATTATTAAAAATATTATCTATAATAATATTATTATTTTTAGTTTGTAGCATTAATATTATTAGTATTATTTTTATTACTATTTTATAATTTTATTAATTTTATTATTATTTAATAAAATAATTAATTAATTATTATTATTATTATTGTTTTCATTATATTATATTATATTACATAACTAATTATATTTATTTTATTTTATTATAAACATAAATATTAATATTAATAAATATAAAAAAATAAAAATTAATTATAGCGTCGCTTTCTTTTCAAATCTTTGTACCGTTGCCAAAAGAAAACAAATATACGAAGAAAGTTTCGTTTTATTTTTAATCTTAAATTAATTATATATATATATATATATATATTCGCTTTCTTTTTTTTTTTTAAGCTACTTCTTTATTTATTATATTATTAAATAATTTTTTTCAATTATATTATTAAATGAGATAAGTTTTTAGTCACATATTTAGAGATGGGAAATGAATTTGTTTTTATAAATAATGTCTGAATCTATTATAATTTTAACTAAAAATTCTCATATTAATTGAATTCGAGTAAGAATATAAATAATACCTAATTATTTAAATTAGGTATGTATGAAAATGAGAATAAGTATGTATATATTTATATTGTTTTCATTTTCATACTTATCCTCATCGTTATTTTAATTTTTTTAAAATTTATTAAGTATAACTTACAAAATTTATATTTTTTTATATTTAGTTTTATAATTTATTTTTGAATTATATATTTGATATTTTTATTTTTGTATAATTATTTTATTTTTATGAAATTGTTATTTCATTCTTTTATTTATATATTATAATATTTTTCTTAATATTTGATATTAAAAGAATTATATTTTTTATATTAAATATTTGATAATATATTTTTTTTAATTTCTATTCTCTAAAAAAGTATTTAATTAAATATTCAAAAACAGTAAAAAAGTGACTATATATATATATACACACACCGTTATCGAATAAAAATAATATAATACAAAGAATTATTATCTATTAAAATAAAAATAAACTTTTACTTAAAAATAAAAATAAAATATTAATATCCGTTATCATCCTTAACTCTATCTTTGGTCAACATAAGTTATCCCTATTTTTTGATGCCCCACATCACTCTAGAGGTCAGGTAACAAGAGTCATTTTATTCATTAATTATATTATCAAATAAGTTTCATTTTATTAATTATATTATTAAATAATTTTCATTTTATTAATTATATTATTAATTAAGTTTCATTTTATTAATTATATTATTAAATAAATTTCATTTTATTAATTACATTATTAAATAAGTTTCATTTTATTAATTATATTATTAAATAAGTTTCATTTTATTAATTATATTATTAAATGAGTTATTTTCTTGGTCACTACCACCAATGAACACAAAGTAACTGCCGAAGTTTACTCTTATCATTATGATGCCCCACACGCCCTATTGAGTAGTAATTCTTGGTTTCCATTAAACACTGTGTTAATATATTTTTAATTCCTTTTTATATTTTGAAAAACAAAATTTACATCAAACTCTAATTAATTACTTTTTTTTTTCAATTCTAGTAAATTTAAAATTAATAGTAATTTTTTTGTATTAATGTATTATAACAAGAATCATAAATTATAATTTTTAGTGTATGAAAATACTTATTTTAAATATTCCCAACATTTAACTAAAAGATTTAGCGATAATAGGGAAATATATTTTCTTCCTCTAGTGGTTCAAAGGTATTACTAATAGAGCTATTTTTTGATTTATTGTATTATTAAATCAGCTCATTCTTTTTTATTCATTATATTATTGAATGAGCTTTTTTTTTTTTTTATTGATACATTATTAAATGGACTATTTTTTTTATAATGAAAATGAATACAATGTAATATGCCCCACACGACCCACTTGGATGAGACTCAAAAACTAACCTTCACTAGTAAACACCTTCACCTGACACAATTTAAGTTATATTTATATTTTAATTAAAATATTTAAACCAAATTTTAACTTCTAATATATTTGTAACTTTTTTTATAGGTTACTTTTTTCAATTCCAATTTTATTTTATTTCTTATTTAATATCAAAATTTTCACTTTTTTTTTTATCTTGGTCACGTGTTAATCATTAATAATCACCGTCTTCAAATATAAGAGTTTAATTATTATTTTTATTTTCCTAACCTATACGTTTTAGTCCACATGTACAGTTACAAATCTGAACTTTTATATATACATTTTTTAACTGGTTTTAATTTTATTTATACTTTTATAAATTACTAATGTTACATTTTAACTCATTCTAATTTATATATATTAGCATTTAATACATAATACAAACATAACTGTAAGAATTAAAATAAATAATATTTAAACGTAAAAACTAAAATTTATCCATTATATGAATATATTTATCAAATTAGTATTTTCTTAGAAGGGATTAGTTGATAAACATGGTCTTTATTGAATATTTTGACTATCTTCAAATAATATATATTATGTAACTAAAAGTATCTCAATGTTATGGACTTCTCTGGGCTTGTATGTGGAACCCTTCCAACAAGGCCCACAAACTACAAATCCACTATGCCACTTCCTTCAAGTTTTTAGTTTCTTTAAATTTCACAAATATCAAACTCAAACAAAGTGGAGATCCATTATTTAATATGACCAACCAAGTTCTTCAATTCAGATTAATCATTATCAAAAATCAATAAATTGTTTGAACTAGTATTATAGTCATATGACATTATTATATTATAATTTGAACTCTTATCACTAATTGATGATTGAGTTATTTCCATCACAAACATATTTATCTTTATGTAGCAAGTTAGTTGTTACCAAAAATTTTACTTTGATAAAATTTTATCTTATATAATCATAAATTTAACAGCATCAAATTGTAATTGTGACTAAGATTTAATCCAAACATTAGATTAGCCAGTAAAGGTCATTGTTGGTCACTAAATTCATAGAGTATTTGATTTTTTTTATGATGAGAATATATTTTTGACTAAATTATTGGTGATCTTCATTTTATAACAAAGAAATATTGGTTGCTAAAATTAACGTTAAATTTCATTTTTAGATAATTTTGTGTGTGTATATATATATTTCCCAAAGTTTAATTTAATTTTAACAAATGAAGAAAACTATTTAAAATACTTAACTTTAACCTAATAATTATATATTCTCAGTATACTTACACCAGTTTTATTGCGACTTGAGAATTTTTTTGCAAGATGTTATTTTGAAATCTTATACTTTGATAAGTTTTTTTGTGTCCCATCATAATTCTGTTTTTGTAATCATAATATATATATATATATATATATATATATATATATATATA
>Ga0209700_103742_pt1 | contig 28602 bp, 13 predicted proteins | sample SiratroredBW_FD_187528 | JGI IMG/M metagenome (GOLD analysis project Ga0209700, IMG submission 187528) | Root nodule microbial communities of legume samples collected from California, USA - Siratro red BW (SPAdes) (version 2) | ecosystem: Host-associated > Plants > Roots > Nodule | place: USA... | reverse complement strand
ATATATATATATATATATATATATATATATATATATATATATATATATATATATATATATATATATATCTTATTTTGGACAGTGAGGGTTAGGTGGAAGTGCATGATGTTACATTGAACTTGTACACCAAATACACCATGCCATGTTCTAAAGAAATTTCTTGTTTTGGAACGTGGTAACCTTTTTATACACTAGTTTCCAGCAAATTCTTTTGTCGATAGGCAAATAAATAAAGTGAGTGTTACTTCCCACGTTTATTATTATATGTCACTTTAGATATTTAGTTTATCTCAAAATATTTATCATATTTTAAAATGAATTAAGACGTCAAGTTTTAATAATATCATTAATATTATATTGACAAACCAAAAATCGATAAAATCGAAAACTAACTATATTTTTCATTGAATTTGATTAGGTTACTGAGCTTGGAAGTGTTCAATGATAGATCTAGTTTGCTAAAGTTATTATTGATCTTAAAAGTTGCATGCTCTCGTTATAGGTATGTACCGAACCTTAATCAAATATTTATGTTTGAAACTATTATCAACATTGATCAAACTACTTTTATTATTTATCATTTTTGTTATATTAAATTTCTGTGTTGTTATATTAAGGCACTAAAGTTTTTGTTTTGTGGCATTCATATATATATATATATATATATATATATATATATATATATATATATATATATATATATATATATATATATATATATATATATACATGTGTGTAAAAATGGTGAATAATATTGTCAATATACTTTAATATTGTCAAAATGGTGAAAATGATTTAAAAAGTTTTGGTGACTACTATCTTAAGTAGGATTTCTGCTTATATAACACATTTATGTTTTCAATATATAGCAAATGAATTGGTTTCATACTAATTGAGATTGGATGTGCGATAGATGCTATAGTGGTAGACGAGGTTTGAAAAAAAGTTTTGTAAATGGGGTTGAACAATTTGTCATTAAAGCCTATGAACAACAAACTTACTTGAATGAAAGACAAACAAGATGTCTATGCAATAAATGTCATTGTAAATGTTTTTTTCCAATTGAAATGGGGTGACTTTGAAGGGGGTGACTTTGAAGATAATGATTTTGAAGAAGATAGTGAAGAAGAAGTTCAAGATAATGATTCTGAAGAAGAGAATAAAGGAGGATTTAATGATAATAATTGAAGTCTATACTTCTCTTTTGTTAATTTTATTTTGTAAAGATATTGCTAGAAGTTGATGATTGTTATGAGAAATATTTCTATATTATGTTTTATGTATGTTGCTTTCATTAGTACCATTATTTTTGTGTTCATTTTGTATTTATAGATATGTTAGGATGAGGTTGTGACCCACCCCAACCCTCAGGTCCCCATGTGAATAAGGGAAAGAAAGTAAAGAAAAGGCCATGCTATATGTTGAAAATAACTTTCCCAACCCCAAGTCTTACACCTATATCATCTTCATCCTCTACTAATGTCAATATACTAACCTAGTTAGGAGGTGTTGTGCCTACAACCACATCTCCTCCATTTGATGTTGCTGCTAACATTCCTTCTACATCAAGACAAGTGCTCCCTCTAGTCACATCTTCTCCATCCCCATTTGTTGCATCGGCACTTACACCATCACCTACCGTGCCATAAACATCATTAGTACCATCACCATTGCCAAGGGTACCACCATTATCAGGACCTTCACCATCTATAGGTCATGGAGGTGATGAGCAATCGGACATTCAGGATGGTACCCCATTTGATGCTACTCTTCCTATGATTTCACCTAATGGTCAAGGGTGAGAATTAAATAACAAGTTGTTTGCATTATATGTTATAACAAATTATTGTATACTAATTTTGGAATCACTTTTTCCTATTAAGGTTTTATCCATGTAGGATTACATTACAAGCCATCACAACAACCATTCAGCAACAATATCATCACACGGGGTTCAATACCTGATCCAGATAAAGACATTTTTTCCAATGTTTCAAAGTAAGTTTTATCATATTTATCATTCTTATACAATGTGTCAATAATTTTTTTGGTTTGGTGTGTAATCAATCATAACTAATGTTATGTTTACCAATCAAATTTATCATGCTTCTTGTTTTTGTTTGTTTTTCTTTTTTTACCATGTGTATTGTTAGTAAACAATTACTATATAGCTATCTCTCATCCACTATTCCCAATTGTGTTTACATAAATGAAGGTCAGCTGGAAACCGGAACATGAGCAAATGATAAAAAAAATATTCATTCTGAAGCTTCACATAGGCTGTCCGAAATGTTCATGCAAGCACGCAAAACTAAAAAAAAGCCAAATTGGATGTTTGATGATGTGTGGAACTCCTTGTTATCCATATGGAATTATGCAACCTATCGTGCAAAGTGTTCACAAGCCTAACAAAATCGGGCATCTGAAATAGGTGGCATTTTACACACAGGTAACTCCATTACTAGATATGAACATGCAATTCGCATGGTAAGTACACTAAACACAAATAATTTTGATTCTTTATAACTTTTTATATTAATGATGATGTTTGTAGGAGAAGAAGATGGGTCGTCCACCACATGTAGATGAGGTTTTTAAGAAAACTCATGTACGAAAGGGTACTCTTGAATTTGTGGATGAACGATCTAGAAAGACACATGCAAGTATAGTATTGTTTTGTTATTTATTTTATTATAATATGTATATGTATAAATAATTTAGTTTATATCTTTGAATAACATTAGGAATTTGAGAACAAGTTTTCTCAAGCTATATTAGAGACTGCATCCTGTGGTGGGGCATTAAAACCATCCCCTATAGACCCTGTAGAGAAAGAAAGAATAAGGAATGAAACTTGGATTCGTGTTGCAGGAGGAAAATATACCAAAGGTCGCATCTACGGTATTGGTCAGGTCACCTACAATTCCACCGATGTAGATAAGCTCATATATCACGGATCTTCAAGTCTACCTTCTGATTCACTATTTCAACAAGAACAGGAGCAACACCAACCATCATCACAACATGAACAGGGATCACAAGGAAACACCAAAATCAAGATCAAGCCAAAGATGGACATCCTCACTTGTCTACGGAATAATTCGTATGTAATGATGTAGATAAATTACATACGAATTACTCCGTATATAAATTATATACGGAAGAATTTCGTATGTAATGTATGTTGTATTTATCTACGACATTATATACAGATTATTTCGTAGATAAATTACATACAGAAATAATTTCATAGATAAATTACCTACGCCGCATTTACATATGGATTTATTTTCATATGTAATTTGTATGTAATTACTATTTACATATGGAATTTAAACATTATCTACGGATTTTTTCCGTAGAGAAAATTGATTTTTTTTTTGTAGTGAAATTTTATTCCATCACTCTCTGGTTATGAAAAAGATGAAAATCAATATAAGAAAAGTAAAAAATGAAAATATAAAAAGATTAAATAAATAACATATATTTTTTTAAAATAATTAATATTTAAATTTATATAACTAATATAAATAAATTAATACGATGATACAGTTTTTAATTAATATAAACAAATATAAATTAAAATTTTATATATTTTAAAATCGTCTATATTAAAAAAAATTGGACGTTACCAGGAGGTTGTCACTGACCTCTTTTGTGGTCCTTGCATCATCAATATAAGGAGAGCTTCTTATGAAATGTGGTGGACGTTTAACAAAATGTCTTGCCCATCACTTTAAATTGACCAATTAAACGGAATTTTCTGTCACAATTGGATCACAAGTCTTTCTTCTAGATGAATTGCTTTCTGCACCCATCAATTTTGATATGCACCCTATCATTTTTTCAAAATACCAAAATTGTCGAGCTTTAATGAATTTAGGATATTTCTCGAAATCGAATTCTAGAAAACGATTCTGATTATGAATTCTGGAAGAGAAGAGATCAAAATAAACATTTCAGAATTTAGTTTTTGAAATAAAAAATTTTCATTTTAGAAATCCTATTCCAAAAATCAAATTTTGACTTACAAAATAAGGTTTCCGGAATGTAATCTTTTTTTTTTTCTCTGAAAATCAAATTTTGGAAGATTTATAGATTCCCATATCTAGGATTCACTAAAAACACAGAAACCAACAATGATATTTTGGTCATTTCATTTACCGAATAGGGTGCAGGTAAAAAATATGGGGTGAAGGAAGCCATTGCCTTCTTCCTATCATTGATTTTGAATTGATCATGATCTATAGTTTGGACAAACTTCTCAAATGCTGCTTTCCACTCAGTGGTGCAAAACTAGCGAAATAGTACTAATATATGACGAAATAATATATAAATAAAATTAGAGCAACATAATATACAATTAATCCTTAATTACGTTATATGTACCTATATATTCATACTTGTACATCTACTTCTAATTTACTTATATGCAGACTCGTAGAAGGAATCTTAATTTATATTCAAAATTTATCATAAAACTTACTAAATCTCACTTGATTTTTATCAACCACAAAGTTACTGATTGAAGGTTTGTTACAAGTGTTCCTTAAATTTCATTACCAACGTAAAAATAAAAATTAATTCGATTTTACCCTTCAAATAAAGTTTAGATGATTTTAATTTCACAAAAAAAAAAAATACTTAAAAGAATTATTTTAGAAGAAACGGATGCAATTGAAAAAATTCATACAAGTTAATATTTTTTTAACAGTATGAATTGTTTGTGGAATTTATTATGTACACTGAGTGTTATTTATATAGAGAGAGACGTAACAAGATAGAAATGAATTATAGTAGAGTAGAGTGAAATTATATGAATATAATTGGAGTGGATTTACAAAGAGGGAGAAGTTTGACGCTGTGGTGCTTTGTTCCTAGAATTTGTGCCCCATTCGATGGCTTCTGCAACTGCCCTTTGGCGTTCCATGGCAGTGATATCTTGTCGGAGAAGATTGAGAGGGCCATCAATGGCTTCTTGGTCTGGTGATGGGGAGGGCATCTGAACAGGAGACATTGCTGAGAGGTCTTGGCTCCCTGGGACTCTCCCAAGGAAACTAAGTGCAGTCACAACATCACTGATCAAGGGTCTCACTGATGGCTCCTCATTCAAACACATGGCTGCTATTGCCACTGCTTGATTCAAGGATCTCATTGGGAACTTTCCTTCAAGAAGTGGGTCTCCTAATTCTGAGTATCTGTTAGGCTCCTTGAATACTGGATATGCCTGTTTTTGTATCAAAACAATTAGGGCAAATGTAACTTCATCAAAACCAAATACCATGCAATCTTTCTTTTCCAATCTCCATTAATATTTTATTTTTTGACAAAAAAACTCTTCTTTTAGAGTGAAATTTAATATATGGTAATGACTCAAAATTATTCTTGTACAAATATAGCATTGCTGCATTAGAGAAGATGAATAGGAAAACTCACCCAAGTAACTAGATTTTGCTCCCTTGTTGGTCTTGTGTTGTCAATGGCTCTCCTTCCAGTGATCAATTCAAGCAAAACAACTCCAAAACTGTATACATCTGATTTTACAGTTAGTTGACCAGTTCTTTGATATTCAGGAGCACAATATCCGTAAGTACCCATTACTCTTGAAGATACATGCGATTTGTCTCCTGTAGGACCCAACTTTGCTAGTCCAAAATCAGATAGTTTTGCATTGTATTCTTTATCCAATAAGATGTTTGATGATTTCAAGTCACGGTAGATGACTGGAGGATTGGCCTTGTCATGCAAATATTCTAGACCTTTTGCAGCATCCAAAGCTATTTTCATTCTATTGAACCATTCTAGAGGCTTTTGTCGTGGCTCAAGATCTGCACCAAAGTTCAACAAAATATTTGTAATCAACCAATTTACTGTTTTAGTGCATCACCCTTTAACTTCTAGATGTTTTTTCATCTTCTTGTTAAGCTTTCTAACTTCTAATTTCAATGCTAAATATCAAAATTATAAATTTCAACACAAATGACAAAACACAAGCAATAAGGAGAATCTTACCAAGAAGATGGTCCTCAAGGGATCCCAATGGCATGTACTCATATACCAATAATCTTTGATCTCCATCAGCACAATATCCAATTAGATTCACTAGATTTTTATGGTGCAAAAGACTCAACATTAAAACTTCAACAAGAAACTCTCTATTCCCTTGTAATCCATTCCTGTCAAGTTGCTTTACAGCTACTTCCTGAGCATTTAAATTACAATTGTCAATGGCATGTTCTTCAAAAGTTTATCAATATCAGTAGAGAAAAAGGACTAACTAAGTACTTAATAATAAGTGCAACATAAAGTGTCATTGTTCTACCTGGTTGGTTTTTTCAAGTCTTCCTTTGTAAACCCTCCCAAAACCACCTTCTCCTATTAGGCATTCCTGCCTGAAATTCTTTGTGATGTTAGCCAATTCCCTGAAGGTGAAAGTTTGAGCAGCAATGTTGTTGTTCCCATGATCTTTATTGACCTCCTTGTTTATTTTAGGTTCTGTATGGGGGTTTGTCTTTGCCTTGTTATTGTGATTCTCTGCAAGTAAAAAAGGGTGCATCAAAAATCCCTCTAGAGATAAACTTTTCATTACAAAATATATATTAATATTGCAAACAATTCACAAAAGAAACATTATATTAATAAAACTTAGAAGAATCGGTAGAACCGTAGTAAAAAGATTAATCCAACCTTAAAATTTCACATGCAATATATTGGATATAAATGATGATCAAATTCATGGAGATGATGAACATAGGATTCAAACCACCAAAAGTCATAAAATGAAGTGGGGACAAGTGAATTGAATTGTGGCTAAAAGCCGCAATGGGGAAATATACAAATGACTTTTATATAGTTTTAAAATAAAAGAGTTTTCCTCTTAGTTAATATTCATTATGACAAACTATATTATAAAAGTTCATGATTCATATTTCTTGTTCAAATTATTTCACCTGGTCGTGACTGAGTTGATTGGGTTGATTCTTTGGGAGAATGAGTAGCAGGCTGTTGTATCTTCTTTCCATTGTGAAAAGCTTTTGCCACTTTATTGGATGAAAAACATGAAAAGCAACTCATTTCTCTACAATGTTGATTGAAATACTAAAAACAAAAATAATTTTTTAAGGGGAAAAAAAAAGGACCTTTAGATAGATTCAATTTAAAATCCTAGAGACTCCAAATTTTTCAATCCATCAACAAAAGCTTCCTTATCTATTTACTTCCCCATTGCCGCAAAGAAAAACATATGTTACAAAATGAAAACGGTTTTAAAATTTTCAGGAGACTTTAGTATCCTTGTCTTAAGAACTATGAAATCAAAAGAACAGGAGCTCCAAAATTACTAATTTGGATTGTTTAACATGAAACTTTTAACAAATTATGAAAGCAAAGGAGAAAAAAAAAATCTAGTGGGGTTCGAGAACCAAATGACAAAGTATCAAGGACAACCCAATTGAAGATGCAAACCCCATCAAAACCCAAATGCCATGCATCTAATGGGGCTTAACAAACCAAGAAACAAAGAGACACCGTGGAGAGGTGTGGTCGTTTAGGTCATAATGGGCACAAACTTGGTTGATGATATTTTTTTATGTCCCCACATAAGGTGGCGAGTAAAATGGAGAGAAGTTTTAAACATCTCTCAATTTGTATGAGAGAGAAAGAAAACATAACCAATTTCAACGTGTGGAGTAAAGTTCATTATGTCGTTACACAGGACAATTATGTTTCCATTATAAGAATGAGAGAAGACAAAAATAGATGCTATATATTTTAGACATGGTACTATGGGATAAAATGAATATTATCTTTCCTTGGATGATCTTAACAAAGTTTAGAGACTAACTAACATTAACTAACAAACTTTAACTAAATGCCAGTCAATAGTAAAGGTATCAACATTAAAAATCAAAGAAATTCTAGCTAAAATTTTGAAAAAAAATATATCTCTTAAAATTTTGAGCTATCAAAATCACATAAATACATATACTTTTTACAAATTTTATAGTTTTAAAATGTAATCAAGGATAGCTATTGATACTCATTAATAATATAACTATTCTCATTCTTTATAATTCACTTCTTATTATATTCTTTATATTTTTCTTTAGTTTTAAGGACATTGATTATGATCTTCTAACTGTTTTTATTTAGATATATGGATTCAATCATCTGACTACATGAACCTTATGAGAAATATATTTTTTCATCATATATCTTCTAAATTTTGCTTTTAACACATAACAATCGTTTAAAATTTATTTAATGATTCTTGGATATTTTCTATAAGATATCATTTTAATTTAATAAATTTTAAGAACATATTTAATATTACATTTCTTAAAAATTTAGAACTAACCCACGAAATGTATTATAAATTTATGAATATTTTATGTAACATGTGAAATTAGTGGTTATTATTTTATTTTTTAATTAATATCTATAACACTATTTGTGATTTTGATTAACATTTTGAGTATGTTATTAAATTTTTTTTATGAAATTATATAGATGTATATTTATTTGGTAAAATTGGACAATTTTTTTTTATTGTGATTCTAGCTTATGCCTATATGAGGACCAGAGATTCACCTGCTATAAAAGTTGCAATTGCTGAATGGTAGACCATCACGAAAAGGATAAATCTTCTCTCCTAATTTAAAAAAAAAAATGTAAAAATGATCATTTTTTTTAATCGTATTTACAAAGAACTCGTCTGAATAAATCCTCGATTACTCCTTTTTATTATAAGTTTGACAATGAACAATTTAATTTTTAGTAGACTGTCTCATCTCTAACGGTTATTGGACGCTAAATTATAATTTGGGTCTATTTGAGTCTTGGGAGTCGTAGTATGAGGAATTCTTTTTTCTCTGAATTTCCATAGTAAATATGAAAAGTCACTATTGTTTTCTATCACTTCACTTTCATAACTTTTATTTTATTTGTTGTTTATACTCTATCACTGTTATTAGTGTTGTCTAAATCTTAAATTAAAACTTCAAACAAACAAGTTTTAAGTAAATAATTATTGATATTTATTAACAATTTTGTGAGTGATATTATTGATTAGAGTAGTTAATTTATTAATTAGATGACTGTGGATGAGAAACAGTGATGGATTAAGAAGTTTGACACATTCTATTATTATTTTGTTTTGAAAATAATAACTAGATGACACTCCTATTCATATTTTTTTTAAAGTTATTTTGGTAATTTTAACATAGATATTTTAAGAATTAAATTTTTTATAAAAGTGCAGGAAAAGGGGATGGAGGTGGAGGAAGAATTTTTCTCGTAATAGTGTGTCTTGGTAATTAGAGGTTGGCGAGGTGATTCGAGTTCTTGCAAAGAGAGAGTTGGGGTGCGTTTCTGTGATTTGGTTTATTTGTTGTTAGATTGTACAAGGCATGAAGGTACAGGTAGTGGGTTTAAAAATTTAACCTATGGACATTTTTGTAACTTTATATTTTCTCTGAAGGTGCAGGAAGATATCATGAAGGTGGAAGAAGATATCATGGAGGTGCAAGAAGAATGTGTCCAAACTTATTTGAAGAATGATACCTGGCTATTACTTTCTACACCTCCTCAATTTAAACATGCACTCTCACAATTTTTCAAAATGACTATTTTACTCCTATTAAAAGTGACTTATGGATTACATGTTCTGAAAATTTTTCTGAAATAAACTTGTTGGAATTTACGAAATACATTCTGAAAATATTTTTCATATCAGGATTTCAAAACAAATTTTCCAAAACACATAAAATATATTCTAACCGGTTTTTCATAATAATTTTTTTGAAATATATATAATACCTTATGGAATACGTTTTCTGAAAATATGCTCCAGAACAAACTTTTTATAATACATTTGAATTTTAAAAATAACTTTCTAGAATGATATTTTTTTTTCAGCATTTCCTTTTCTCCTACTTTTAACGGTGATGGTGCAACAGTAATGATGGTGCAGTAACAGCAACAACGATGGTGAGTTGTAATGAGGAAGAAATGAACGGGTTATAGGGTACAGGTTAAAAATTGGGGATACAAAAAGTAATTGCCACGGTAGAAAGTACATGCGTATGGGTTGGAGATTAGATTGATTTGGTTTATGGCATGTTGCTTGTGGTGGGGACTAAAGTTTGTGCTTGATGCTGACAGTAGGGAATTGATCTATCGGTAGTTTTCAAGACAACTAGGCCAATTGCACATGAAGATTTTATGCAATGAAAGATGTCACATTTTGTTTAAAGAACATATAGAGTTGTCACATAAGTAGTTGAGATGTGGATTAATGGTTAGAAGTGATAGTTGTCCATTTGGTTTTCCTTTTGTAAATTGGGAGAAAATGATGATTTGAAAAGAATCAAATAAAACTTTATCAATACAATTATATACTTGCAGGTCATTTATTGTTTTATTGTTCTAATTTATAAACTTTTTTCCTTTATTTTAGTCATTTACAACAATTTGCTCACTAATCCAAAGTGTTTGGCTCTTTTATCCTTCTTATTAATCCAAAGTGTCACCCTGAATGTAGTTACTATATCAACATTGCTACTGGTGGTAGCTATATAAATATTAGGACACTTTTTAGCTATACAACAATTGATAATTTAGAAAAGTTTCAATAAATATTTATATGAAGTATTAAGTCATTTTAAAAATGTATTTAATTTGCCTGAATTAAGTTAAACGTTGATAAATATTTAAAATTGGTACATATAAGAATATAATTATATAAAAATACAATTGAAGAAATAGAAATTAATTTTCTTTGAACTTTTAATTATGAGTAAAAAGGTCTTTTAAAAACGGACAAATAAAAGTAAGCAAATAATACTTGTAATTATATATATATACATATATATATATATATATATATATATATATATATATATATATATATATATATATATATATATATATATATATATATATATAATATGATAAAAAAAGTATCAACTTACATATTGCTATTACTTTAAATTATAATTTTATTTAAGATAAATGCTTTTGAAATCGAAAGAAAACATACTAAATTGTTGGGTTGTTTGAGTGGACATAGTGAAGATAATTGGTACCTAATTTCTGAATTGTAGATTTTATAAGTCTTAGAGCAATGAGTTAATCCATATAGTTATTTGACATTATTGTCAATCAAAAATTTTAAGACAACGAGTTTGTGGTTGTGGTCTTTCCTCTTATATATTGTTCACCTCACTCATCTCTACTCAATGTAAGACTCCTTATGTTAAACTTGAATGCCTCATAATCTCTCTCTCAAGTGTAAATTTTTACACATTGCAAACTTTCCTTCCACCTTGAAAGTGCTCTACCCATAAGTCTTCTACTCATATAACACTTCCCATGAATGACGTTAATTGTTGGATTCCTCAACATATAAGAGCAAGAACACACAAATAATTATCATAATTGCTCCTCTAGAACCTTGTCTACGTTAAAAAGTCATCCAATCACTTGTTCCACTTTCTTGGACTCTATTTCAAGCCATACAAAGATTTCTTCAAGAGACACACATTCCCCTTCTCTTCAACAAACCCCTCAAGTTATTGCATATAGACGATCTCTCCCAATATTTCATACAAAAAAGTTTTCTTCACATCTAACTATTCCAATACCATATTATATTGGTCAATAATAGAGATCAAAATCCTTATTGAATAATGTTTTACACCGGTGAGAAAATCTTTGCATAGACTACCCGTCCATTTGTGTAAAACCTTTCTCCACTAGTCTAGCTTTGGATCTTTGTCCCTTACTCACTCATTCTTCTTGAACACCCACTTTCATCTTTGTGCCAAACACCCTCAGATTCTCATAGTCTTCAAGCCTTTCTTTCCATACTTTCATATGAGTCTTGCAATTTATAGTAGACATTGGACTCATGTTTATCATGTAGACGACAATGTTTACACAAATTTTTCCCAAAAAGGACTTAAGCAATCTAACTCCTATGAACATACATCTAACCCTCTCCAAAATGGTTTTATTCATCCTCTCAACCAGTATTTTTTGCTTGGTGTACCTACAATTGTCTTATGCCTCTTAATACCTTTTATCTTGCAAAACTCATTAAACTCCCCTAAATTTGTTGTCTATCTTGAGCGCTTTCAGTTTGGTCCCCTGCTAATTACTCACCGTGGTATGTCACTCCTTAAACCTATGAAGAGTATTAGTCTTACTTTTCAAGATATAGATTCACGCCCTCCTTCAGTAATTGTCTATGATGGTGAGGAAATAAGACCCTCCACCACGAGTCTGAGCTCAACCCATAGGTTTGCATGATCATAGTCAAAGGGTCAACTAGACACATGCTTACCAATTTCAAACTTCAATCCATGAGACTTTCTGAGTATGTAGTGATCACAAAACTACAACCTTTCCATCTTATCACCTCCTAACAGGTTATGCTTCTCCATCTCTACCAAACCTTTCTCACCAATGTCTCAACCATAAATGTCACAACTTTTCCTTATCCAACATCATCTGACTAGCCACAGAGCCATGCGTGATCACTGTTGAATCGTCTAAGATAGAAAATCATTATTTTTCTCCCTTTTAGCAATTATAGATGATCCTCTTAGAATCTTTACCGGTCGTTGTTTAACCTTGGTTGTTAAACTAATTTGATCAAACATATTAATTGGCAAAAGATTTCTTGTAAGCTCTAAAGCACACCTCACTTCTTATAACAACATATCTTGGTTATCAAACATCTTTAATTTGATAAACCAAGCGCCTTGCCCTTTACAAACTTTATTGTTTCTAAGAAGGAATATTGCACCTTCTTTCAGTTTCAATAACTTCTTTACACACATGTGATAAGTGCCTCTTGAGTCCATGGTCGAACTCCTTCGTGTATTAGATGCAAACCCCACCAGCACCCTTGTACACCCATATTTATCAGTACCTACAACAACATTAGTAAATTCCTTATTGAACTGAGATTTCTTACCTTTCCCATTTTTCCTTTTCTACTAACAAATTCAACTTAAATTAACCTTTCTTTTGGTAGTTGTAGCACTCAACTTTTGTTAGTCCATCTGATGAATATTGATTTGTCTTCTTCCCCTTAAACTCCTTTTCTTTCTTTTTCTTTGACTTTGACACATTTAGACTCAACCCATTATCCTCCCTGTTAGGCTCATGAAACTTCTTAAGCTTCATAATCCTTATTGAGGTTTGCGCCTCTTAAAGAGTAATGGTCTCCTCATTTCCAGCAAAGCGTGTTTAGAATGTTCACAATCTTAGGCAAGGTGTTAAGAAGAAGCAAAAGCCTTATCCTCATCCTCAATCTTCACCTCAATGTTCTCAAAATTGTTCAGAATCTTGTTGAAATCCACTAACTACTCCATCATCGTTCTTGACGAGGTAATATTGAACAAATACACAAATGTTGCTTCAAACATAGTTTGTGTGCCAAAAAGACTTAGTCATATACAATGACTCAAGTTTTACTTACATCGATGTGACAAATATCTCCTTGTGAACTTTCTTCAGTGTCTTATCACTAAGAAACAAAATTACCGTGTTCCTACTCCTTTTGAGACATAAACGTTGGCATGTTTGTGTCACCCTTCAAAGCCTTAACACAACCTTATTGTATCAAGATGACTTCCATCTTAATTTTTCACAATCCAAAGTTGTTTTCTCTGAAAAATTTCTCGATGTCAAACTTGGTAGTGGTGTCTTCAATTTCTTAACTTTCTTTTTCTTGTCCCCATACAAAACACCAATTGTTGAACACCTCGAATATATACACTGGAAAGAGTTGGTAGCTAACCTAGGACTTGTGGATCCAATGAGTCTTAAGTTATAACCAACCCATATATAAGCGACATGACACCACCTTCAACCTAAAACCTTAAGACTTAAAGATAATAAGGTGTTTCTCCTTATGTATTGCTCACCTTACTCCATTCAGTATGGGACTCCTAACTTTATACTTGAATTCTTTACACAAATAATAATTCTTGTTATAGTGAGATATAAAAATAACATAAATTATAAATTTATATTTTAAATATCAAAATTAAAAGATTATACACATGGATATTTTCTCCTAATGAAAAGTAACAATTTAAAGAAAAGTAAAAAAAATAAAAAAATTTAAAAAGCAAAAAAAATAAAAAATTTAAAAAGCAGTGTAATAATGTTATGCACTCATTGATTTTGAATAAAACTTTCTATTTATTAATATAATATCTAAACCTATACATACATATAGCTTTCAAAGTACAAGTAAATATAAATTTATTACAAGACAAATCATTAAATTAATTACATAAAAGTGAGAAGAGGTAACCATATAACTTGGTTAACCTCAATTAGTGAAGAAGGATAAATTCAAACAACTCATTATAAGAAAAATTATTTTTTTCTTTCAAAAATCATTTTTCTTCCATCTTTCATATATTTTGTTTAGTTTTTTAAAAATTACTTATTTTTACATAAAACTTATTTTCTATAATTTTTTAATAAAATTTTTACAAGATTTTCATTAAAAAAATGTGTTTAAACACTTTTGATGAAATAATATATTTGTAATAGTAACATAAGATACTGATAGAGTAACATAAAAGATTGAGTTAACGCCCTATAATTATTATTCAATAATTGGTGGGATCAAGTTTCTCTTCCTGAGTATGATTTTAGAACTTATGGAAACTGAAAATTCAATTATACCAAATGAGGAAGAGAGATTTGGTTGAAGCAAGAATTTGAAGGGCTAAATGCATGGGTCCCGGTGGTGTAAGGTGTGAACTTGTCAAATCTGTGCCTGGGCATTGACAACTGCCTCAGATTTTGGTTATCTAGCTTTTGCAATAATTATGCCACAAAAAATTCAATAAACCCCACGGCAGGGATTATGTATTAGAAAACGACACAAGTCAAAAGATACAGCTTTACAGAAAGGCAATTTTGAATGCAAACCAACCCAGCTTTTTCATCCCCTCTGAATTACAAAACAAATCAACTACTGTATGATATTATAATAATAATAATAATAATAATAATTAATAATAATAATAATATTAAGACACCCCAACACTGTTTTCTCCACTTATTTAAAGAAATCAAATCAAAAGTTTTCATACAAATCAATTATTTTTTATAGTAGGACTCTTAATAAAAAAATGAATCATTTCTCTATATTAATAAAAATGCAAGTAGAATATATTAACATATATTTTGTTGCTTGAGAGTCTAATTTTTGTTTCGTATAGATGACATTTGGAAAATACATCAAGCTAATAAAATTAAAACAATTAGTATTATAAATTATTAGAGATTAACATAAATAAATTGAATATGAATCTTCAAAAAAACATGAGGACTACTTGAATGTTGGAGATAATTTTAGAAAATAAATATGAATTTAAGAAAAAAGTAATGCTACTACCTAATTTTCTTGTTGTATATTTGGTTTTCCTTAACTCTATTTTTTTTTTGTCTCTATGGTTATTATTTTATTTTCAAACACTCCAAGATAATTGACGTAGTTAATCATTAATTTCTTTTTACTTATGATCTTGTTTTCTTGACCTGTGTGTTACTAATTATTTATAGTGTATTATAGAATATATATTGCATAATATTGAATATTACGTATTATAGAAATTATATATGTTATAGAATATTGGAAATTACAAATTTTAAACATTTTGCTCTTTTATGATAATGATTGAATTGAATGCACCACATTTTCATCATTAAAATTACTTTTGTTGAGTGTATTATGAATATATAATTTAAATTATCTATAATTAGTTTCAATTCTACGTTATATATTATGCCAATTCTGTGTTAGTAAGACTATGGGAAGGTGAATGCCAATATTTATAATTGTGGTGTGCAATACTATTATAATTGATATTATTTATATAATTTTTTTAATACATTGATATTAGGTTTAAGGTGTTCGATTCCTGATTTAATTGAGATAAACATCATAAACTAGAACTAATATTAAAAAAATAACAAAAAACAACAATAAATATGATGTGAATCACGTTCGTATGTGTAATTTTGACAATAATTATAATAAAAATTATCGATATATGTCTATATATATGTAACTAATTTAGAAAAAGAATATACCACATAGAGCAGTAGACTATAGAATTATCATTATAAATAAAATTACAATATCCATCTTATGTGTCATATATTTGAAATTGTCATCGAATACCTCAAATTCCAACAATGGCTCTCAAACCACCGTTAATACAGGGTTTAACCGTTATTAAAATATTTTTTCAGTGGTTAGATTTTTTTTATTTAGAAAATAAAGTAAGAAAAAACAAAAAGGAATAAATATTTATACGCTATTTTAGCTATTTGATAGAAAAAAATTGTCATCTTAGTCTTTTTATAATGAAAAACTAATTTCCACATCTTTTTCTCCAATTTGAATGGATTGAAGTTTGCATATAGCATATTTTTCTCTCTCCTCTTGTTGTCACACGAAATAAAGGAGGAAAGGAAATAAAAAAAAAAAAAGTTTTCAGTCTTTTTCTTTTGGTTTCCCTTTTAGACTTAATCAAATAGTGTATAAAATTATATGATTTTAATCTTTCATATTATAGACTAAACATTTGTTTTGGTTATAACGACAAAAAACATATTAACTTTTTTTTTTATAAAAAGACAAACTATTTCCAAATATTTTAAACACAAAAATTATCTTTCACCAAATGATATGATCCAGAAAGGTATATGATGGCATGTGTGTTCCTACTTCACACAATTCCTTGACTTGCAAATAAGGACTACTCCACTAAGGATGATATAGCTGCAACATATATCAGTCAAATGGATGACTAGTTGCAATTTAAAGAGGTTATAGGGAATCAATTATAATTTTGAAAAGAAAAAAAGTGGGAAAGAGAGAGTGGGGAGGGGTTATGGTAAAGTTTATGATTGGAATATAAGCTGATTCAGCACTAGGAAATGATACTGTTATAATTATCAAATCATGGGCTCACTCATGACCTTTGGTTGGTACCAGCTTTCTTGATAAATGTGTTTGAGAAGACAAAAGCAATGTTCAAAGACAGAAAAAAATAAAATAATTTTGCTCAGGCAAAACAAAAGGTACCAAGTTCTCTCACTGTTGTGTCATAGATCTGACACCACTGCTCACTGTGTGCCTCAGATTCCGTTCTTATCTGCATCTTTCCTTCCTCCTCAGTTTTCAAACCCAATAGAATCCAGTGAAGAGCCATGCAAACCTCACTCACACACTACCACCCACCTCCTGTTCCTTGTTTCTTCTTCTGGACTCTTCTTAATTTCAACTCTAGTACTGTCTCAAATACTGATTTCTAGTATCAGTTTCTAGGCTAAAGAACACTTCTTTTTGCTTCACAAAGAAATGAGTTATTTTCCTTGAAATCTTTCAAATCACTAAGCCAAATTGCACAATAATTGTTCACTTCTTCAAAGTACCAAGATGTAAATTGCATTAAATCCCACCTTCTTTTATTAAGATAAGTTAATAAGTAAGGAGAAAGATGAAGAGTACATCGATCCAGGAGAAAAATAACCCACAATCAACCAAATGTTAAGGGAAAGAAAAGGGCAGGATCTAAAGAAAAAGTGAAAGATAAAATATAGATATATCCCACACAACTCAACCACATAAATTTGAACGCTTTGTACTTGATTTTGCAATACAAATATGGTAGAAACCCAAAACCAATTACCACACAGAAGCAGATGGATTTAAATGCTTATGCCATCACCAACACCATTTTGTCACCATCTATTTAAGAAAGAAATAGGTAGGTACATACATACATAAGGAAAATACAGTATCTCTTTCTATACATTTCCAGCCAAAAAGGGAGATATTTAATTTTGCTAAAGATGATGACAACAACAACAATACCAACAAAGCTCTCACTGTTAATGGTGATGAACTAAAACAAGAACTATGAAGATGACCATTACAATAGTGATATGCCCTTACATCTCCTTGTCATCTTCAATATTTAGCTAGCTCTAGCTATATATAGTTCATATATATGGTGGTATGTGCCTCTGAGTTCTGACTTACCGGTTAATTTGAGATAGGGTTTGGACCACTTGGAACTTCATGAGCCTCGGCTCCAAATTCTCTTCTAGCAGCATCCTTAGAAGATGGAGTACGAGATTTGTGGCTATTCTGGGAGTGCATGGCCGTGGTAGACATGGTTGATTCTGATGCTTTGGTGGTTTCTGAAGAGGCCATGGTAGAAGGGTGTGGTTGGTGAGATAGATTGACAAGGAGGAGGAGAATGAAGAAAAGTGTGAGAAAGTGAAGAAAAGAGGGTGGTTTTGAGCAAGGTTCTGAGATTGGTGATGATGATTTAGGTTCTGCCATGCAATATGAAAGAGAAAACCACCCCCCAATAGCCCACAAGGGTTCAATATCCATCAACCAGCTCCAAGGCTAAGAAGAGGGAGAAAGAACAACAGTGGCAGAATAGTAGAGAGAGAGATCAATCAAATTGGGTTAGATGAGGAGAGAGAAAGAGAGAGAAAGGGAAGAGAAGATGAGAAGCTTCAGCAAAAGTGATTTTGGTTGGAGGTAATGAAATTCGATGCACATTTGTCCAAGAACCAAGACCAACTTATTATGGAAGTTTTTACATGAAAGGTGTTGTTCATAGATGACTAAATTTACCAAAATGGCCATGCCTGATATTATGGAAGTAAAAGTTATTCTTTTGTGATTATTGTTTTAAACAGAAGAGTAACCTTAGTTTATCAAAAAATGATGATTCAGAATAAGATTCAAGCAATATTTCTGAATTATTCTCATTAAAATTCGACTTCATTAAGTATCCTTTCTTTATACAATGATTATATAATTAATTTTCGGTTGGTGAATTTCAACCCATTTAAACTAATTAACCTTTTTTTTTCTGTTTGATCCTAAAAATTGAACTCATTTCATATATACTCTCTCACCATTACTGCCATACCTTTGTGGAAATAAAATAATATTCTTAATAAAATTTCATCTTCGATATCTTTTTGTTTACAATATAGAATCTCCAGCTATCAAATTTGAAAGCAATATCAATGTTACTATATAGTTTATTTATCGAAAGCAAACATATTTGGACCGTGTAATTTGGAATTTTAAGGAAATTATAAAAGCATAATCTTGAGGTCCCTAGCAAAATATTAATAACAGTTTTTTTCCGGGACCATTGTGGAGTTGAAAATGAAATATTATATAAAGAATCTAGAAAGGTAAAGCCATTGGCACGAGAAGGAAAGAAGGCGCAGAGTGTGGTAAAAGGAGGTGTGGTGGCTTTTTCTTCTTTGGCTGCTTCTGCAAGAAATCTTTCTTTGACTTGGAGAACCCTAAGAAAAGAAAAAATATCGATTATGTTCCTTCAATGCTTCACCTTTTTCCATGCAAACACAAGGTTTCAAAACCCTCCTTTTTTTTTTCTTTTTCTTTTCTTTTCTTTTTAATGTTCCATGAGAGTCAAGATACGTATTGTTATTGGTATATGTAGTACTCATTTTTACATATACAATACTCTAACAATTTTCTTAGGTTAAAAAATGGAGTTGTGATATATTATTAGATATCCTAACTCAACCAACAATATGAGTAAAGTTAAGTAACATATAATCTTACAAATTAGTTTTATAGAATTAAATTTATATAAAACATTTTTCAGTGATTTTTATTGAATGTATTGAATCATTTGGTAAATATTTAGTTGTATAATATTCATATTTAAAATTTATTTTCTTGATACAAAATTAATGTAATTAAATTAAAATATATAATTGAATCACAAATTTTAATTTAGAAATGAATGTTGAGGTTTGAATTAATTAATTTGAATCTGAATGTCAAAATATACGTATAACTATACTACTGCGGAAAGAAATAGTAAACAATTCTAAGGATTCAACTCCATCTGCTATTTAGTTTTTAAAAAAAATCTTTAGTTTTTATAAAATATTATTATAAGAAAGGAATCTTCTGAACGCATTAGACACACTAGAGATGGTTTGAAAACAATGAACTTGATTAGAAACAAAGTAGTATTCCCAGGAAAGGAATGGTAATTTGCTTTATGTTTAAGATTCGATAGAAATATATTCTTCCAAACTCAAATCCATATCACTCCCTTGTTCTTTTTGTTTCTTTTCATGTGAAAAAAGAAAGGTGGAGAATCAATATTCCACGATATTGGTTTATTGCAAAACTGTTCAGCAAAAGGTTTCTATTATCACGTGATCATTATCTCACAATACCGTCACAGATTACCAAAATCACTGTTATTTGGTAAATGATTACATGCATTGTATTTTTGGAAAGCCAAAGAAACAACTTCACTTGTACATATGTACCAAAAAAGTTGGATAAAAACAGTGATGCGAGAAGTATTAAACTTATTTGATTCTAACTTTAATAAACCAAGATATGAATACCCAGATGAAAGAAAAGAATAAGGGGTTTTTCATTGATTAAAAGACTAAGGTTATTGGTATGTAAACAAGTAATGATGTTAAGAAAACACTTATAAAACCGAAGCAAAAGCGAGGAACAAACGCTGAAAAGGGGTGTGGGCACATGGAAGAAGTATACACAATTTTGCTTTTGGAAATTAGAATTGGGAAAGACACACGGAAAGTAAAGCATATAGATATACTCTTTACGAAATATATGCAAATTTTCTCATTTAACAGTGAAAGAAGCCAAAGAAGCAGTGACATATATGTCTCCCATGAAGAGTGTGCATGGGTCCCCACAACCTACCATCCTTGTTACAGAGATATGGAGAGTCATAGTATAGTACGTTAAGGTCTTGTTTGGTATTTCACTATTTATCCATCATTTTCACTCACCAATTCTTCATCTTAATTACTTTTATTGATTAATCACTTTGTTTCTATAGTTTTTGGCCTTTGTCCCACCACCTTTGTTTAACTTGAGAAGGGGAAGATAAGAGTAGAATGAAAAAGAAAGGCAAATGCATATCTTTGCAAAAATCCAGGCTATATTCTCTCCATTTTTGTAAAAACGTTTTGATAATTTACTTTCTTATGGCACATGAATTGGGTACCCTTTGATTTTTTGAGTTTGTTCAGTGTATTTTTGGTATAGATTACATAATTTTGATTATATATATTTGAATGAGTGGGAAGGAATCTTAAGGGAGGGTTGCGGTAGCCTTTGTGAGAATCATGAGGGAATGTACTGAATTTGTTTGGTCTTGCTGTCCTTAACGTGCATGTCTGGCAGCTGGAAGTTTCAACCTTGGGATTACAACGCACCTATGTATAAGTTTTTTTAATAAGTATTTGAAAAAGAAAAAGAGAAAAAAGTTAAAATAAACTCTTTATAATATAAAATTAATTTATGTACAAGTTAAAAATAATTTTATAAAATTTATATATATATAAAAGAATGTGTATAAATTAGTTTACATATAAACTAATTTTAAAATATAAATAAACTTGTTTTAGTTTTTTCTTTCTTTCTTATAAGTGCTAATAAAAAATATGCATAAACAATGAGAAAAAATTAAATTAAATAGGTTAATTTGGAAGTGATACAGAGTTGAAATGTACTAGATCGAGAAAGGTCGAGATGATATCGAGATATTAGGCTAAATACATGTCGAGAACCTAAAATAACAAATAAAAAATAATCACCGAATTTTATATTTATTAGAACAAAGAAACACAATACCCTCAAAGGAAAAATCTCGTTTAACTACCTTAACTACCATACTCTTATTTTTTTTATTTCCTCGTGTAATAAACATGTACTTCTTGAATATATATATATATATATATATATATATATATATATATATATATATATATATATATATATATATATATATATATATATATATATATATATATATAGTCATATCAGTTTCCATTTTGTAGTATCCTTACTGAATAGATTTATAGTCTAACCACTTTGATAAAAGACAAGTAAATAGAATAAAGCCAACATCAGATTATATTGCACAACCCAAACCAAAATAAAGCCAATACTATATTATATTGTACAATACAATAAACACAATGAAACCAATACCAAATTATATAACATGGTATTAGTTTTAATGAATTATACCACTCCAACCTATTGGTGTTGAAAATATAATAGAATATTAGTGTTGATAACTTTCTAAATTTATTAAGATTGAATTCAAAGTCTGTTAATATATACCTGATGAAAATAAGGAACACGGGTGGAAGCAGATGATTGTGGACCAATTGCACTATTTTCTTTCCCTAAAACACGTGACATCATATGTTCTATATCCTCATCATTCAAATTAGGATTTTGTTGCTTAATAATCAATTTCATCATTACTTCTAAACCTTAAATATTCTTTGTCATACCAATAATTTAAACAACAACAACTTTTCGAACAACAACATTTTTTTTAGTTCTTTTTTAGTAATGATGGTGTCATAGTCCTTCCATAACAATGAACTTGGCCAAACCATTCTTTTTCAAACATGATTCAAATGATTTTTTTTCACAATCTCACTTAATGAGTTTTACATAAAACCTTTAAGTATAGATTCAATATATATATATATATATATATATATTAAAAAATAGAGCACTTATATATATTTTATACATTGAAATTAACTTGCATTAGCGTCTAGTGTTTCTTTATCCATTGGTTTTCCTTTCCGACCAAGACGAAATTTTATAACATTTCAACTCTACTTAGTTCTCCAACATTTTCCCAACATTCTATATAAATTGAAAATTAATAGTGAATATTTGTATATATATTAATACCATATGGTTACAATATATTTTGCACAATATGTATAAGATGAGAGAGAAGGAATTAATACAATATCAATTCCATTCTAACTCTAGCAAAGTTTATTGGTTTTGTTTGATGGATATACTTTTACTTTCTCCTATTCATTGCATTTTATCACTAATGCTCTATATTTTAGACAAGAAAAATATACTATCAACTTAATCAACAAAATATGTGCAAAGTGGTGTTGTCAACACCCAATTTCTTCTGAGTAAAATAATAAAAAAAATAAAAAATAAAAAATAATAATAAGTTTTTGCTATTCACACCCCCACTTTATAATGTGCATCACCGTTTTATTTTTGGGCCTTGCTCCAAATTTTTAATTTCACCCCTTAATTATTTTTTACCATCTCTCCTTAATGGATGTTGTTTTTTTTTAGCATAATTTGTTAATTTCATTTAACCTAAATTAACCAAATCCATCTAAACTAATTACACTGTTAGTTGCACATTTAAGTTATTTGAGAAAAACAAGAGTTTCATGTTTTAGTTATTTGACAAAAAGCAAAATTTGCATTGTTCAATTAACAAAAAATGATTGCACTCATTGAAAGCAACGGAAAGGCTCTCATTCGTTTAATCTAAGTTCAATACACTGAATTGTCAAATTTTGCATTTAAAAAGGAGAAAAGGATATAGCTTATTGGTGACTGAGAATTACATTCAGAGAGAACAATTCACACAGAAAGTAATACGATTTAACAAACAACAAAAATATACAAAACGATTCCATAAGGAAACGTTATAGAAAGTATTGCAAAAGTAAAATAAGACTAAGAAAGTAGTTTCAAAGGCTTCAAGAGATATACAAGCATGTATTGGTTTTTGTGGTCTATTCTTGTTTGGTTTCGATTGTTGTGCCTCTACTCTATGTTCATTTTAACAATTTATATTTTGCTTTTTGTTCCTAAATTAGAAACACATATGAAAAAATAGTAAATAATTATTCTCAATGTGTAATTAATCATAGAGAATAGAGTTTGAAGTATACCAATTTTCAAAATTCAATAGTGTTACCCATTTACCATGATACCATGATCATTCGAAAGTAATTCCTGCCATGGGCATGATGCCGAATACCCCTTTGCTACCCTTTTCATCCATGTATTACTTTGCATGATAATCCTGTATCGAAAAGCGAAACCATAGAACACAAAAATAAAATATAAAGAAAAAAACAAAATGAAAAACAAAAGAGATATATAGAGAGAAAGGGGAGGGGGAGGCAATGCTCTTGTTGCAAGAGTGCGCAACCCTACCAATCCGCCGCAAGCACCACTTAATCCTTACCATGGCCATAGCTTCATGATATATCTCCCTCACTTGATTTCTAGATTTACATACAACCACTTTTTTACTTGTGTCACTATCACCGACGATGACATCATCATCATCAAGAGTGACAGTCTCATTTTTACCCAAGTTTTAACCAGAATCAAATGCCTTTAGCCTAGAACCAAATGCCTTTAACCAATACCGAATACCTTTAATTCGATTATGCCTTTAACCAATACAGGATGCTTTTAATCCAAAATGGAATGCCTATAACTTATAACTGAATGTCTTTAACCAATACCAAATGCTTTTAAACCAATATCAAATGCCCTAAAACCTTTACCGAATGTCTTTGTAAAACTCGCAATACCTTGATAGTGTATAGAAAAGATTGTCGATGTCCTTAGCTTCTGAATTTTCTTAATCTTTAATTTAAATTATATAGTTCTCACATTATTTGTTTAGCATATCATATCTTATTATAAAGGTATACAATATGAAATTTTAATTTCAATCATGACCCTGTTCCACTCAAAATGTTGAGGATGCATCATTTGCAGCATCATGCACACGTCAACAAAACAATAATTATGATATGATATAAATTTGTACTTGACGATTTGCCAAAAGGCACAGTAATTAGCATTGTAATAGTATGGTATACACATAAGTCAAGCACTAACCGCTGTTAGATGATATAAAATCGTACCTAATTAAAATTTCTTGTCTGCTTGAAAGAAATATACTATGTCTTCAATATGTTTTTATAATTTTAGTTTATATTAAATTATTGTGCATATCAATAATAAATAAATAAATAATTTAAAGTGAATGTAAAGTTTGTACCGTCAGTATATTTTTGTCACTCGTGAAATCAACTCTTAACTACTGTTAAAATTATTTTAGTGTCTGCTTTGGTAGCATAGCTGTGACTTTTGAACCACATTAGTGATAAGGTTTTTTTTTTTTAGCAGGAGAAATAAAGTGAGCTGGAGGAAATTAATAGAAAATCAAAATATAAATAGGTTTATTAGAGAAAAAATTATAGAAATTTATATTAAAGTGATTAGTTGTTTCTATATTTGTAATATATTTCCCATCACTTATTTATCTATTTCCTATTTTGTTCTTCTTTTTCTTAAAGTTATAACGTCTTTATCTTATATTATTATTTATTTTTTTTACCTTTTTATATATTCTGCTTCTTACTAACCTAAACATTTTTTTTTCAAACGGACTAAAAATAATATAAAGAAAGATAAATAGATAAGGCTGAGCATATATTGAATTCTTAAAATTCGAATTTAAATTCAAATAATTGAATTATAAATTTATATTAAAAAATAATTTGAAATTTCGTAGATCACAAATTCAAATAATCAAATTTTAAACCCAAGTCTATATTTGCAAAAAGAAAATAGTTTAATATTTATAAACTAGTTTGATATTGTTTTTTTTAAATCAGTATTAAATTCAAAATCGTTTAAAATTATTCTATATTTTCTAAAAAATATTTCTATGATGAAAATTTGTTGGAATCATTTTTATATTTGATATATGCTTTCTATATGGTTATGTATAATGTTCAGTATGGAACCTCAATTTGAGTGGATCTCGTTTTCTAATAAAGAAAAAACTAAACGCAAATGATGTATCTTTTAAAAAGTCAATCCAAAATTTAGTTCAAAATTCAATCAAAATTTAATCTAACCTAAATAATTAGATTGAAATTAAATTCGATTTTTTCTTAAAAATCAATTTAAAATTTTATAAAACCAAAATTCAAATAATTGTATTGGATTTTAAATAAATATTTATATTTTCTAAACAAAATAGTTTAAATGATTATAAACCAGTTTGATACCAATTTTGAAATCAGTTTTAATTAAAAAATAAAATTGATATAAATTTCTAAGTTATTGTCTAAAATGGAAATATGTTAGAATATTTCATATTTTATAAAATATATAATTAATTAATAATCTTAAAAAATAGTTTCTTTTTATATTTGGTATATGTTCCCTGAACTTCAAGATACAATATTTGGCACGTTGTTTAAATGTGAGGGCTCATCACTTTCCAATAACAACAAAGTATATATTACTTAAAAACTTTGTTTTGAAATATGAGGAATAAAATGTATCAAACACTATATCTCAATAAAAAAAATATGCACATAAATATATGAATAGCATATATCTCTACTCATCAAGAAAATTTAGTTAAGTTTGCTCACTAACTTCTTTATTATATTTTTTCTTATTCTCGCACTAAATCAAACCAATACAATATGTGATATTATGCAATTATATACATGTATACTTTTATTGGTATATATATTTTTATCTTCATGTAGGTAATAATTATAAAATTAACTTAGGTTAAATACATATGAAATATATGTTCTGTCAAATAATATACTATATATTTTTAATCAATATTTATTTAAACAAATTATATTTATTTATCCGTATACGTGACTTTCATATAAAAATATTTCATACTAAATATCATTATTTTTAATTTATTTTATCAAGTCATGTCAGTTATTATTACTTTAAATAAAGTTTGAAATTTTCTAAATATATTTTTAATCATTTATTTTAATTAATTTTTTATTTACAATCCAGTTTGAAAAATAAAATAAAATCCATATCAATTTATGAATATCAAACTAGTTTTTAATATAACTTTAAATTTCAATCCAATTATTTGAATTTGAATTTATAAAAATCCAAAATATAAAGAATAAAAATTTCCATTCAGTTCCGATCTAAATCATTGAATTTATTTATTAACAATATATCAAATGCAATTTTATGGAAATTTTTTTATTCACTCCTAAAAAGAAGAGAAGTGACTAAGAGAGAGTGAACCCACCTCCATTGATTAAGAACATGATGACCTAATTATTGGTCAAAATATTACAAACCAAACCTTTACTTGAATAGTGTTTTCAATATAAACCCTAAGCAAACTTAGACACATAATAAACAAAATTCCTCCACTCACTTTGCCCTTACTGCCTTCAAATCATCTCATACACTCAAAGAGTTTTTATTTATTTTTTCTTCTTCTTCTTGAAATGCAAGAGCTCCATATGCTTCCATGCAAGTTTGTGCTTAAAGTCAAAGGAGTGGACCTTATGACTCTTTATATTAGTTGTAGAGATAGGTCACCCACCTTAAAGTGAGGACACTCATTTCATAAATTAATATGTTTGTTCCCTCTCATGCCATGTATGTATGTTTATTTGTTGTACAAAAGAAAAAGTCATTTATTGCTTATGACCAATCTTTTCAACCAAGTCTTTTGTAGAAATTTGTTTAAGATCTTTCGGCGATAATTAAGATTAATAATGAACCAAATAATGGAGGCTAGGCATTTCACTATCAAGAATCTATATGAAATATTAACTCAGTTAACACACAACAAACAAATCATTGATTAAGATTACCAGAGCGAGCATGAAAGCTACCCTTATTATTTAATTATGTTAATTTGTACAAACGTGTTATATGCTTGGAAACGTTCAAGAGGTTAGTATTAAGGATGTCTCTTAATTGAGCACTAACCTATTTGAGACATAAAAGTTATGGAAATAAAAGGTTTCACTTATTTTACCAAAGTTTTTCTTCATATTCCCTATATGCAACATGTAAGTAGATGAATTTAAATTAAAATTTCAACTAGAGGGAGACATTAAAAAGTAGTCTAATGTATTCTGAAGTAATATAAAAAAGCTTTTTTTAATTTCACTCAGTTTAATATTTAACACTTAATAAAAAAAATTTAGAATAATAAGTACTATTTTTCTTAAATGTATTCTTACACTTTATTAGGAGAGATATGGCTGGTCGACCTTGACATTTACTAGTAATAACAAAGTAGATCTCTTAACATGTAACAATTTGGCAGATTAAGTTACTATTTCTCAGTCTCTTATACTTTATTTTGATTCATTTCATTGGACTCATCAATCTGATAGCCTAGAGACAAGACGATGTGAATTGATTCACCAACCTACTTATTTTTTAAAATTAAAATAAAAAAATAGTTTAAAAGCTAACATGCTTGTATTATATTATTTGAACACTACAAATACGTAATAATATTATAATTTAAAAATCTTTAATACTTATAAAATAAGTCTTAATTATTAACCATAGTGAAGTAATTACTATATAAAAATGCTAATTATTTTAACTTATCTAATAATTATAAATATTAATTAATCAACTAAAGATTCAATAAATATTTACTTTCTTTATATATATATATATATATATATATATATATATAAAATTTAAAAATTATGAAAATATCAAAATTATAAAAAAATTTAATAATTGGTGGGTTGACGAGAACCCTCTAGTGACACAAACTAAGATTTCTTGCCCTCTATCCCACCTTTGTATTTTTACAAGTTAATACTACGTCAGGACATAAGGAAAAAAAAAAAAAAAAAAAA
>Ga0209700_103739_pt1 | contig 28608 bp, 12 predicted proteins | sample SiratroredBW_FD_187528 | JGI IMG/M metagenome (GOLD analysis project Ga0209700, IMG submission 187528) | Root nodule microbial communities of legume samples collected from California, USA - Siratro red BW (SPAdes) (version 2) | ecosystem: Host-associated > Plants > Roots > Nodule | place: USA... | reverse complement strand
AGAAATAAAAAAAAAAAAAAGGAAAGAGCAAAGGCTAATACATAAAATAAAAATAGAAGTTGATTGGTTAAAAACAAATAGAAAAAAATTAGCATATGTGATTGATAACAATTAAACCATCATCATAAATAAATAACGAGAAAACGTCACCTCAATAATTTAACTAAAAGAACAAAGTGTTGTTTTATTACAGAACAAAAGATTAAAGTTAAATAGTTACAGATCCTTCACACTTACACCTTCAGAAGAGTGCTAGATCAAAACTAACAGAAACCATTTTAATAGAATCGCCAAGTCCATTGAAAAGATCCTTGTGTTGTCTTTTCACATTTTCAAAAAAGGACAAACATATACGTAGTATGGGCTAGATAGAAAGGAATTTTCCGTCATGAGCTGTTCCCTAGGAACAAGTTCTTTCCTTTCCAAGCTAGCAACTCCAGCTTCATTGATTCTATGATCGGTGGCTAATTAACATGTTTTCTTGAGTTTACACCACTTCTTTTAACAATCCATGAAACTTTAGAAGCAAACTTAATTATAAATTTTATTTATTTAAGATTTAAATCAACAATTTGTTAATTATAATAAGTTTTTTCTTAGTGACTTGTGGAATGAAAGAAATGGGAAACGGAGAGGTTGGTTTCCCACAAGTGACCAGCTTGTGAGTCACATGCTACCTTATCAGATGTGATTAATATGTGGTCTATTGGATGATAGCCAAGTGAGATATTTGTTTTTATACAATTACAACAAGAGAAAATGGATAGCAACCAAATCCTTTTATACAAAACTAGATACAACAAAAGAAAGAAAGACACCATTTTAAAGAGGCATCATTAAAGAGAAATAAAGCGAAGACACAATAACATACCCTAGTAATCTAACAAGACAAGACGAAAAACATAAAGTTGAATCTAGTTGGAGGATACTAGAGAGTCTAATAAGGTGGCCAAATACTCCCACAACTCATGCCGTCGCTCATAACTCCGTTCACATTGTTCATGTCGTTGAAACTCATGTCCAAGTTTCCAAGGTCTGAATTCTGTCCACAAACTGTAGCACCATTGTATGCGCCGTCATTTCCATGCACAGTGATGGTGGGCGAAACATGCGCCATGCGGCGCAGATTAGTAGTGTTCAGTGGCGGCGGTGTGCTCATTTGACACTGTGTAGGAAGAAGCTGATTGTTTAACGTAGTGAAAGAGCCTCTGGTCACCATGTCCTCTGCTAACTTCACCTATAAGTGTACACACATTTCAAATTCTATTAACATATTTTCCCTCAACCTTCACTGAAAAAACTATATATTATTAAGCTTCCATCAACCTAATAATACCTTAGCTCTCAAAGCTTCTACGTCTGATTTCAGCACCCGGTTGTTCGTGTCAGCCTCACGAAAATGTTGACTAGCATCATTGAACTGCTTGTATAGGGTTGCGTTTTCCACTTTCAGTTTTTCAACCTGACAAACCGAAATTCGAAGGAAAACAAAATTAGTATTTATCGTGCATCTTATATCAAATATTGATGCTCAACTTCCAAAAAAAAAAAAAAGAAAGAGATTGATTAGAAAGATTGTAATGTTCCATTATCTTAATCAACAACGATATTCAGATGGGAATTTTAATATCATTACTAATTTATTTCCCTTGTTGAAGACTTATCAAATACCTGCAACTCTAGGTCAGCCAACTGCGCTTGTTTTCTTCTTCTTGACCTTCTGGCAGAATTGCGATTAGAAACCTTCCTAAAATCATAATGAAATTTAGAATCTCAATGAGGTTTAAAATCATCCAAGATTCTATTTAAGATATTGACACTTGGGAGGGAAAAAGAGTATAATCAATTTATCTGTTTTAAATAAAATTCAACTTATTTCTTTTCTTCTCCGGTGAGGACTTATCTAAATAAAATGTAGTTTTTATAATTTGACTTACCTTCTAAGACGTTTCAATTCAACTGCATTTGTGCTCTGTTCACAAGGACCATCTTCATCAGATGGCTCAGAGGAACCACTTGTGGCTCCTTTCGTATGATTCTTCCAGCCCTCTGGTTTATTAGCTGACACTGGACTACCAACTGCCCAGTTTTCAATTCAATCCAAAATGTTAAATTCCATTATTAAACTATAATTTAATGAGATATAATAGACATATAATAATTATCGCAATAATTTATATAACATGTTTTTTTGTGTGTATTTCTCTTTATAATTATGATATTTAATGAAAGATTACAAGAGAGACAAACAAGAAAATGTTGTAAACATAATATTAATGAGTTAAGGATTAATTATAAATGGGTAAGATGAATGGCTCCTGACATGCAAGAAATAATGGCTATAATATATATTAGATTATACATAGTGCTCTTACCATTAGCAGTCCCACAAATGGAAGACCGGGAATCAATTGTAGCAGTGATGGTAGAATGCTTGGGAGTGAGGTTTTGGGAAGAAAAAGGGTCTGTCAGTCCACAAGTTGAAAATGAAGCCATAGCATCCTGCAATTACAAATGGATATGGTTAAGCTAGCTGGATTTCTGTACATCAGTTTAGTCACTAAAACTATCTTTTTGCTTTTTTTTATCACTTTGTCCTGGCAGATCTTTTTCTTCTTTACATGCAAAACAGCAATGGAGCACATGCACCAAAAATAAGCCACGGGGAAGTAACGAAGCAATATTCCAATAACTCAGGTTTAAACGGGGTCCACTGAGATAGAGGCAATAATATCTAAGCTTTATAAAAAATATGACGCCATTTCTATTAAAAAAAGGAAGAAAGTATTTCATTTAATTATTTGTGATTTTTGAAGTTTAATGTTTAGGAATCTGTAAACAGGTCTATTGTATTAAATTTGAATTAATTTCCTTTGTTCAGGATAAATTGCATCAGAATTGAAAAAAAAAATAATTCAAACCTAGTCAACCAGATATACATTAAATTGATTGTGGTCGAGTAATTTAATTACACGTATTTTTTTAGTAATACGATCCATCATGCATCAAAAATTTAAAAAAAAATAAAATTGGCAACTTCCACTATTTGAGAACAGTAATTAAAGATGTCTTCAGATCCAATCTAAAGTCTAAACCAATTATGATATAAAAGATTAATTTTTCAAATGAAATCGAGACAACCGATTAACTTTTCTAACTTGCTCTCAACTTAGTTGAGTTTTACTCGTACAAAACTATACTAAGTCCTCCAACTTAGTACTCGAACCAATGATCATTAGACTTGATTGATTTTTACTCAAATAAATATGAAAATTTTGTTAAAACTTGAAATATTTAAATTGAGCTGAATTAGGTTAATGGGGTCGCTGAGTCAACCCAACTTCCTACCATTTTTTAAATTAATTTAGATGCACGGCTATTATAAGTGTTTTTATGTATAACATATCTTCGTTTTAATTACTTGTTTAATGGCTCTATTTATGAATAATAAAATAATGTATTGATACAAGGGTTAAACATTTTTACTTGAAACATATTTCTTTAGGTACATATATAGAAATATATAGAAATGTAGTATTATTTTTCACAATTATCCGTCAAAATAGAAACATATGAAGGCTTCTACACCAAGCAAACATAGAGTGGTTGATCGTGTTATTCCTATTTGCCACTTCACCAAAAATAGAATATATGTTATTGCTATTTACCAGAGACTCGTAACCCATGGATTTCAATTCTTTTGAATTTATTGATTATGAAATATTTGATGGTGCCTGGCGCAAATTTAGGCCAATGGTACAAGCTTTTAATCATAGAATAATTTGATGGTGTCATATAATATTAAATAATTAAAAAAAAAAAGCTCCAAGAAAACACAGGTTGAGAAGCGATTACAAATATGTAAAAAGTTTAGCATATAATTTTAATGTAAAATCATGTACATATACACATAAAGATGAAACAAAAAAAGTTAAAAAAAAACACAAGGGTTTTCCTTTATGTAATTGTAAAACATTATTTATCAACCGAACAATTTTCATGACAGTCCACCTGAATAGACAACAAATGTTAACAAACTTGGCAAATATTAATTTAAAACCATGAAAACTACCTACCGCATGTGGATTAAAAATAGTTTCGTGTTATTGTTGTTTGCTTCGTCACTTTTTATGGTAAATTTGTCTTTCGTAATTGCCTCGTCACTTTATAGAAAGCTTTTTTCCAGTGTTCTTTTCTTTTTACGGGCAGAGGTAAAACTAGTTCTGAAAAACAACAGAACTACATTATCTTATAATAAAATGTTTCAATAATTTTCATACAGTTATTCTTTACTATCTTCGTTATTCTACAATTATGCACGAAACAATACTTTTGTGATTGAATATCTATGATACACGATTAGACAGGTAAAATTATTGTACAAAATAAATAGTGACACGATTGGGTTTGTGATACTGTGGGTGCACACAGGGCAGTTGCAAATAGAAAGAACAGCATGAGATGGGACCCACTCGGAAGGAAGAAAGAGAAGAAACAAAATTAAAAAAGAAAGCGCAATATCATAGATATCGCAAAGTCCTGCGTTCACACAAGTTCTCAACACAACGCAAGAACGAAGCAGTCCACATCACCATGTCTTCTTCACGAACAACTTCACTGCCTCCACCTTCACTCACCCACTCATACCTCCCACTGTTTTTTCTTTCTCTTTTCCTTTTTCGGAGAAACTAACTTTCCTTTCACCTTCACAAATCACTTCACAATAATAATCAGTGCCAGCCACAACACTATTTCTCTAAACATCTTTAAACATCTCTCTCTTCAGAACATTTTATTTGTAATTTTATCTCTCTTCTCCTAAGGATTTCTTTCTACACTAACTAACTATAATGAATTAAATTACAAGATAAATTTAATTAAACATATCTCGATTTCAATTAAAATCTTGCGTAAAACAGAAACACGTAATTATTATTATTATTAGTCTCTGTTTATCGATATACGTTCGGTCTTTCTGTTATTACGGTTAAGGAAGCGTTAGGCGCACGCAGAGTACTTACTAGAGAGAACGGTAAGAGGTTTTCAGTTTGCCACGCTCGAAGGTGTTTTTAGTTTCAGAATTGAGTGTGAGAGAGAAAGAGAAGACTGACCGGTAATAGGTTTTGGAACGCGGCGAAGACATCGGTTCCGGCGAGGTTCAGATACCGGAGCTCATCGAGATTAGGGAAGTCGTTATCGAGATCGGACTCCGTCGTCGTCATCCGCTGGAAGCAGCCGTGGCCGGAGAAAACCGACGACGGCGAGAGAGATTGTTGAGACGCAGCCAGAACGTGGGCGGGGAGAGAAAGCGTTAACAGTAGGAGAGAGAATTGGGAGGGAAAAGGGAATGTGAGTAGCAGCTTCAGGGGTATAAATAGAAACCCAATGGGCATCAATACCCAATTTTTTATTAAAAAAAAAAAAAAAAAAAAAAAAAAAATTTTTTATAAAAAAAAAAAAAAAAAAAAAAAGAAAGATTGGGCGGCACTTGACATTGAAACGTACCAGAAAGTGTTTTTTGGTGATTGAAATCACGAAAGTGACCTAATCGGTCACGTGTAATTACGTGTTTCACAGATGACTGGGGATTTTTCCGGAATCGAATCTAGACCGTCAATCTGGAATCAGGAAGCGCTCTATCTGACACGTGGCGTGGTGAAAATTACAGGTGGGGCTAAATTATATTTCTTCTTTATTTCGTCCTTTGATTTGTGTACAGCGTTTAGATTTGGGTCCCTTTATAAAGTCATTAATCTTATGGTTATATGCTTTTCTCTATATTAATATTAAATTTTTATAAATTAATTTATTTAAAATACAAGATTTGAACAGTGAGGGAATAAAGGGAGTAGGGTAGGGTAGGAATAGGATTCACCCGTCCAACCTTGAAAATTCGAAAGGAACTATGATGACTTTTGTAAAGAATAATAATGGCACGCTTTTGATGTTGTTGTGTTTCACATTATATAAGTAGTTTGTTTTAAAATAAGTTAAAATAGATTATGCAGTGTGCAGGGACGAGTGTTATCGTCTTTCTTAATAATATTTATGTCACTTTATGCTGGATTAAAATTCATAAATAAATTTATGTTTACATTATAAGATATCTTTTAATAAAATATTTCGTCATAATTTATGCAATTAACTGTAGTTTTGAGTATATTTTAAAAAGAAATAATATAAAATAAGAATAGTTTATTTTGGGTGGTTGATGGAGTAATAATGAGAGGTTTGTAGTATTTTGTAAATTTATTGATGGCTTGTTGAGGGCAGTTTGACTTTGACGATCAAACAAGTGGGCATGGAATTTCATTCTGTGAAAATGGCAAAGGAGAAATGTTATGTTATGCACAACTTGCACCTACTCTTGTCTAAAACAGGGAGTAGAAAGGGAAATGCATACACATCCAATATTCTTTATAATACAGAAAATAAAATATGTGGTAAACCAACTTTTCTAATAATCTAAATTATTATCAAATAATAATAATTTTCTATACATTATGATCAAACAATAAAGTCAATACGAAACTTTGATATATTTATATAATATCAATGAAATCACAATCTGCAAAAGCACGCGCATCATAGCTTTTGTTCTTTGTGTGTTTCATGAACGTGAATATAATTTATAAAGCAAGTCTATTCAGGAAGCACTTAATAATGAAGTAGTTGGTGTGAGCTATTACGGAATGAGAACATCTAAACAATATTTACCACAGTTGGCAGTCACAATCTTAATCCCACAAAAGTTCACCTTCTCAACCGCTAAAGCACAAATCAAACCAAACTAAAATGTATTATTCTTTATTAAATTATCTGTAAAATTATATAAACAATAGAATAATAGTATTTTTTTTTTTCAAAATGAAACTGTTATTGTATAATAAGTATCTTAAAAATGGTTTTGTGTTGATGAGCCAATAAAATGGCAGTCCAAAACGGAGAAAAGGAAGTGCGACTTTACTTTTGGAAAAGCATTAAAGGCAGTTGCGTTGTGTGGCTTGACGTGACTTTTGCACTAAGTAGTAAGGAAATGAGCGTTGGGAAATAGAAAGTGAAAAAAGTGAGGAAGGGGGGTGTGTTAAGCAATTTAAAAAAGTGGGTTTCTTAAGGAGGAAGGTGCTGTTAAAGTAATGGAGTTTGAATGGGACAAGCACCGACCCAAAGCAAAAAAGTTAGGAACATAGTAACATACATGCTTTATGGGTGGTGTTAGAAAAGCAGCTTAACCCTCACTTTCTTAAGTTCAAAGGAAAGGTTACTTACTGCTACCTATTTGTTTATTTGGAACTTACCTTTTTCTTGCCATCAACATGCATTACTTAATTATCTAAAAATGGATCATCCAGTGACCTTGTTCACATGTTCAAACCAAACAATCTCTGAATGGTTTCTTTGTGCAATGCAAGTGTGTGTGTGTCTTGTTGTATCTGATGGGGACAAATCAGAGAGTAATAAGATTGCATTTTGCACTTGCTCCTTTTCACTTGTCACATTCATATTCATACATATATAACAATTATTCTTAGCATCATCCACCATGCTTCTTTGCTCTGTCTGTTCCTCAGATATGCCACCTCACAACTTGTGTTGTGTAAGCGTGTGTGTTTCATTGGCCCAACAACTTTAATCAGAGCACCATTGCATGATTTTACTTTATGTTCATATTAGTTAAATGTGTGTTGTTCTAACCACTGCCACAAAATACTGACTTTATTTCTTGTTATTCATTTTTAAAAATCTAAGTGCGAATCTAAGTTCTATATTGAATAAAAATAAGAAAGTTAAATAATATATAAGAAAAAAATTCATAAATTTTCTGTTTTAAGATTTTAGGTTAAAGATGGTATTATTTTCTTATATATGTTTGACCTATATCTTCTTTTTGTGAAATCTTTTCCGTTATGTTTCTTTAGATTCTCTCAACAATTACAACAAGTGATATCAAAGTCAAACGTTCATAATGACTTGATTGTGACTAGCTCATTAAATGGAGAGTGTAGAAAAAAGATTAAAAATTGATGATTCGCTGGTTCACCTAAACCCATAAATCCATAATTCTCCCAAAAATCACAAAAGTGTGATGATAAATACAACATTCATTATTCTTATATGGTAAAAAAATTGACTAACTACTGTTCAAAGTTCAAATATATATATATATATATAAACAGCTGAAGACTTTAATGGTTATAACTTATAGATGATGATAGAAAAACGTGCAAAATCATTATTTAACAATTGTTGAATCAGTAATGGGAAAAAGTACCACAATGAAATTGATTAAAAATTGGTTAGAAATGCTTAAAAAGGATTAATTACTTTTAGTTTTTATTTTCTTTGAGTGAGTTGGTGAGAGAAAAATGAATGGGATCACTGATAAAGCTGAAAAAATATCTTAGAAGCTTCTGGGCCTTCGTATGTGCACGTTATGGTTTGGTGGAACACATACTTGTTCCACTTACAAAGATTTAAAGCCCGATTATTTTATTTTATTTTTTTCATAAACAGTCGTCTTTTTATAAAATTATTTTTTAACTTTCTGAGATTTTTCAACTTTTAAGGACATATCAATATTTCGAAATTATTATTTTAAATTTTCTTAATAAAATAAGGTACTAGTAAAATTATATGTATCTTTTTAAATGCGATCTATATTTTTATAATTATAATAATTGCCTCTTCCTAAGGACTTAAGCTAACTGCTTGCTTATTAATGGTGCTGGTTCAATGTGTTAATTCATGAAATGATTATTCAAATATCTTCAATTTTAGTTTTGAGACCAATTCTTTTTACTACTAAAATTAATGAAATGTATCAATTACAAATTATGTAATAACAGCACACGGAGCTCATTCCTAAAAATTAGTTGAAAATTAAAAAAAATATCAATGTCAAAACATATAAAAAACGATTTAAGATGAATTATAAATTATAATAAGTTAAATAGTACTTAAAAGTAAAAGTTATTATTTATTAGTTTTATAATGTTTTTCATTTACTGTAGGTTCAAATCTCAACATTAAATGTTATTTTTTTTTTCAATTTTTAAATTTATTTTCGAATGTCACGTTCACAAAATTTTCGGTCAATAAAATTCGTCAGTTAAAAACCAATAGAAATTTAACAATAAATTAAATATTAGTCTAGGTTTAATTAATTTTGAAAAAAAATGAGAATTTGATTGACAGTTGACATGAAAAAAATAAAAAATAAAATAACTCATCGATAAACTATGAAAACATAAAGATTTGTGATAAACACTGTAGTGTGATAGTGTCATCAATTCAAATATGGTTATCAATATTGTGAGTAGTAATCCTATAGCAATGTAAACATAATAACAATGTGTTTTGCAATAGTAAAAATATCATGTCAAGCAAATCAAACTTTCTTTGGAAGTAATAATCATGATGGCTTAAAGCATCTACAATTCAAAAAATTTGAGTGTATGTTGTATTTTCATTAAAGTAATTAACAAACAATTTGTTTAAGATCTTCTTCAGAACCTTGTTTCATTACCATTCTTATGTCTTAATTTATTAAACTTGATAGCTTCTTGTTATTTTCTATTAATAAATCATTTCTTGCATTTCTTCTCATTATTATCTATCAATTCTCTTATAAATTTAGTTATTCTATCTTTTTCATTCATTTGAATTGTTCAGACCCATTTAATGATTGAGTAGTTAAAAAAATTGGATAAATAAATTAAATAGAGTTCTCAGAATATATTTAATACATCTAATAACATCTAATTTAAATATTATATATATATATTTTAAATAATTGTTACAACCATTTTGAAAAACACAACATTTGTAAAATTTTAGAACTCACTTTCACGTTTCAAACTTCTAACTTAGAGTGAGTCTGGTTCGAGCTATGAATATGCGGAGATTGTTACTTAGTAAAGAAAAGTAAAGAAAGTTTAAAAATCAAAACATAAAACAATATTGAAGTAAAATAAGACGGTCATCTCTCTTCGTAACTTTGCGAAAGATTTGTTAAAGTTCATTGAAATAATTATATTTTTTAAATCAATTCTTATTAATTTATATATTGCTTTTATTATCATAAAATAAATATAATTAATTATATAATATAATATACTGAAAGTAATGAATATAAATTATTATTATAAAATAATAATAAAGTGTTAATAAAAATAAAAATTATAAAAATAAATTTAGGAAATTATAATTTATTATTTAATTGAAATTAATTTATATTATTATTTTATAATTTTATCGATTGAATATTTTTATCATCACATCATCTATAAACTTTTATAAATTTTCTTTTTATTTCTCAATATCTTTCTCTTAATCTAAATAACTTAATTTTTTATACATTTTTATCTTAAATTCATTTAAATCTACTTTCTCAAATCATTATAAGATCTGGATGATTCATTTTCCTGATGATGTTACATTTTTATCTTGTCTATCATTTATGTATCTATCACATAAAATCACCTCTCTCATTTTACTAACTTTATTTTTAGTATTCATCAACTTGTTTATTTTAACATTTTTTTAGTGTTCTTGTTATAATATAATTAATTTGAAATTATTTAATAAGCTTCGACATTTTTTATTTAATTTTTTCTGCAACTTTTTTCTAAATTCACCACTTTAATAATATCGTGGAATTATTCAAAACTTATTGACATGCCAAAACTGGAAGAAACTTGTTGGTTCATATCTTTTTATTTAGGTTGATCTTTCAAAGTTAGTCACGAGGGAGTTTGTAATCAACATCTCAAAATAAAATAATTTATATTTCATTCATGACATTATCATCCAAGTTTCCATTTTCTTTTTCCTCTTTACAAAACCCGCATTTATCGCCTATTGAACTTAGACACAAAGCATAAAGTCTTCTCCATCCACCTTTCAAATGCCTTCACGATGTATTCTAACCATAGTTCCACATAATAATTGTAATATTTTTCAACTCCTTTCCAAAATTCTTCTTTTAGATTACTCAATATCTATAATCTCGTCAATAAATTTGTTGAACCATGCTCCTCCAAACACAATTTGATTTGTTATTTTTGTTACCACTACCTTTTTTATCGGGATATTGTTTTCTATATTATCGTGGATTGAAAATTTGACTAGATATACATTCATATGATTTTGTAGGATGATAATATGATATCAAATATCTAGAAATTGAAGGTTTTGAAATTGTTTTGTGAATATGAAGTTCGTTGGTTGTTATAAAAAAAATAAATCAATAATTTTGGAAGGTAAAAAAGATTAATGTAACAGATAGTTGAATTAAACAGTATACTTATTAAAAACTCGACAAAATAAAATATAATACATATGAAGAAAAAGTCCCAAAAAATATTGATACCCATTTTATATAATAGCTTTCGAAGTTGAAGAAATATAGATATTAAAAGTTTTATAGCAATCGATAATTTTATAATTTTATAGGAGAATACAAATACTGGTAATTTTATAGCTAACGGTAATTTCGTTTTTCAGAATCTTTCCCAATTCCAACCCACAAAACCATTTGCCATCCCAAACACATTTCATTTCCCAATTTCTCTCACTCGCCCTTCGTCTCTTGTTCTCCCTTCAAACCACCCACGGTGGTGATTAGAGCCTCTGTCATCCCTCTCTCTCCCCCCATTGACCCATAGTTTTTTTTCCTCTTTTCATTCATGTGTATGGAAAAACAGTTGAATTTTTATTTACACGAAAAGATGCTTATGAAAGTACTGTTCGACGGGTAAAAAACTCTAGAACTGTGACTGTGACCCACAAAAAAGGTGGTTCCATCTGCTGTCGAAAAAATGCTCTTATTTTAGTCGTACGAAACTAACACAAATCACACAAGCATCGCATACCTACGCACTACCAAAAGATTCAAACAATCATCCCACAGCTGAAGCTGGTAAAAGACTCGATAATCTAGCAGCACACATGTATTTTTATGATAACGAGGTTAGGCAAGTGGCAATGACCACCAAAACCCTTTAAACGTTCAAAGCGACCGGGAAAGGTTTCGCACAATTGAGTTTAACAAAATAAAACGAAACAAATGATAAGTTAGTCACCACTAAGAAGAAAACAGCAACAATAAATGTGACAAGGAAGTAAAATAAACGGAGAGCTCATGACATTATCTTGGCAGACCTAACATAAAGACTGTCGACAACTTTCCCAATGTTGGAAATGGTCTCTAAAGTTGCAGGGTATATAGCATCCGTCTTGGGATCGTCAAATATGACCAGGCATCCAGCACCTTGATCCAATGTTCCAGCAAACTTCTTGTCCAAAATCATCTGAGACAACTTTCGCTCCACATGATCAACGGGAAGTTCAATAAGTTCAGCAATATGTGCAATCTCAACCCTCGAGAAAGGCTCAATCAATCTGCAGAGATTCTGCTCCAGTAAGGTATCGTACAAGGATGAAAGGTGCCTGTGGACAATTGGGTCTTCCTCCAACTGTGCCTTGTAGTCCCGCAAAGCAATTTCAAACAACCTAAGGGACCGCTTAGAATGTGCATCAGCAACAGCTTTCATAGCATCCAAGTCAGGCCCAAGATATTGCAGTCCTGCTTTTGAGGAAATAATTCCCCCTACGTCATCAGCTTGATTCACCATAATCTTACACAACAACATATATTTCAGGCTAAATACAGCTTTGGGGTCATCAAGAGCATTGAATGATTCAAAAGCTTCAAAGAAATAACTATAAGCAGTTTTATAATCCTTCTCCTCCGCATGAAGTATTCCACTCTGCAAATCTATGGCACCTTGTTGAGCAGGAGGCACATAAATCGCATTTGCAGCTGTTCTTGCAGCCGTGAGAGCAGCTTTTGCCTTAGGAAGGTTTCTCAAGGAGAAATGTAGCTTGCTCTCCAGCAAATCTATGTCTACAAGAAGAAGTTTGTCATCTAATCTCCTAACCTCTTTGACCAAGCCAGAAAGAAGAGTCAAAGCTTCAGAATACTCCTTATTTTCCATCAGAAGTGCTGCAAGTCTTGCCTCAACTCGTTGCCTCAGAAAAGTACGCTTTTCAGCACGAGTCCATTGCACCATTTCTTTACAGAGTGCAATTTGTAGATCAGACGTTCCTGGTATTTTAGCAACAGAGTCAATTATTCCCCTAACAATCTTTGCAGTTTTTGCCTTGGGTATCAAGGAGAAAAATGGCCTCAACTGAGTGAGAAGGCTGCGCAGATCCTCTCCCCTATTCTCTTCCGTGAGATGCTTAGTGAGGAGTGTGATTGCTTGCTCTTTCATTCGCAGAGCATCTGGTGAAGAAGAAGGATCATCAAGTACCCGATAAAGAATGGAGATGGCCTCAGTTGGGTTTGCGGCCTCATTTGCCAGAGCAATTGATTCAGTGGTGGCAGGAAGATGAGAGGAAGACATTGCTCCTGCTTCGAGAAACCCCTACATGAAAACATTAGTAAATGCAGAGGACCATTTAAAACTAGACACTTTGCATCACTATCAATTAATTGGTGAGTGGAAATTATTATCTCATTCTGTTGCTTCTTTTCCCTCATTAAAAATTGGACAACAGTCAAATAAAAAGGAGACTACTTTCTAAAAGAAAGGGAAAAAATTAATCACATGAAAGAACTAGGGATGGCAAACTGAACAGGTTTTTAATAATTTTACATTATTATATACTCATGAGTTTGGATTGATTGAATGTATAGGTTTCATGCACCTAGACTTGTTGAGTTGTGTAAAAAAATTACCACCACTCACTGTTGCTAAAATTGGTCACGGTAATTAAATAGATGTTTATTAGTCTTTATTTTGTATAGGATTAACTCCTCCCAAAAGAGAGATTATGCACAGAATCAAAATTAGGAGAAGAGATTGAATTAGCATTGAGCAAAATAGGAGGATGCAATAACAGTATGTAATGAAATAGCAAGAGTAACACTTGCTTCTACTCAAGGAAGGAAGAATTTTCCTAAGCTTTAAGCAAATAAGTTAAAAGCATACAGATAGGCCCCTCCTGACTCTTCAATTAAAATGTTAACAAAATACACAGACCTGTTCCCTTTCACCTCAAAAACTAACTACTCATTGGCAACCACTACGCATGCCCCAAAAGAGCCATGAATGCACCACAAATAAAATTTGCAGCAATCAAAATGAGTAACACCAACACAATATAGTAACTTATTGAAATACAACAACCAACTACAAAATCCTTTTCCTGCTAGGTAGGGTTGGCCAATGGCAGTTTTCAAGATAATGAAGTTTAGGCTTAAATATGTCTTAGCCCCCGTAAAATGAATGAGCTATGATTTTAAGAAAAAATAAGAATCAAGAAAAATGTCTGTCTTGCCCCAAAAAGGTAGTGTAGTAGGAGGTTCATCATAACACAACCACAAGCTCATTGACCATATGCGATAAAAAGAAGTGGTAAAAACATGCAAAATCATGCCCATTTCAGCCTAAAAGACACCGACACCATGACATCATTATCAACATCAACAAAAACCTTAGTGCTTCCAGATTGAAGCTCTAACCCCTTGTTCCATGGAGAAAAACAAACAACCATAATCATTAAACTCTTAACTGAGACTTAAAACAACACTCTCTACAGCGAGGTGTCTGACAAAGACGATTTACCATTCCTTTGTAATAAAAATTATGAAGTCAATAATCTACTCAATCACAAGAGCTCATCTCCCCTCACTTTAACACTGCTAAGATTGATTCTCATATCCCACCCAAGTCTCCAACCAACTCTCCTGATCCCCCAAAAAGACTACGAAGACATTGATTATCCGAAGGGGGCCTTCGTAACCTGCATGCAATAACTGATACACAGAGTTCATGGCTACAACGACAACACTATCAATTCCAACCAACATTCTCTCTTTTCTATTTTGTTTTATTTTTTCACAACTTAGAAGTAACAAAATATCCTAGGAACGAAAGATCCAAAACCTATCTATTGGAACATACACGACTTATTGGGGACTTAACGATTTGACGCGACCACAGACGAATTGGGGACCTAACGATAATCAAAATTTTCAGCTTACATAAAATCGTGTTCAGAAATCGGCATACAGAACACAAAGGAGCAATAATTGAAAAAACAATCAGATTCGGAAATCAAATCTGGAAAGAAAAAAGAGGGCATCAAGGAAGGAAACACCGTTACCTTATCGGACCGCACTGTAGAATTCCTCCGTTGCAGAGGCGATGTGTGAGAGAATCAGTTTGGAATGGAACCCTAAGAGAGAGTAGAGGAAGAAAAAACGACGACCAGGGAAATAGCAAGGTCGGTTACTGTACCCACTTTAAACTTTAAACGCACCGTTGCGTGAGTGAGCTGAGCTACCAAACTAATCAATTGGGCTTTCCTAAGCCCGAATCTTAAAAGAAAAATAAAACAAAATAAACTAGTCTAGTTACATTTTTTACTGTTTGGATTTATTTAAAGTTTCAATTTGATTTTTGTTTTTAAATTTAAATTTAATGAAAAATATATAAATTCATTTAATGGTGAGTTATTATATATGATAAAGTTATTAACTTTGATTAATAATGACTTTTTATTATATCACAACTCTGATTTTGTCTTTCCATGCAAAATATCTGTTCATAACAATACACCTTAATAATTCACATCTTTATTAATTTTGCTTACCAGATTTGCAAATTGTATGACTTGGTCTAACCTTCTTGATGAATTATTGAGATAGAATTGTAAGGGATTTTTAAACTTTCTTGACTGGGCTTATTCTGTTGGCCCCTTATTTTAGGTGGTTTCTTAGAGAAATAATAACATTTTCCTTTTCCAAATTACTTATGTTAGTGTTTGGATTAGTGTGAAAGTGAAAAAAAAAAATAGAAAGTTTGATTATTTAATAGAAATAAGCTGAAAATTTGTAAAAAAAAATTGATCAATGTAAGGAATTATTTTTTTATAATTGAATAATATTGTAAATGACCAAAATATCCTTTAATTAATTTGAATAAAAATGAATGAGTATAAGGTAATAATTAATGATGATTAATTACGATGTTTTATTTTATAGAATTTCAAATAATATTAAAAATTATCAAAATTTATAATTTAATAAATTCAAATAATTAATTGGAAATGTTGTAAAGAAATTCACTAAATTCAATAGATAATTTTCAAAAACAAACTTGAATTTTGTTATCTTTTATAGGTATAATAACTAATAGTTGTTAAAGAAGATTTTTTAAAACTATCTAAAAACAGAAGAAAGAAATTTTATCCAGGAAAATCACAAAATTTAAGAAAAACAGTAATAAAAATAAAGGAATATTTATTGACATGTCTTAAATTTCAACATGTTAATTTCTTAAGTAGTTTTTATAATATTTTTCAACTAAAAATAATAATAAATATTTTTATTTTTAAATTAAATTATATTAAAATAAAAATAACCAAAATTGATCACGCCTGCTTTACTAAACCACAAAATTTAATTTTGGTGTTTATAATTAAATGGATAAAGTATTATTAATTTTATTTGTGTTTGTAGTTGTAAGCATCCATTTGTATGAAAAAATTATTTATTACTATTTTCTAGAATCTTTTTAACTTTGACATGGAGTTATTTGATTCCAAACTTATTATTTATTTATCCTAAAACTTTATATTATCATGTTATCAGTGACATTTTATTGTCACTAGATCAATTTTTATAATTTAAGATAAACATGTATTCAATTTTTATTACTAAACTAATTTTGAAAATTAACTCCTAATACTCTTTTAATAAAAAATTTACTACTTTTTTTAAAATTATATATATATATATATATATATATATATATATATAATTTAAATACAAATCTACATGTTCAATTCAATTATTTCAAAATTCATATTGATAAAATAAATTAAGTAATATTATAGTAAATCATTAAATTAAATTTTTAATTTTTAATTTTTAATACTTACATCAATCACATCATTTATAAACTTTCAACTCTTTTACCCTCACTTTTTCTACATTCAAATAACTAAATTTTTCACTCTCTTTTCTCTTATTTTTACCTCTCTACTCCCATCTCATAAAAAAAAAAAAAATATTAAGAGTTTGATTTCTCATATTTATATTTTTTTCAGTAATTCCTTATTTTTCAAAGTATTCACCCTATCTTTTTTTCTACAATAATAATAGTGAGTTTGCATTGTTGTTCTTGGTGGTGATGATACTTTTGATAATTAAAAGTTTTTAGGTTATTTAATAAATGTTTGTAAATTTTGTAAAGTATTTAATATGGGGTTTCTTATACAAGTTTTTTTATTCACTTTTACATTACACTATATATAAATAATTTGAGTTGGATAATTTAAAATATTAATTTGAAATTCAAATTAATCAATAATTACCATGGGAAGTTTCAAATTATATGTGAATAACATCTTATTCATTGTATTTAAGATTATCCAATCTCTTCTTTTTTTCAATTTTTTATATGTTAACCCTAAAAGATAATTTGGAAAGGTAATTCATAACTTTTGAAAAATGATATATTTTGGATAAGTATTTTTGAATCACCTAATCAGGAAGTGTATTTATGACTTTTAAATTTGAACAGTCCATAATATATATTTTGACACTTCTTAATCGACATTTTGATATGTACATTGACAATTTAAAAGTGTACAAGTTTATTTTTACACTTCCAAATGACTTGTTTCGGAATGTCATTGTTTTAAAATGTATATTTCGATATTTTTTCTTAAAATCAAGTAACAAAAAGTTATACAAGAGATAAACATCAAAACTTAAAATTTTGTGGTACAATTTATTTAAACTTTGTTTAAAAATACTAAATTTATTTATACTAATATTATATTATGTAATTTTATTTAGACTATTTTTTAAGATCAAAGTCTTATTTGAATTTATATTTTAAAGAATTTTTTTAAGTAATATTATTCAAAATTAAAAAAAAAAAAGTATTTGCGAGTATCCATAGATATCGCATAACCAAAGATACCCGCTTGCACATGAATACTGGTGGATATATAATGCAAATAATTTTTATTCATAGCATATGTTTTTAGACAAAGATGATGATGAAGGCTATAAGTATGTTTATTATATAATGAGTGACAACTTATGTAAGTTAAAATTGAAAGAGGTTAAGATTATATCATTCATATTTTTTAATTAATTCATCATTAAATTATTTATTTTTGATTTATAGACTTATGAAATTAATATATATTGTAGTTTTTTTTATGAACAACTGTTAAACTATTATGTACTCCACGTGTGAAGAATATTTTGGGCTATTTGACACATCATAATAACTTTTAAAGTTCATAATTGGTTAATTTAGAGACCAATATTTAACTATTAAATGAAATAGTTATTAATTTTGATTAAAATAGGATTTTAATTTTTAAATAACTATAAAATAGAAGTAATGATTGAATCAAATAATTGGTATCTAACATTAGATACCAAGGTTTTAGTGACCTATGTCATTAGATTTTAAATTAGTCTCTAATTTAATTAAATACCAATTTAGAATCTAATGGCATAGGTCACTAAAACCTTGTTAGCTAATATTAGATACTTTGACTTAATTAGTCACTAAATTCAATCATTACTTTTATTTTGTAGTTATTTAGCAACAAAAATCTAATTTGGTGACTATTTTGATCACAATAATTTGTAGTTATGTAGCTAAAAATAGTCTCTAAACAACATTTTTCTTCTTGTAGTATATATTGACTTTGAGTTACAAATGTCTTTTGGGTGATAAACATAGACAAACTTTTTATGTATTTTTATAATAACTTTAAGTTATAAATGTCTTTGAGTGATAAATGACTTTAATTATTCTTAATCCATTATGTTATAAATTGTTCACGATAACCATTGTTATATAAATTGCAGTATATAAATTAAGGTATAAAAAATATAATTTGATATAGATTTAAGATAATTATAAAATTAAACCAATATTAAAAAGAATATAAAGATAATTATTAGTATAATCCTCATTATATGTGATCATTATGTGATATGTGATTAGAACAATAAGTTATTGAGATGTTTCAATGATGCTCCAATTGTTGTTGTTTTTTATATCAATTATATTTAAAACTACTATTAAAATTCTCATATAATAATCATTACAAGTCTTTATCGAAAATATCTTGTTTTGTAGAGATGATACCAAAGTTGTTACTAAAAGAGATCTTTAACTTTCGTTAAAATTCTCTTTTACATTATATGACAATTCACGACCAATTAAGCATTAAACTTTTACAAACTTTTACCGATCTCTTAAACATCAACGTGAGTTATTGAGAAAGTAAAACATAATTAAAAAAATACAAGATGTAACACAAAATTAAATAAGCCACTTGCGTATAGTCGAACCACTAATTAACATAAATATATATTGAAAATGAGTTTAGATATACTTATTCCTATAAATTGACATAATATAAGATTTATACTTATTTTTATACTGTAATTAATTTTAATAATTGTGAAATCTTTATAATAATTCATCACATTGTAAATTCAATAATAAATAATTATGGATGATTTAATTTCAAAAACATATATAACATAAATTCTAATATTATTTTAAAAATGATATTTGAACATAATATAATACAATCTTCAGAGAGATTTTTGTCATTCAATTTCTCTACACAGAGAGGGGGGGAAACAGATACGTGGATATAAATAAATATGAAAAACATTATATTAACACCTCTTTCGTTTTTCCTACAATACATAATGCCGTATGAATTTTTTTGGCTGTATACCATTTTCATACTAATAAGTATTAGTTAGAATAATGAATTAGTGAACCATTATAAGAGAAAATGATGTAATACTATATGGTTTTGGAAAAGCGCAAAGGTTTTTTTTTAACAGCGAAAAATATAATTAATAAAAATATTTAAAAAGTACTCTAATTCTATTAGAAACAAAATAAATCTAGAAAAACTATTATCAAGACAAACTATTATCAAGATAGCCAGAACAATAGTTTCACAAATAACACTTAACACTAAAAGTACTAGGCGTAAATCGAAATCATGTACATTAGTTAATTACATATGATTTGCATTCCCAAGGGACATTATTGAACACAATCAAAATCCCTTCTGATACCATCTTACAAGGGAACTAGAACGTGCAACATGTTTTTAATCATTTTATTATAAAGACCAACTTCAATTCTTACTAAACTCAGTCAACATTTATATTTCATGAGTTCATACAAAATTGCTATTTTCATTTACTTCCATCTTTCCCTTGGCACTAACCACAAAGTCGAGATTGTAAAGCACAGGAACCATAGTGAGAGAGCACAAGAACACCAACACAGGGCCAAATATCCATAGCAGAAGAGGAAGTGCAGCATAGAAGAGTCTGTTTCCAACAGTGTTCAGAAGAAACCCTTTCTCCAATATCTCATTCACATATTCAACAGTGACCAAGGAGATGGGGTCCTGTGGGGTGTTGATGAGGATGTTCACTTGGTTTATGAACCTTATGGACAAGGAGTGACAGAAGAATGAGAAGAGGAAAATGGAGAGCAAAGTGACATATTTGAGTGATATCATGAACTCCCCATGTCCCCCATAAACTGTGTCTTCAAGTGGCTTTTTCACACTGTAGGTGCTACTTACGATTGCTGCTAAGCCTGAGCATAGGAGAATAGAGGTTGTGGCCATTAGGGTCGCACCCATGATTGTGTTCCTAAGTGATTGAACAGCTAGGATGTTTTTTTTGTCGTTGTCCTGCCAAAAGTTCATCATTCTTGAATTATTGTCATGCGTGTGCTCATTCTTTTACCAATATGAATTGGGTCACAATTCAGTGTCCCATAAAACTAGTGGAAGAAAATTTTTTTGACCCTTAATTTTTAGGTGAAACAGTATTCAGTAATGAAAAGTGCAACGCTAGACATGCACTTGTTCATGCAGTAAAATGAGTTGTCTACATGTATAGCCATTTGCAGATGCGATTAATCGTAGGATGCTTGACAAAACTACTTTGATGGGGATATAAGACACGACAATTTTGGAGAAAAGTCAAAAAGTATCACAAATTATATTTCCTTATTATCTTTCTGGGATGAACACTCACACCTTGTTATTATCTTGTTTACTTGGTACACTTATTAGGGACATAACCCTATAGGTGATAACCATTGAAGTTGGCACAACACGTTAAAACTAGAATATATGGAGATCGGAGAATATACACAAAGCATTCCTACAAAGTTTTAATTACATGAACCATTTTTAAATAGAGGTCTCTGAAATCTTTTGGGTAGGTTGATAGAAATAGTTTATGATTAAAACAAACAAACAAAAAAAAGATAGTAAAAATATTTATTTACTAAGTGAGAAAATATAATAAAATAACTTATAAAATTCGAAATAAGGATAAATTTGCTAAAAGCTAAAATTAAAAAGTGTGCAGATTTGAAATGTCATAAGTCAAGCTTTCTTTTTTAATATATTATTAACATGTTGATTTGCATGCACATTATCTATAAGTCTCGTTCCAACGCATTTTGCATTGCATGAATCTAAGAAAAATATTGTTTTGTTTATTTAGTAAGAACTTCAATAAGTTAAGAAAAATCTAAGTGGGAAAGGAAAATGGTGTTTGGGAAAACAAAATACTTTCACCTTTAACACTCCATTATTCTCTTTTTACTCTCCCTTCGAAGTGAAAATCCTATTACCAATTTGCTAACCTACAAAATGATTCTTGATCCATATTGATTCTGATTTGAAACAAATTTAGATAATTTTTATTTTGCATAAAATTATAGTGAGTTTTTCTTAACATAATCACTTGGTATAAGTTATGATTTTCCAAAGTGTTGGAGGTTATATTTGAGAGATAGAACTAAATGAAGATACCTTCATAATACTAGCAACCCAATTGCGTCGGCCACTAGCATTGATGCCAATGATAGTTGTGTGTGGATGAGTTCGAACAGTGTACCACAGCCAGAAATGGTAGCCAACGCTGAGAAGAAATCCTAAGGGCACCAATATCACATCCAAATAACACTTCTTCCATTCCATCCCTTAGCTTCTACCAACTATTACCTATCGTTTTCTTCAAATCTCTTGTGCTCGAAAAGAAACTGAACTTTCACATATCAATTCCCCTCTTCTCTGACAACGGCAACCATGGTTTATATACACAAAGAAAGGATGAATGTGGACTTATTTGACAACTCAATTCAATCTGTTTCTGAGTTAAGAAAAAATAAACCTACTTTTGCCATTAATTTACAAACATTAGCCTTATTTATATTACATGTGGGGTTCTTTTGAACAGCTTTTAGCACCCATTACATGTGTTTTCCTTTTCTTTTCTTTTTTCCTTCCAATTAGCTATACCCATGTTCTACTTGCCTACTTGCCATATGTGTGTGTGTCTATATATATATATATATAGAGAGAGAGAGAGAGAGAGAGAGAGAGAGGTTGATTTAAAGTAAGTGACGTATGAATAATTGGCTAAATATCTGAAGAAATGTCTAAAAAACTTCTTTTAACGCTGTTTGATTTTGATGTATCAATGAACTTTCAAATTGCACATGCAATTATAGCTTGAAGGATTAGTGATATAAACTTGAGTGATAAACTATAAGTGTGAGTTTAAAATCGAAACAATAAAAACATAATTTGAAAATGGATTTAAAAGATTGTAAACAGTCAAAATTTATTTTCAGAATTTTTAGATTTTTTTTTCGATCAAGTGATTTGGTTTGAAAATAAAAAATCTGGACAAACTAAAATCTATTTTATTTAAATATAATATTATATATTTTAAGTTAATTAATAATTAATAAATATATAGATGTAAGGTTTTTCATGATTAATAATATTACATTTACAATATATTTAAATTTATAATGATAACAAATTTATATTATAGTTTTAGGTATGCGATTATGTAATTTATTTATTAATATAAGGAAAAAATGATCAATATACCAATAATTATATAAAAAATATAATAGATATTTAAAACAAAATTTCATTATAAATATATTTAAAAAATTTTTAATAATTACTATAGAAGTAATTTTAAATAAAAAACTTACAAAATCAATTATAAAACTGTAAAACATTAATTTTGTTTTATTTGAATTTTATATTAAATAAAAAGTTGAACAAATCAAAACTGTATTTCATTTTATATTAGCTTTAAGAAATTTTTTAATAAAATATTTAACTAAATTGAGATTCAAATACCTATGAAAAATTTAAAAATATAATATCAAAATACACCATAAAATGTTAAACAATGATAGAGTATAAATCTAAATTTAAAGGTGCATGCTGCAAAAGTAACATTTGCTCAAATTACACAATATTTTCTCATTGCCACCTGTAAATTGACACGTAATTCTCCAAATATTTTCAAGCTAGAGCTTGCAAATAATGACAAGGTATTTTGAGGATAATGCATGGATTAACAATAGACACACTACTTGAAATAAGTAGGGTATAGGAAGGATTAACAATAGACGCACTACTTTGTATCTTCATCAATGTGTTGTATTGCAGAGTGTGCACACATGTTACATTCAAATATAAATGTCATGTTGATTTATTTAAAATGTTTATGTGCACCATTCTTTTTTTTCTTGTGTGTTTGTTTTCATAAGTGATGAACATTATTTAGCCTAATGTTGATACATATCATAATTTGGTTCATTGTTAGAAAGTAATCACTATAAAAAAAATTAAATTTGACATAATTTTATTAATAGAATTCTATTTGTCAGAAAAATATCATCGACAGATTTACGAACAAATTTAGAAATTCGTTAAAAATCTGTGAATAATTATTGAGAGATTCAAAAATCTGTCGATAAATTTATCTATAATTAATTTATTGACAAATTTTGAATGTTTCTTATAGATTTGACTCGTCGGTAATTTTTATTTTTATATAATGGACAAGTAAGTAATTTTAGTTCATATATGACTAATATTGAACCATTAAAATGAGATCTAATACATTAATTGTGAAATAATTGTGAAAAGAAGTAGGAGGATGAACCCTTTCCACACCTTCCTTTTTAGTAACTTAGTAATTAAATCAATGGTATGAGTTTTAAAATAATTATTATAAGTGTGAAAATTGTGAAATTTGATATTAAGCAATGTGAAGGATAAGGTTGTGTTGGAAGAAGGGAAGTGAAATTGTGACAAAGCGCATTTGATGATTGAGAGAGATAAGGGAAGTGAAGTGGGCCCATTCTTCACTCATCTCATGAGACACTGGCTAACCATAAGTGCGTTCTCTATAATCTACACAATCCCGTTTTCACCCACTAAACGCCTTTTTTTACTCACAAACCCACGCTCTTTGCGGTTAAGTTCGGAACAACCAACCTCAAAGCTCCAAACGTCTTTTAACACAACTCAACTAAAGCTCAATCTACTTAAAAGTTAAACCTAACATTTCAATTCAGTTTCAGAAATAATTCGGATCAAATTAAGATACTCATTTATAAAAATATTGAAGTTTAAGATCCGATTCTAACCAAATTAAACTTTAACACGTGTATGTACAAAGAATAAAACTTAATAGGGTTTGAATATTTTTTTCCAATATTAAATATTTGTTCCATAAAATATCGAATATATATTTATTACAATTACAGGTGTTTGAAAATTACTTTTATAAATTATAATAAAAAATAATAATAATAATAATGAGATCATCTTGAGCAACTACATATAGAAATAAAAAACGTCCGCAACTTAATTACCTGCCGTGTACAAATTGTTGTATTTTGCTTTTACCAGTCACGTCGGTGTATGATAATTATTATTATTAGTGGTATTAAATAATAAATACTACCTACTAACTTTTTCTTGTTGATGTTACTTTAGAAAAAATGCTTATTTTTTACTTTTAAATTCTGAGATAATATATTATTATCTTTCAATCATACTCATGTCGGGAAAAGTTAACTTTAACTACTATGATTAACTAGTTAAAGTGGATGGTTATGTATAGAATAATTTAAACAAAATCCAGGTACTGTTGAAATATATTCTATTGTTAATACCATGTATTAGAATACATAAGAATATTTTTTTCAAATTTTAACATTTTATGAGTAAATAGTGTTAGAAATAGAGTAAATAAATGTGGTTCAGCAGGCAAAGAGAGTGCTATATACATTAAATAAAAAAAAACAAGTGAAGAAAAATACGAGAGAGTTGTCACGCACACACAAACCCAAATCCTAAACAACTAATAATATCTCATAATATATATATATATATATATATATATATATATATATATATATTTCTCACCAACTATATATTCACTAACTTTTAACAAATAATATGTGAGATACTTATAAAAAAATAATTTAATTTTAATTTTTCTATGAATGCTTGTGGAAAAAATTGTTGAAATATAATATCCACTATAATTAACATGGATGAAATGATGTGCTATAGTATGATACGTGTAATCCTCAATAATTTATATAGGTTTTCTTAGCTACTTAGCTCGACTTTGAAAAAGGTAGTCAAAGAGAAACAAAAGCAAGTTAAAGAGTAAAGACATAAAAAAAAAAAAAAAAAAAAAAAAAAGAAAAAAAAAAAAAAAAAAAAAAAAAAAAAAAAAAAAGGAAGTACGGATACATTACATTATAAACTTGCATCCATTTCCATGAAGGCCCAGTTTCCGAGACATTCTATGACCAAATCAAATTTAGTTTTCCTGTTATTCATAAATCAAACTAATTAATCATTTCCAACATTTTTTTAAGTTATATTATATTGAAGAAACAATGACAAGGTTTTCTTATTCTTAAATGAAGTACTGAGTTATAATGTTGTGAACAGAGCGAAACTATATTTGAACAGAGTTTTACTATTTTTAAATTAGTCTATATGAAGAATCCTTCTTTTTCTTTTTTGATAGGCAAAAAATGAAAGTTTGTACGGAGAATCTGGACAGAAAAAAGCAAAATTTGACAAGGGGACAGTGGGATGTGCATGATTTTCAAGGACATTGTTGCCTATGGGGGTTGTAAAAATTTCCTATGAGAGTTAGGGGAAAATTAAACCCTTGTGAGAAAACAAAGTTTCCTTATTTGCATCACGGGAAAAAAGATATTTATAAAAGAGAGGAATAAAAATAAGAAAATATTAATTTAAAATGAAAAAAAAATTAACTTCTTCATAATTTAATATTGATTTTTATATAAATTAGAAAAAAATAGAAAAAAAGTAATTTTAATTTTTTATTTTTTATATATTAGTCATCAATTTTAAAAAAAGGGATAATTTGTCTAATCAATCAAACAGTATATACCTAATGGATGGCATGGGCATGAGAAGTGGGTGGACAACAAACCTTTGCAATTAGTAGTGGAGACTTGATGTCCACTTTTTGGCACCCTGTGCCCAGTGCTCCAAGACCAAGAGACAAAACAAACCCACCCAAAATCCTTCTGTTACTTCTTCCAACTTCAATCACAATTTCTACTATGCAACAGTTAAGAAACAACTCATTTTAATTTCAAACACAATACTGTTTTATCAATCCCTTTTTATATTTAATAATAAAAAAATTCAAGATTTTCTAGTACTAAAATAGTTTGTATTTAACAATCAGAAGTTATTAAAATATATTATACTCTCTTTTGAAACAAAATCTGCATTAATTAGAGTATGGTTCTCCAACATGGTAACAGTTGGAGCCAATTAGCCAAAAACTCCATTAATTAGAATATACCTTGGAAGATGCGTGCGCATAATTAGTTTGTGTACACTCAGCAATTAACAAGGGTGACCTAAGGAGGATTCAAGGAACACGTGTGTTCGTTAGTGGTCCAATGTTCTCCAAAGCCAAGATTCATTGTAATGTCAAGAACAGTGGCTAAAGTCACAAACAGTTGAGAAGATATATTAATCAGATTCAAAATCATTTTAGAAAATAATCCACTTTTAAAAAAGAAAATATGTTGCCAAGTTTTTATATTTTATTATGTTAACGAATTTATTTATGAAGGCAAAACCTAATATTGTCGTCAAATAAGAATGAAATTCGTCTTATTTTGTTATATATTGAAATTCTGATTAATTGCATCTTAAATTTTGCTTATGATTATATGAAACTACAAAAAAGATTATTACTACTACCAATATAACCTATATCACTCTAATATCTGGCATGCTTATATGTGGATTTCATTGTCATTTTAATAACATTTTTATTCTTACCAACAAATTAATCACATCAATCAATTTATTATATTTATATTTTATTAATAATAATTAGGTATAATCTGTTTTGAGATCGTCCTTGAGGAGATATTATGCTTACTCAAGTAATTTAACTATCTGTAAACATAATAGTTTGAGGTAGTATAAATAAGGGTATGCATTAGAAAAAATATAATAAAATATTTAAGAATTCACTAATTTATTGTAGTCGGTAACTAACTAAGTGTCTATAATTGCAAGTATCTCCATCACTTAAGACTAGGACAGAAAATCTAAGAGTAGAAAAAGATAAAGAGAGAGAAACCATAGTGGTGATAATCAAATAGGTTATTTCGGTTTTGTAAGAACAATTACCATTTAAAGTTAAAAGAGAAATAATATGAATATTTTAATTTTATTATTAACAATTGTAATTCTTTTATAATAAATAATACGATAACAATATTATAGATATGTAAAAATAAAAACACATAATTTTAAAAAATAACTAAAACACATAACAATAGAATATGTTATTATATACTTATAAATGTAGATTGTTAGTTATTTTTTATATTTTAGACTTACATTTATCTTTATTTTTTTATAAAATGAATGTAAATAGTAATTTTAATCTAAGTTATATTTAGACCTATCGTCCAAAAAGAGCCGCAAGATGCAAATAAAGAATTACAATAAAGTGAAGAGTATGAGCTTTAAGTCCAACGAAGCTCATGCTAGTTCATTCCAATGCAAAACAAGACAAGATTAATATGATTGAAACATTAAAAGCGTGACATTGCCATGAAAAACATGAAGATGGTCTTGAATATTGATCTACATCTTACACATTTTAATTTCGAATTTCCTTTCTTTTATCCTTTATCACACTCATTTAGCTTACAATGTTAATTACATTTTATTGGAATGGATAACTTGTCATATAAATAGTCATGCCTAACCTTATATTAGACACTTTTGATATATTAAATTTGAAAAGCATTTTTTGTATTTGTACATGTGAAGAAACATTCTCAGTGTTTTATTATGCTTTTAGAAGTCAAATGTTGATTAAAATATTTGGAGTTTATCTTCGAGAAATATGAAGTTTTCTTCTTCTTTTATAATTATACTATTATTTATTAATTCCCAAATCTTCTCATCCTTTTCTTTCTTTCTTTTAATTTATTCATCCTAACTAGTTTAATTAGTGTGTTTATTCAATTTTTCATATTCTTGTGTTATTCTTATTCTACTTACATGCAATAAAGTTTTTGAAAGTAATGTCAATAGTGGTGCTTATGTTCAGATCCACAATAAAGAAGGATGATGAAAAAAAAAAAAAAAAAC
>Ga0209700_103737_pt1 | contig 28610 bp, 11 predicted proteins | sample SiratroredBW_FD_187528 | JGI IMG/M metagenome (GOLD analysis project Ga0209700, IMG submission 187528) | Root nodule microbial communities of legume samples collected from California, USA - Siratro red BW (SPAdes) (version 2) | ecosystem: Host-associated > Plants > Roots > Nodule | place: USA... | reverse complement strand
ATATTAAAATATATATATATATATATATATATATATATATATATATATATATATATATTATTTTAAACAAATTCTAAAAATTTGTTAAAAATTCCATAAAAATGATCCAAATGTTCTTAGTTGTAAAAAGAGACTATCCACTAAAAAAATTTCAAGGTTGACAAAAAAAGTGAGTCTATATCTGGTTAAAAATAATATAAAAATAATTTTTTTTGTTAAAACTTCGATGGTATATAGAATTAACATGTATTTTTTTTTGTGTAATTTTGAAGTAAAAATAATAATGAAAAACATGTAAATAAAGGTAAATATTTTTAATTAAAAAGTATTTATAAATATAAAAGAAGGTTATCCAAATTTAGGAAATAACTTTTAATTATATTTTATTTATTTCAAAATTATCAACTTAAAACAATACAAGAAAAAAAAACTATTTAGAGATCAATTTTTAGCTATCAAATGAAATGATTGCTAATTGTGACTAAAATAATTACAAAATTAAATTTTGGTTACTAAATAACTACAAAATAGAAGTAATGATTAGATTTAGTGATCAATTAAGTCAAGATAATTGATATCTATCTTTAGCTACCAAAGTTTGACCTATACCATTAGATTCTAAATTGGTATTTAATTAAGTTAGAGACTAATTTAGAATCTAATGGTATAGGTCACTAAAACCTTAGTAGCGAATGTTAGATACAAATTATCTTGACTTAATTGATCACTAAATTCAATCATTACTATTATTTTATAGTTATTTAGCAACCAAAATATAATTTGATGACTATTTTGGTCATAATTAACAACCATTTCATTTGATAGCTAAAAATTGGTCTCTAAATAATTTTTTTCTTGTAGTGAAATTGATTGGGATAAACATAAAACATGCCTTTAGAGCTTCTCAAAGTAAAATATATCATCAGTAGTGTCATTTCAATTCTTGAAAAAAATATTAGTTTTAAACTTCCTATGTAAATAAGTCACATTATGACCTATTTAAAGCTTAAAGGAGGTCATTCAATGATTTTCCAAAATAGTTTACAAAGATTTTTTTTTTCACAATTTGGCTATTCAAATCTTAAAGAGGTCATTCAATGATTTTCCAAAATAGTTTACAAAGATTTTATAATAGATAGACACATTAAACACTTGTTTTTACTTCTACAGTAATTCATCCTTAATTTGAGGCATGTCTAGTTCTCCAATACAAATTACTAAGGGTTTCACTAAACAAATAATTATTTACAAGTATTATTTATTTTCACTTATGAATTACATTGGCACACAGAACCTCTCTAAACTATTTGCTAAAATTATCCTAAGTTTAAGCACGATTACGTAATGTGTTTCCAGACTAAGTATACAAAGATTTTCCATGTTATATATATAATAGAAGACTGTTATTTACAAGATTTTATACTCAAATGAGTGGATATCAAATACAAACATTCATTATCTAAAGAATAACTTCATACACACATAAATGATTTACAATTATGGTATCTCATTATAAGTAATTTAGAAGAACAATTCTCTTAAGCACTATAAGCTTTTAAAGAATGAAAGCATATAAGAGTATGTATGTAAGTTTGTGTTTCGTTGGTTTATCGTCAAATCTTTATATGCATGACAAACTTCTATTTATAGGCATAAGAAAAAAAGTTGTTATGACCTAGTGCTTCTTCTTTATCCTCTGAATCAGAACTTTTTAGTATGGATAAGTTAATATTTCATTACAATACTCTTCTTATTGAGGAAAATGACACACTTTATGTGAGTAGTTATGTTGAATACATTAAAATGAACATATAAGCTCAGAGAGTGGGTTGTTCATGTATCAAGATCTTCTTTTAAGTATTGAGGCTAGCCATGCAAACATATAAATGATCCTCTTAGGCATTCAAAGAACTATTGGAGTTATTTTGTTGAGATCATGGTCATCTAACTCTTCATCCATTGGTTGTTTCTTCATCATAAGTCATTTGACAGTTCTTCTTGAGTCATCTAGTCTTAGGTCATCTAACGATTATTTATAAGTCCTCTAGCAAATGAAAAACTACGTCTATGTTAGAGCAAAAATTCCAATACCTTATGATTTTGATTAAGTGTTGAAAATGACTAAGTATAAAACATGATCCTACTTTTTTTGTAAAATGATAGCTTTGTGTTTTGTTTGACAAATGATACAAGGCGTAAGTATTTCGTTCGATAAATGATACAAGACTTAACAATCTTGTTTCTCTTACGTCTGATAAAGTGCTTATAAGATCTGATCATATGTGCATTAGATAAGATGATGAGCACATAGAAAGCTAACCTCATACTTCATAAAACATATATGCTTATTCTATGTTGCAAGGAGTGTTTGTCTACCAAAGACATTCATTGAAAGTGTAAGCTTAAGTCAACATCAATAGATCTCTTGTAGTTCGAGCAAAAACTACTTCTTTAAAATTCCTTAGCATTGAGCATTAACAACTCTAGAAAAATTATTTGTCTTGTACAACTATGCACAAGTAGGCAAAATCAAGCCAAGGAACACTACACAAGGAAAGATAACTTGATTTAGTTATTGGGATGATTACATAAAAGAAGAAGAAAGCATTTACTACATTTTAATCATGCAAGCTCATTAGACAAATGAAGTACACATATCAGGGTTGAAGCTAATTCAACAGGCAAAAATGGATTCACAACAACCACTTTTTTTTATAAAGCATATATAAAGCAATTTAAGGAAAAGAAGAAAGTGAGTGAGAGAGAGAGAGAGGGAAGAGAGAGAGAGAACAATAACACTGATTGTGCTCTGTCACCTAACTATAAGAGTATATACAAGTATCATATGCATCTATGGACAATCAACCTCTCTAGCAAGCAAAATCTAGTGATTTATTGATTGCCCTTTACACAACTTTTTTATCTTAGCTCGAAGTGGTTGTTTGGAAAAGAATATTCGGTTATTAGCCAGAAATAGTTGTTGTTCACAGGATACTCAGTTAAGCCAAGAGTGGTTGGAGTCAAGAAAACTCAATTAAGTTAAAAGTGACTGGACTTGAGAATACTTAAAGGGTTAGTCAAGAGTGACAACGAGCCAGACAATACATAAGGGTTAACAATGAGTGCTTACGAGCCCAAAGAATGCTCATATTTGTAATTGATAGAAACAGTCTTCTTAGTGGAACTCAATTAGTTGATTGAGAACTGAACGTAGTCTGCATAGTCAGATGAATCAATATAAAAATTACGTTATATATTTTTTGTTTCCTTTATCTCTTTATAATGTACTTTAACTATCACCGGTACTAACTTGGGAAGCATAACTATTGTGAGAATACGCCTTGAAAACGTTTTATTTAAGGTAATTCGCCAAATCATAAACTCGCGTCTAGTGTAGTTCATTAGATGTAAAAGTCACTAATTGACAACTTGAGCATACAAAATATGATCTAAATAGTCACAAACAGACAGTATTTACGAAAAGTTTTTTTTTAATCTTGATAAAATCAAAATTCAATCATTCTTTCTTGTGTATTTTTTTCCTATTTTCATAGTTGGCATCTGAGCTCAGCCTCTAAAAGGTTGAGTGTCTGATCGCGTTTAGTGAAAAAGATCCAACACAGAAGACATAGCAGAACTGATAACCGTCAAGGGATCATTCATCACAAGTCCACCAATATTGTCTATAGAAGATTACCAATACTGGAAGGACCTGATGAAAACCTATGTCAAATCAACACAATATGAATTGTGGTACATCATAACCAAAGAAGACATAGAGATTAAACTCCCAAGAGAAGATTGGACAGAATTTGAGTGCAATCAATCGCAACTCAATGATAAAGCCAATTATACTTTACTTTATGATTTATTACAAATAAAATATAAGGAGATCTACAAGGGAAAAATAGTCAAGGAGATGTGAAACTCCTTAGAGATCATCTATAATGAGAATGCAGAGAATGAGTCAGACTTAGATGAAGAAAAGACAAATCTATGTCTAGTGGTAAACATAATAAAAAAGAAAGTTTCTAAGCATCTCCTACATCTTTTCTCAATCCCTGATTTCTCATGTTCATCGTTTTATGACAAAGATAATAATGATCTCTCCTATGAGGAGTTTCTAAATAGTTGTAACTTAATATCTAAAAAATACTTAAATCCAAAGCATAATTTTGAAGCGTATCTTTTAGAAAAAAAAAAACAAGCAGTATAAAATTGTATATGATGAAATAAATCTTACTTTAGAATAGACAATATCATCATATGCATCATTGCTAAAAAACATGGAGGAAAAGACAATATGATGTGAACATTAATTTGAAATCTTTTTCTGAAAACTCTAAAAATCTAAATCTTTTATTATTTATATGTGGACATGCCTCTAATAAATCCAATTTAAGGTCTGGTTTGAAAATTAGAGAGAATATAATCTAAGTAGGAGTATACAACAAACACACTTTTATCTTTCTTATAATAAAACTAAATATTAAACAAGAAGTCATCACAAATCAACAAGAAAGAACCAAAAAAGTTTTAGGTACTAAAAGAGTTTATTATCTCTATTATGGGAATCGTAAACCAAAAGCAGCTAATTAAAAATAAATCACATCAATGGATAATTGGTACACAAATGTCAACAGGTATATATTTCTAAACTTTGACAATATGCTGAAAATTTCTTAAACGAACCCTAATCGTATATGGAAACGAACTTTTTGAGTAATCATTAAAAACTGCACTCTACTTTATCTTAAAACAAAATTTTATTTTATTTATCAGATAAAGAAATAGTTTTTGTACTACTAATTCATGTGTCTAATATGTGTAGAGAACATTTGAGATCTTCATGAATCAACATTAGTGCCTCACAAAGATGAATGACGAGATTAATGACAAATATGTGTGGAAGAATCTTAAACCTCCAAACCAACCAATGATCTAATGTGTCGTGATCTGAAAAAACGTATATATATATATATATATATATTATTACTACTGTTATTTTTATTTTTATTATTATTACCACCTTTATCATATATTACAACTTTTATTTTTCTAACTTCCTTTCTACCTCACCAATGAACATATGTAGGATATCTGCTAATTGAGTTTTTTCATGAAGAATATACAAATAATAATAATGTGAAAAATCATCAATAAAGGTAATATGTCTCACATGTATGTTTCAGTGCTCTCTATCCTTATCTTTATTTTTTACCATGTAGAAAAAATTTTCATTGCCTCTTATGGTTTGGATTGAAAGAATTTCCTAAAAAATATGTGATATATGAGTACTTGTTCACTCAAGCCACTAGATATTAAGTTATTCAACAAGATTTCACTATAAGAAAAAATTTATTTAGAGACTAATATTTAGCTACCAAATGAAATAGTTACTAATTATGATCAAAATAGTCACCAAATTAAATTTTGGTTGCTAAATAACTACAAACTAGAAGTAATGATTGAATTTAGAGACCAATTAAGTCAAATAATTGATATCTAACATTAGATACTAAAGTTTTAGTGATTTATGCCATTAAATTCTAAATTGATATCTAATTAAGTTGAGACTAATTTTGAATCTAATGGTATAGGTCACTAAAACCTTGATAGTTAATGTTAGATACTAATTATTTGACTTAATTGGTCACTAAATTCAATCATTACTTCTATTTTGTAGTTATTTAGCAACCAAAATCTAATTTTGTGACTAATTTGGTCACAATTAGTAACCATTTCATTTGGTAGCTAAAAATTAGTCTCTAAACAATCTTTTTCTTTTAGTGTTTGATTCGAAATTTATAAATATATAAAATATGTCCTTCTCTTCAAACCATCTCTTCCTTTTAGGGTAGTCCTTCTATGACCATTTAACTTAAAGAAGTAGTACTTCTTATCTTTACGGACTTCTGAACAGTTGTCGTGCAGAGAATTGAACTCGTGACTTTTGTTCTGATACAAGTTGTCGAATCAAGCACGTACCACTCAACCAAACATTATATATGATATTCAAAGATACAACTCTTTCTACTTAAAATAACGTAACAATCCAAATGATACGATTCGATTATGAATTGACCACCTAATCCTTGTTACATAACAATTGATATTACCTATAGCAAAACTCACTACAAACATCCAATCTAAAAAATGTTTCACATTTTCATATATTCTTTCAAATGTGCCTTACCTTTTCGATTTCAAATTAATATAACATTATATTCAAATGCTTCATGACTTACCTTTCTTAATTTCGAATGGTAGAAAATTCTTTTCTACTTGATACAATATTCATTTCCAATATGAGAACGAATGAAATTATCTAATGCAAATTTTTAATCAAAATATAATAATAAATTAGAGAGAAATATGATATCTGAATCCGATTTTATTCTTTTATATGTAACTTTTTTGAGTTCAACATTAAAAAAACATTATACTGTGAGATTTTAAATAACATATTCTCAATGAACTTTATTTCTTATAGGGTATTATTTATTTTATAAGAACGTAACCCTTTCTGAAAAGAGCATTAAATTAAACAAAACAATTTTGTTTTTTTCTTCTTATAACACCCTCAACACTTTATATTTTTTATCTAAATAATTTAAAATTTGAATTCTTTATTACAAGATTGTTATATCCTTAATAAAGTGAGAAGAGAAAATTAATTATAATACTTAACTCATTTTTATAACTTTAATATATTTATAATTTAATAATTACTACATTATATATATGATTACATTAAAGTCATTCTACAAATTACATATGAGATAAGAGACATTATCAAATTGACAATAATTTAACAATGAGTATGTGGGAATGAACTTGATGGATATAATAATCAATCTTCTTGTGTTATATATACAGTATACATTTTTGCCAATAAGAAACAAATTATTCTGTGTTTTCTTTACTAATTTGCCTCAGGTGACACAGTTGAATCAGTCTTGGGAGCTTTATATTTGTACATCAATTTTGACTACTTTTCAAACAACTATCATCATCATATCACTAGCCACAAAATTATGAACAGAACTGCTGCCGTAATGACTTTTTCTATGTTACAGATTTCAAACTCTCAACTGAAATAAACCAAAACTATCTAGAAGACAACCTCTTTCTTTTCCTTTTCCTTCCATTCTAAACCTACAAATCTACATGGTGAAAACCTAACCTTGTACTCTGAAATAGTTTCAAGCTTAGGTGACCAAACCTGGTCCTTAGGCTTCACAAGCATTTGATAGTGTTTTTTCAACTCTGGAGTGCTGCACAGAAAGCTGTTGTGAGTGGTGGTGGGGCAGCATCTTTTACCTCTATTGATGAGCATTGTGATGAACTGAGGCATGACCTTTATCAGCACCCTCCCATTGGACCCTTTCAAGTACTCAAAAGCACATTCCCCAAATTTCATAGTGGCCTTGTTAGGGGATGATGATCCCAAGGACAAGAGTGAAGACACAGAAAGGGTTTTGCATGTCAAGAACTGAATGGGGAGAACAAAATAGGCTTCACCTAGCATCAGCTCATCCTCTAAGCCTAGAGCAGGAACTGGGTGTCCTATGAAGAAGGAATCTGCATGGCAAACTACCTTATCTGGGAATTCAAACATGATCTGACCAGCAATGTGCTTACCCTTCAGACATCTCGTGCTACCATCCCAGAATATAAGTTTCGATGACAACGATGATGCTGATGAACTTTTTTGGTGAAAACATGGGGTCACAACTGCATTTCCCATTGTACTAGGTAGCACAAATCTCGAGAGAATATGGTTGTGTTGTTTTGGTGTGTGTTGAGAATGATGAATATTATATAAAGGGAAGATATACATATATTTATATATATACTTGGTGAAGGAAATAGTTGACTTTGAATAAAGTTGACTTTGATGAAGTCTGTAAGTGTTGCTTTTCTGTGAAAAGCGTGGAGGGGTCGGTGGGGAATGGTCAGCCATGCCGGCTTTGAACATTTTAAATTTGTTTTATCTCTTTCCTTATAACGTAGTTGTTACACTCTTGTTTAAGACTTTGCCCCATAAAACACTCAAACCTTTATATTTATTCTGGTGATATATTCAAACCTATTAAATTAAATGAAGCTAGTGTGATGAACCCTATAATTTAAGTATACTACTGCTATAACAGTCTTCAATATTTTACCATTTTACTTCAAAGCTTCTAAACTCTTGTGAAGTGCTTTACCTACACAATCTTAAACAATACTTAAAGTGTTCCTCCGGAGTTGAAATTTGAATAACAACTTCAGCATTGCTTGCAAAATTGATATAGTTGCAGCTGAAGTAGTTTCAAGATATAATAGTATATGTGTGAATATTCAAAGTGCGAAGCTGCAGCTATGCAATGAATTTTGATGTTGCTTTGTGTAATAATATTTTGACACCTATGTGTCAAAAAAGTTAATATTTTAATGTGAAATCTCAAGGAGTGTAGTTTAGAAAATCAGTTTTTTTCCCTTGATTCAAAAATTACATTTGCTCAAATTTAGAACATTTGTTTTTGAGAACATATTTGCTTAGCAAACTTTGCCTTCACATTTGTTCTTCCCTTCACGTAATCTTCACTCAATCGCCTCAAGCTTCTCCTTCTCTGTTCCGTCGTCCATCGCAATCGTTGTGAATGTTTAGTTGTGAACGTTTGCATATAGTGAGGGTGGTTCCATTTGTTTGGGTCTTTCTTTGGGTGCTTCGACTTTGCTACATTTTTTATGGTTTCGCTGAGGTTTCCCTTTTATGAAAAGGATGTTTCTAGTCCAATGTCTTCATTAATATTATGTCTGCACTAGGAGGAAAACTCATAGGTTATCCCTCTTTTTGGGGACACCTGCCTTCTAGTTTTGCCAACTGAAGGAGGTGTTCAAACTTCAAGTTGACTTCAGTTGCCAAAAGTTTAAGGCAAGTGATTCCGTGGAAAAGGAGGGTAACCTATAATATTTTCTGAGCACACTCCCACTATTAATTGAGACAGTTTCATATAAAGAACTTAATTGTGGGGGTTAACCTCGTTCAACCTAGTTTGCAGATAATGTAACAAGGAAAGAAGTGGATTTGATGAATTAATCATCGTCCAGACCAAGTGACTTCAGTTGCCAAAACTTCAAGGCAGATGTCTCCTGGGAAAGGAGGGGTAACTTATACACTACAAGAAAGAGATTGTCTAGAGACCAATTTTTAGCTACCAAATGAAATGGTTACTAATTGTGACCAAAATAGTCATCAAATTAGATTTTGGTTGCTAAATAACTACAATATATAAGTAATGATTAAATTTACTGACCAATTAAGTCAAATAATTGGTATCTAACATTAGCTATCAAGGTTTTAGTGACCTATACCTTTAGATTCTAAATTAGTCTCTAACTTAATTAGATACCAATTTAGAATCTAATGACATACATAGGTCACTAAAACTTTGGTATCTCATGCTAGATACCAATTATTTGACTTAATTGGTCACTAAATTAAATCATTACTTCTATTTTGTAGTTATTTAGCAATCAAAATTTAATTTGGTGACTATTTTGGTCACAGTTAGTAACCATTTTATTTGGTAGTTAAATATTGGTCTCTAGATAGCTTTTTGTAGTGATAAGGTTTTCTAAGCACACTCTCAATATTAATTGAGACAGTTCCATAAAACGAAATTGTTCATGGAAGTTAACCTAGGTCAACCTTGTTTTGGGTACAATGTAACAAGAAAAGAAGTTTATTAGATGAATTGATCCTCATCCAAGTGACTTCAATTGGCAAAACTTAAGGCAGGTGACCCCATGGAAAAGGAGGGATAAACTATAAGGCTTTCTAAGCACAATCCCAATATTAGTTGAGACAGTTCAATAAAAAGAACTTATTTGAGGGGATTAACCTCGGTCAAACTTGGTTCGAGTACAGTGTAACCAGAAAAGAGGTTCATTTGATAAATTGATCCTCATCTAGACCAAGTGACTTCATTGCCAAAACTTCAAGGTAGGTGATCCCATGGTAAAGGGGGGTTAATCTATAAGCTTTTGTGAGCACACTCTGAGTCCTAATTGAGACAATTCAATAAAAAAGAACTTATTGCTAGAATTAACATTGGTCAGACTTGTTTTGGGTGCAATGTAACAAGATAAAAAATTCATTTGATGTATTGATCCTCATTTAGACCAAGTGACTTCAGTTGCCAAAACTTTATGGCAGGTAACTCGTGGGAATGGAGGGGTAACCTCTCAGGTGTTGAGCACACTATCAATATTAATAGAGACAATTCCATAAAAAGAAATTATTGGAGAAAGTTAAGCCTTGGTCAACTTTGTTTGGGGTACAATTTAAAGAAAATAAGTTGTTTTGAAAAATTTATCATCATCCAGACCAAGTGACTTCAGTTCCCAAAACTTTACGGCAGGTGACTCCGCGGGGAAAAGAGGGGTTACCTATAAGGTTTTCTGAGCACACTCTGAGTATTATTTGAGATAGTTTCACATAAAGAACTTATTTGTAGGAGTTAACCTCGGTCAGTCTTGTTTTGAGTACAATGTAATAAGAAAAGAAGTTCATTTAATAATAATAATAATAATTTGTATGTAATTTTCGTAGATAAAGTTTGTAGGTAAAATCCATTTGTAATAGATTTATAGGTAAAATTCGTAGATAATGTTAAATTTATCTACGGATGATAATCCATAGGTAAATTGAAAATTTCTTGTAGTGAATTATTTTGAGTAAAATTTTAGAAACAATTTGGTCTTGCTGTATGAAATTGTTTTTTTATATAAATATTTTTTACTTAAAGGAAGGATTTTTGCTCATAGAAACTCAACTTTTTCTTTCGGTCTTATTTTCGCTTAGCGAAAATAGAGCTAAAATTCAACCTTTTCTCTCTACACTATTTTTGATCAAGCGAAAACATAGCAAAAATTCAATCTTTTCTCTTGGCCCTATTTTCACTCAAGTAAAACGAAATTATTTTTACTTTTTGTTTCTATAATTGATTGAATATGAATGTTAAATATAAACGTAAATATAATATTGAATTGTATATTTAATTGGTTTATAGTTTTGTTTACATCATTTGTATGATAAAGGTTGTTAAGAACAATGAGAGATGTATGAATTTGAGATTACAAATCTAAGATAATTTGCAAAGTGTTATTTAAATATATGTATTAGGTAGATAATTATGTTGTAACAAATATATCTAACATCACTGAAAACATGGAGGAAAGTTTACTGTATTACTAGAATATCAATCATGTAGTCAAGGTTTGTATACCTAAGGTACAGGTCAAGTATTAGTCTTTTGATAATAAATGCTTAATAAAAGTATTTTAGAAGGCATCACTAAATATTCCTTTATAAATATCATTTGATGTATGAATCCATGTGTGAGCACACCTAATTGATGAAATGATGATGGAATGATTTGACTTGTAAATTATAGTTGGGAGGAATTTAAATAGAGTTATTTAATTATGATAATTTATTTGGATAGATTGTCCTTCGATTTAAGAGTTAATTGCATATGGAAAAAAGTTATAATAGTTGCTTCCACATGATATAAATTATTTTCTGCACTTAATAAATTCTTAATATGTCAACAATGTTCTTATTATTTTTATTTTAAAATTTACTTATTAAATAAATTTTTTTCTCTCTCATGCGCAAAAACATCTTTGTCATATGTATGGTATTTTAGAAAGATATGATATATTTTTATTTTTCTTAACAAAAATAGAGATGATGTTAGTAATTGTTTCGTGATAAATGTGAACAATTATTTATTTTATTTTTCATTAGCTTGTTAAAATGAGATATTTTGCTATTAAGATATTTACAACTTATATAAAATTCAATTAAATATATTATTTTAAATATTCAGTTTTGTGATAACAAATTCAATATGGTTGAAAAAAATACAAACATTTCTTAATATCTATAAAATTATTTTTTATTATTTATCAAGAAATTTTATTAATATATAATGTTAACAACTTTTTTTTAGTTACACTAGCAGTGGAAGAGAGAAAAATATATATTTAATAAATAAATTTTAAATAAAAATAATAAGGATATTATTGATATATTAAGAATTTATTAAGTGTAGGAACAAATTTGTAGGAATAAATTACCGAAAGTTATTAGCACCTACAATATTTGCTCTAAGATGGTTATTAGATGTATAAAATAAATGTAATTTTTGAAAATATCCATTTTTCTTGTAAAATAAAAAAAAACATATAAAAAATATTTTATATTACTTACTATTCTCTACAAATAATTATTTATTTAGATTCAGGGTTTAGGTATTTCTATTTGCAATGAAAAAATTAGAGTTGCAAAAATTATTGTGTGTTGATATTTTAAAAAGAAAATTAATATCTTTGAAGTAATTTATTGAGATTTTATGTTATTCACACTACTTAGAATACAGATACTGTTATATAGTAGATTGTTAGCTAAATTTATTTAGAAAAAAATATTTAATTTATCATATTTAGAATATATTTAAAAAGTGTATTGAATATAAGATAATTAGATTAATCATATATTTTCAACAAATTACTTTTAATTTATTTATTAAAATAAATTTTAAATAATAAGATGACAGATATGAGTATCCATTTAAAAGAGATAATGTAAAATTAATGAAAATATTATTATCATATTAAACTAAATACCCATTAAAACTTCCAGTCAACATTTTCTTTCTGGGAGGCACAAGAGCCAAACAAAACCATAAGGGTCCAGACAAGTTCTTCCTGCACCCTAATAGGTTCTTCCTGCATCCTAATAAAAAAATTTCATATCGCAAATGCTCTTGTATGACAATCGAATGGCAATTCCATCCGGTTGTCATTTGAAAAAAATTGACAATTGGATGGCACCCCCATCTGGTTGTCATTTTTTTTCAAATGACAACCGGATGGGGGTGCCATCCGATTCTCATTTCCAAATCAAAATGATAACCGGATGAAACCCATCCGGTTCTCATAGTCCAAATCGAAAACGGATTAATTTTTCAATTTGGACTATGAGAACCGGATAGGTTTTATCTGGTTATCATTTTGATTTGAAAATGAGAACCGAATGACACCCCCGTCCGGTTGTCATTTGAAAAAGAATTAACAACCGAATGACACCTCCATCCGGTTGTCATTTGAACAAAAATGACAACCGGATGACCTGTTCATCCGATTGTCAATTTTTTTCAAATGACAACCAGATGGAGCTGTCATCCGGTTGTCATATAAGAGTAATTGCGGTATGAAATTTTTTTATTAGGATGCAGGAAGAATTCGTCAAGGGTCCATAACGTTTCCCACGCGCCCACCAACTTCATCCTCCACAACGCTTAAGTTTTAAATTAAATTTTATATCTTCTTTATTTCTTTCACATTTTAAATGCTTATAAAAAAATAAAAAGATAATTTAATTATTTTAATTTCACTGTATAAAAATTCAAATTTTAAAATTATTTATAATTTAATTTAATTTAATTATAATTATATTTATTATTATGTATTATACAAGTCTATTGAAAGATAAAAATACATTAGGATTATTACACTTATTGAAAAATGCTAACGTTGTTGGAGGCTTTGAAGGACTCTGCGTGGTGGTGGCGATTGATGTCATTATATTTAGTAAAGAACAAGAGAGTAAGGTTGTTGGTTTGTGTTTAGCATTTTGCACATGAGAAACATGTGAAGTGAAATTATGCACATTATTTCAATGGAACAAAGTATTTTTTTGCTGCTTACAGCCAAAGCGAGCCTAACATACTTTTGAAGCTTTTTGTTGCTTTCTGATTCCAAACTCCTTTCTCTTTTACATGCATTCTGTTTTTTTCCGCTGCTCCTTCTATCCTTTTTTTAACTGCTTTCGCTCTCTTTTTACGGCGGGTTATCTCCTTATCTCTCTTTTTTCATTTTTCCTTAGTGTCCTTTTTTTTTGTGTTTTAGTTAAGTTAAAACTAGGATAAAGATAATGGGCTGAGCCCTAAATATTATATAATTTTATATTATTTCTTTTTTAAAAAGACAAAAATAAAAAAATAAAAAACTTAAATATATATATATATATATATATATATATATATATATATATATATATATATATATATTTACACATTTGTATTTTTACTAAAATGAAAGTAACATTATTTTGGTTTTCCAAAAACTTTGTAAATAATTTTCTATCATCTAAAGATTTATATTTATATTTTTTTAATTTTATCTTTTTCAATTTTATTATTATTATTTTTTATTTCATTTTACTTTTATTTTTTTTTTATCATTTTCTCTCAAACTAATTCTTCTTTATTTAATTATTATTTTGTTAATTTAATTAATTAAGTTTTAAAAGCAGATTTTTAATATAAAATTGGATGTTTACCTATGTACAAATTTTTAATATAAAATTGGATGTTTACCTATATGAAGGCCAAATAGTGTGCCACCAACATGTATTCTATCAACGCCTGATATGATAATGGGAGCTTACCTGACAACGACAGAATGTCAAAAGCTGTTTTACCTAAAAACCTCATCACAATATATTCGTACAGTTTAATCCCTGTAAATATAATGATTAAGACAAGATATGAAAATTTAATCCTTAAAACTATTACTCTAATATTCATATTCATGTATGACTTTGACATCGAAATATTTTTTACAGCTATTTTCTCACATCCATTTTCTCACATCCTGCTGAAACCTTAAAGGGTGAACCTGAAATCGAATACTACATCAAAAATTAAGGACTAAGCTCAAAACCGAATACTATACTATAACTAGATCGAAAACTCTCCATACAAACAACTCATCTATTAAAAAAAGCTAAAGATAATTTGTATATAACTTCATTGTTTTAACCCTTTAAAATGTCTTCTAAAAGCCCTTGTAACATGTGACTCCAAAAAGGATTAAACCTTTAGGTACACCTTAAAGTTCCATATCAAAATACTCAAATTAATCATAATAACTATTTTTAAAAGCCACGTTCCTTTCATATCATATAGAACAAGGTTACATCCATGTGAGCAACGACAAAGCTAATTGATGCCCATTCGGATTTTATAATCTTCTTTTTAAAATCTGATAAGTATAATCACGTCTAGTTTTAGAAGTTGAAGTTGTCGAGCAATTCAAATTTTTATAATTAATTAATTAATTTATACATTATTTTCTTTACCATGAAACAATAAATTAAATATATAAGAATATTTTAAGGATATTGGACATTTAAGTTTCTATATCTAAGTGTCTTTCATTCCAACAACTTTCACCCAATATAAAACCAACCATATACATACATCATTTGGTCCAACGACAGCAATACTAATGTTATATATATGAATTGCCATGGAATTTCAGTCATATAATACAATTGAATTCAAATATTTTCTGCATTCAAACAACACAATATGTTTCCTAAAATCCTTTCACCTTAACTTATGAACAATACCAACAACAAATTTTCCTAAAAATATCAAAATTTAAGACAAAACAGAGGTAAATTTTTTAAACTGGTGTAATTTTTATTTGAAATTTTCGAAATAATATATTTTTTATTTATTCTCTGATATGGATAAATCGTGCATACAAGACATGTTATCATTATAAAGAAATCGTGACCCTATTGCACGATTTAATTTAATATTAAATGAAATCATGAAAATACAACAAAATTTTAGTGTCAGGATTTTAATTAATGAGTTAATTAAAATTGTGAGGATACTGCATACCAGTTTATGATAGTTAATATTCTCAACACATTCCTCCTTCTGTTTCAAGGGTGGTGTGTTGCTAATAGACAGTTACAAAGTCAGTTTATTTATTGATAAATATGTAATGGTTGAAATTAATTGGGAAGATTAAGTAATTGAAATGAATATAAAGTTAATTTGAATAGAATAGTGATTACATGCTGAAAAAGAAAGTTAATGCTATGAATTTAGTTCATAATATAGAAATATATTTAGTTACTAATAGATATAATTTAAAAACTAAAAAAAAATATTTAAAAAGTTATATAATATTTTCAAATTTTTCATTCCAAATTTATTGCTAAATCATAATTTTATTTTAAATTATTTCTATATTTGTAACTAAATTCAAATATCCAACTTACACTTAATTTTGCTAAATATATTTTATTACTAAATTCTAATTTAATTTAATTTTCTTTTTAACATCAAACTTACTCTTAATTTAATTTAATATATAAATCTCATACTAACATCATTTTTTATTTTAATTTAAACAATAATCCTGTCAACTCTTCTATTTTAAAATTTAACTTCATGTTTATTTCAATTACTTAATCAAAATTAATTTCAACCATTACATATTTATTAATAAATAAAATTAATTTGTAACTGTGTATTTATCTTTGTTGCCCATTAGCAATACATCACACATGGAGAAAAAAAGAGGAATGAGTGGAAAATATTAAACACCTTACAAATCCTGTAGTATTTTCACAATTTTAATTAACTCATTAATTAAAATTTTGGTCATTTTATTTAATCTTAAATTAATTGTGTGCAATAAGATAGGGTTACCACAATGATATAGTGTCTAAATATACATAATTTATTCATATTCAAAAATAAATAAAAAAATACTATTTCACGAATTTCAGATAAAACAGTTTTAGGACTAGTAAGTTATCTCTATTTGGCAGTAATTGTTATCTTACTCTAAATGGAGAGTGGTACATGTGCCTTTGTGTCTAGATCTCCTAATCTACACAAAGCATTAGAGCGTTACTTGAAACAGAAAAGTTTTATTTGATATAATATCTCATTAAACATAGATTCTACCAACTGATCCTGAATAGCACAAAGTTATATAAAAACAAACATCTGAATATAATCCCGTAAGGCTAGTCTATAATAATCCATCTAACTTTTATCAATTATCCTTGGTGCTTATTAATTATTTCTACTAATCCATAACAAGCACCATAACTTAGTACTAGGCATTCCACTAGATATTTGATACCACTGTGCATATAAAAATACAACTCCTTACATTTTTTTCTTTTTTATCAATATCCATGTTTGTAATTAAGTTAAATACCAAATTTCTTACATCTATCTATTTTTGCTTAAATACAATTCTATTTCTATGATTTTAAATTTTTTAGATAATAAATAATCAAATACCCTTCCATACTGTATTTTGTTTTGACATTTAACTTCTATGCAAGTGTTAAAAATTAACCATTAATTAATTATAATAATCTGAACTGAATCCCACCACTTTAACATAGCTGCCACAACCTCTGAAATATTTTACATTACAAAATAGAAGTACGATAGTCTCTTTCACTTCCTTACATAGTTCACACCTTATGTCTTTTACGTGCACTCTTCTATTCAGCAAATTGATTCTAGTTCCACCCTAAGTATTTATCTATAAGTAGATACTCAAGAACTTTTATTTGTGGGTGAGACTGATTTTTAATTCATTCTTATAAAAATAATTTGGAAGGTGTTATCTGGATTTTTATAGTATAAATTGAAGTTATTTTTAATAGACTTCCAACAAAAGAAAAAAAAAAGGTAATTTTTGTGCCAAATAAAGGAGTTGTCGAAGCAGGAAAAAATCATTATTTATAATAAGTAAAAAACTAAAGGAGCGAGCGGAAAGAAAGCAAGTAGCAGAAGCAGCGAAGCAAAATCTTCCTCGTTTACAGAACGAAAGAAAAATCAATCCAAAGTGAGAAACACTTTTGTTTTTAGTATATATTTTTGAGGATAAGCAACTACTTTATATGCCTAAGATCGAACACGATCTAGTGCATGCTAGATCAATAACTAACCAGTCTTTCTGTAATGATTTCTTATTGCTGTTGCTACTTATCAAGATCTTTACTGCTATGAAAATAGCAAGAAAATAGATTAATGCAGCACAATTATGATAACGTTGGCCTTTCGAAACATAATTTAGACCATGTTTCTGACTCCAAAACTTCCATCAATTAGTCTTTCAAGCTTTATTTCAGTACATCAATTTTGACTACTTTTCAAACAACTTTCATCATCATATCATTTCCACAAAACTATGAACAAAACTGGTGCCGTAACTGGTTGAAGTATCTATTGTAATGAATATATAAGTGTACAAATTTCAAACTCTCTACTGAAATAAAAGAAAACTATCTAGAAGACACACCCTCTTCCTTTTCCTTTTCCTTCCTTTCTAAACCTATAAATCTACATGGTGAAGACCTAACCTTGTACTCCGAAATGGTTTCAAGCTTAGGTGACCAAACCTGGTCCTTAGGCTTCACAAGCATTTGATAGTGTTTTTTCAACTCAGGAGTGCTGCACAGAAAGCTGTTGTGAGTGGTTGTGGGGGAGCATCTTTTACCTCTATTGATGAGCATTGTAATGAACTGAGGCATGACCTTTATCAGCACCCTCCCATTGGACCCTTTCAAGTACTCAAAAGCACATTCCCCAAATTTCATAGTGGCCTTGTTAGGGGATGATGATCCCAAGGACAAAAGTGAAGACACAGAAAGGGTTTTGCATGTGAAGAGCTGAATGGGGAGAACAAAATAGGCTTCACCTTCCATCAGCTCATCCTCTAAGGCTAGAGCAGGAACTGGGTGCCCTATGAAGAAGGAATCTGCATGGAAAACTACCTTATCTGGGAATTCAAACATGATGTCCCCAGCAATGTGCTTACCCTTCAGACATCTCGTGCTACCATCCCAGAATATAAGTTTCGATGACAACGATGATGCTGATGAATTCTTTTGGTGAAAGCATGGAGTGACAGCTGCATTTCCCATTGAACTAGGTAGAACAAATCTTGAGAGAATAAGGTTGTGTTGTTTTGGTGTGTGTTGAGAATGATGAATATTATAGAAAAGGGATGATATATTATATATATTCATGGAGAAGGAAATGGCTGCTGACTTTGAATAAATTTGACTTTGATGCAGTCTATTAGGGTTGTTTGTGAAAGGCGTGGAAGGGTCGGTGGGGTCTGGTCAGCCATGCCGGCTTTGAACATTTTGATTTGTTTTTTTGTTTCTTTGGTACACTCTTGTGTTAGACTGGCCACAATCACAAAAGGGTTTTCATTTTTTCTTTGTTGAAGAACTAACACATAAGGATTAGGGTTTGTTAAACCTAGATCTTGGACTCTAATGTTATTCAAACTATTGATGATGATGATGATGATGGTGGCTTCTTCTAGGTTTATCTTGAGACACCATGGCATACCTAACATTGATTCTCACGAGTATAATGTTTGGTCAGTTTCAGAAGCACATATAAATTATTGGCTGAGAGACAAAAAATAAAATATTCAAACTCGGAAATTAAAACTTTATTATGTTTTTATTCTTCGATGTTTACGTTGGGGTTTTCCACTTTTCCTACTGTGTGATCCATGTATTTAGACATTTATGATCGAAGGTTCTAACTAAATGAAGAAAGAAGACAAAGGATTCTCGAATATTCTTCTGGTATATATCAACTTACCGTGGTCAACAAAATAGATGGTATATAACAACTATGGAAATTGTTCCTCTCAGAAGAAATCTATGGAAACTTTTTAAGTGATTCAGATAAGACAAATGGCTTATGGACATGGATAAAATGGACTAATTAATTTTTTGTATAAGAAGTCCAACATGATAAATTCTACATAGTTAATTTAACATGGATTTTGACTAACAGTTCTTTTAAATTGGTTAAAGATTTAGGAAAAAATTGCACTTTTGGTTTTTATAGATTTATAAAATTGGTTTTTTTATGTTTTAGTTTAACTTTTAATTACGGTCTTTTACCGTCACAAAATTATAATAGAGATAGAATTCGGTATTTTCTACAATTTAAAGTTCAGAATTATATGAATAAAAATGAAGTGTGTGTTCAAAAGTCTATGAACAAAACAAAATCCAAAATTTAAAATAAATATAAATATTTATTAAAAATTACATCAAAATTTTTTTTTAAGGAGGTTTATAGATAACGTCAAATACTAAACTTTTTTCTTATAATATATTTCTCCATCCATTCTTCCATCAATTTAGAAATTTTTATTTTATTTTTTTACTTTTAATTCTTCGATCAGCACTTTCTCACTTTGATAATGTTCAAAAATATATCTACTTATTAAAGCACTTTATTTAGAGAACCTACCAAAGTACTTATAAGAAACAACCCCCACGTATATTTAGCTAAATCTAAAAGGTGGAATTGCAAAAAATATATTATTTATTTCCTTAAGTTCTCATACAACTTGGAAAAAAAAAAAGTAATTATTTGTGATGATTATGTTATTCCTAACACAATTGGTATGACGAAGGAACATACGTAAGATTTTTAAGGAAACGGTGCGTGTTTTGACGGAAAACAAAAGCCGGTGATCACAAAGTTGACCAATAGATTACAAAAGATTTTCCTCTTTCCTTCTAACTATATCTTTGTGCATTTCAACTTTTTTCATTTTAATACAATTATATATTTATTTATTTATTGACAACTTAATACAAGTCTTTTAGTGAGTTGTATATTCCAATCATTGACTTCTTTTATTAGATAAGAAATGAATAAATAGAAATGTTTTGGAAAGAACTTTTGACTCATCATAATATATGGTATAATGTAAGGTATGTATGTTATATTATTATTTAGCTGTGGTTTTTCTATATTCTCATCATCATTTCAAATTTAATGATATTTTAAAATTAAAAATATTATAATTAATTAGGATTTTTTTAATTGTTAATATTAGGGTCCATCTTGTATTGGGTTAAGGAAATATTAAAACTTTACTTCATTTGTTCTGATTAAATATGGTAGACAACCCTAAGTTTCAATCAAAGAGAGTACTCAACCTTTTTTTTCTTCAAATAAAAACTATTGATGAATATGATTGTGTTTGAGTTGTTATACAATTAATTATGGATTGGTATATGCGAGAAATTAAAGAGCATGGTGCCAATTATAAATTAATATTAATGTTCTAACATTTATACTTAAACATTTAACTGAGAAACAATACTCTGAAAATATTTGTTATAATATTATTTAAATTAGACATCAAAATAAAGTAACTTTTGACACTGTTTGTGTAGAAGAGAAAATTAATAAAAGAAAAGGGATAAAGTTAATTTAACTTCATGTAACGAAGTGATTAAAATATTTTTTTTCAAATTACAAAATTAAATAGATCAATTTAAAATTTTAAGATAAAGAGGACTAAAAGTAAATTTGAATTTTTATTTTATAAGGAAAATTGTTAATATATATATATATATATATATATATTTGAAAAAATATTTTTTTATTATTTAACTAGTGGAAGTAGAAGTGCTATCACGTCTTCTCATGATAAAAATAATTATCATAACGCTATGATATTAAAGATAAAATTGTATAAATAAATATATAAACAATTAACAAGTTAATATCGCTTGCATATATTACTAACAGTGTCAGACACCAACAAACATGAGTGTCCACATTCTACTAAAATGATACAATTTTTTAAAACAAAAACTTAAAAAGAATTGTTTTATAACAATAGTTTTAAGAGAATTTGTATGAGGGAAGAAAAATATTTGGTAATATAAAAGTTATTTCGGCTTAAATTTTATTGAACCTTTACTTTTGACTACAGAAGTTACGTATTACTCAATTTATATGATTATTAATTAATTACATTGAACTACCTTTGTGTTTCTTGAATCAACAAACCGTACTTATAAGCACGTATTATGCATATTTAATTACGTTGAATTACTATGCTTTTTATATATATAAACTCATTCAAGAAGAAAAAGCAAACCATAAATTTATTTACTTCTTTATATATAACATCCAATTAAAATCACCCAGAGAGGCATAGTTTGAATTATTCGTTGACTCCTGAGGAAGACTGGAGCTTTGAAATTGTAATAATTTAATTTAATTAGTTAGTTAGGCTTTGAGATGTGGGTATCGTGCCAAATTGATTAATTTAACATTTATAGTTGAAACCAATTATTCAATTATTAATGTTTGAAAATGAATAGAAGGCGTTTCTGGATAGTGTTAGTCACTCGAGACCACAAGTTTCGTTTGGAATAGGTGGGTGTTATTTAAACATGTTGCTGGTTTATGACCAAGCTATTAACTATTTTCTAAACCAAACTTTTCCCACGTGTGACGACTAACCATGGGTGACATGAATAATAGGATGCCAAATAAACTTGTAGTTTACTGTATTGTTCCAATTCGTTTTTAATTTAAAAAGAAAATTATATATATTGATAAGATATGGATAAGGATGAATATATATATATATATATATATATATATATATATATATATATATATATATATATGTGTGTGTGTGTGTTTTTTTACATTTTTATTCTAATACTTATTTTTATTTTTATACTTGTTTTTATTTTAATCATTAAAGTGTTCTTAACTTTTTAAATAATTAAAAAATATTTTTTCTCCTTTGTTTCGTAATTCTTTTTCTTTTCATATAATCCTTTGAATTCTCTCTCATCTATTACTCTATTCAACTTTAAAATTAGTAAAATTTCTTTCATACACACAAATCTTAATTTTATTGAATCAAATAGTTTTTAGGAAATATATTTAATTATTTTTAGTCTTAATTTCAAGTGTTCATTAATATAAACACTTAGTTTACCCATCAACATTAAAGACTTATCTTTTATATCTTTTTAGTTTTATTTCATTTGAAAAATTTTGTTTTTCTAAAAAAATTTTATTCTCTCACAAAAAGTCTAACTCATTTAATATCCACCAAGTTCACTCAAATTTACAAGACCGACTCGTAAGGTCCACTTATAAACTATTGAAAGGTCACACCCCCTCATGCTGAGACTCAACTCGAGCGTGAAACTTATATGTAAGGATGGTCCAATAGCGGCCCGATAGCAAATGACCTGATAGGTCCAACAACCTTGCTAGGATAAACTCTAATACCATACAAAAAAGAGGATTCTAAGCCTAACTAAACCTTACGAAATTGGCTTGTAAGGTGGGGTTTACACCTATTTATAAACTATTGGAAAACATCATCTCTAGTCGATGTGGGATCTCCAATAGTATGCTTCATCTATAAACTAAATATTTCGTTCAAACAACAATTCATGAAAGACACAAGTATTTCACCTATTAGACAATACAATACTTATAGTCTTACTTTATGTCTAATAAGGCATTTATGCATAGTTTAAGCTTATCTCATATTTCTAGAATATCTATATACTTATTTTATGTTGCAAGAAACATTTATTTCTTTCGTATGTGAAGGAGATCCAATCAAGCACAAGTTACATCAAGTGATCTATTGGATATAGAGCTAAAGTTGTTTTATTCAAAAACAACTTAACACAAGAACTATTCAACTATAACCTAGTTTTTGGCCATGGTGGCACTTTTACCATGTTTTCAGTGTAAAAGGCTATACTACTTAGGGAGATAAGTATTGTCAGCTGTCAAGGATGTTACATAAAGAAAAAAAAGAATTTAAAGTTTCATGGAGTGCATTTAGTGAATAGTACACTATCAAACTTGTCAAACACAAAAAGGACATCCAAGTGAGTTGAAGTTGCTCACCGTCAATAAATAGATTTGCAAAAGATTATATTCCTCTAGGATCTCAAGAAAAACATGATAGAGGACACATTACATTGTGCTAAAACGTTGTTCGGATTTTATATGCCTCGAAGGCTTCATAAATAACACTATGAGTGTTTGTTTAGCAAATTAGGAGAAAGTGCTTAAAATTTGAACTTGTTTAAGTAAATATATTAAAAGCTTGAAGTTCTGTATGATATATACTATCATACAAAATTTGAACTTAAGAACAAGATATTAACAACTTTCTTGTTTTATGAAATAATCGTCTAAACGACTATCATTAGACGATATTTATGAAATTTTTTTAAAATTTTTTAAAATATTAATAACTAAAATAGGGACTTTGACAAGTTGGCTTTGGAAATTTTTATAAAGAAAATTAATTTATAAGTTTAAATGTTAAATTCTAAAAATATTGCAAATTTAAATATAAATTCTTGATTTAATTTTTAGGATAATAATTATGAAGTCTAAACTTATTATACATAATGATTTACGAGGTGAGTAAGATTATTATATACTATCCAACTTTCATAAAAAAGAAAAAAAATCTACCAGGGACATAAGATTTAACAGAGAGTATGTGCAATAACTTATACTCTTAATACTAGATTGAACTTAACATAAAATGTATACACATATGATTTGTTTATAACAAAAAAATGTCCTGGTTTGGCTTCTACAATCTTTTAAACGCGTCATCAGATGTAACTTTAGATTTTGTACCTAAGTTTACTCATGTACATAATATATTTATAGCAAGTCACATATAAAAAATAAGTATGAAGGTAAGCTAGCAAAATAAATATGAAGATGCTAGAATTCTATATTATTACATTTAAAACAAAATTTACAATCAATCTCATTATATGTGTATGCATATGCATATATATAAATTTTATGCATGGATCCACATATTAAGAATATTCTCCACAAAATATTTATTGATGTCTTCTAAAAGACCTGTATTAAGTAAGTTCTATCAGAGACTACTATCATTTCCATACAAGAATTTCATACTTTGACTTTATACGTACAAGGTAAGTTTAAGGTATCTAGAATATGGAACTCACTTCGTGCTAGATGTATAATAAACTCCCCTTCAGTTGCTTATCACTTTATATTTTAGTCTATGTGACTCAAGCCATCAGCGAAGCCAAGGATCTCTTTCATAGATTCCAATAATTAATACACCATATCATACTATAATTCACAAATTATTCAAGACTAGTGAATTTAATTCACACATTACCCATATACATGTCATTTACACTTCCATTCCATGCAAATACTTATCACATTTCACTTGAATTAAGGCAAATTCACAAATTATCCAAGACTAATGAATTTAATTCACACATTACACATATATATGTCATTCACACTTCCATTCCATGTAAATACTTATCACATTTCACTTGAATTAAGGCAATAAATCATCCAAGCATACAATTAAATATTTCTACATAAAATCATATATGCACATGACTTAAATATATAAAAAAAAACAAAAAAAAAAAAACATAAATAGGGGCATGGACATATCTTCTCTTTAGCGAATACAATACCACTGAGCAAGGGATATCAGACGAAACACTCATTAGAGTCACTTAGAAAAAAGTAGACTTTTCTTGAGTGAATGTGTCAGATGAAAAACTCGTTGGAGTGACTCAAACGAAATCTCTGCTCAAGTGTCTTAGAATTCATTTGAGTAAGGGTAAACGGAGCACTCACTATAGTGACTCAAATGAAACCTATGTTCAAACACCTTAAAATTCACTGGAGCAAGGTTATAAAACGAAACAAACAGTGATTCAAATAAAACCTTCACTTAAGTGTCTCAAAATTCACTTGAGCAAGAATATCAGATGAAACACTCACTATAGTGACTTAGACGAAACCTTTGCTTAAGCACCTTAAAATTCATTGAAGCGAGGATATCTGACGAAACACTCACTGGAGTGACTTGAACAATACTATTACTTGGCAACTCAAATGAAACCTCCTACACCATCACATAGACACTTTCAAAAATGAAACTATCTCCCTTGAACTTTGAAACACTTTCATACCCCCACTTTGTAGAATTATTCCTTTTAGGAACATCAATAAATTTACTTTACTTTTAAGATTAAAAGAAAATAAAGACTATAAAGAATAACTCTAATTTAAAGTGCAAAGCAAAGACTGCAAACTAAATAGGTACCTGAAGAACATCAACCACCCATACCATTGATATTTAGACTCTATGTATAATGGAAGAGACTTCAACTTACATGTGAAACATGAGCTTTAAATCCTAGGTACAACTAAGGAATATCATACATATGTAATAGAAGTTCTTTAGATTTTACGTACAACTAAAGAACATCATATACATATTCAATAAAAATTCTTCAGATTCTACACACAACTGAAAACATCATACATACATGGAACAAAACTTATCCTTGTTAAACTGAAGGATTTATCATTTACATGCAATAAAAGAACTTCTAATGCAACACCATATTTCTCTAAAAACATCTATAAAGAAAAACTCTGATTTAAAGCTTACCCCTATGATCACTAAGGTAGCTTCCTTTATATGTAACTATTTGCTTTCAAGAAATTTGTAGATTAAACAAGAAGAACACCTAGAAGCTTTAAAAGATTTTCAATAACTTAAGAAAAGTTTAAACATTATATTTATCACATTTTAGATTAAAAGTATTAAAATCACTAGGTACTCTTTTGTATTAAAATCACTTTGTTTTGTGGTAATGATATTTAGTCATAAATAACAATAAGAATGATTGATGGTGATGATATTGGATTAGAGGGGGAAACACGGAGAGAACAAACAACAATGAGATTAGAGCCAACCCATATAAGCGAATGACACCACCTTCAACCCAAAACCTTAAGGCATTGGGTTTGTGGGTCTTCTTTCTTATATGATGCTCAACTTACTCGTTTATACTCAATGAGGGACTTAGACTCATACTTGGATACCTAACAATCTCTTCTCAAGTGAGAGTCCCTCTTCCACATTGATACACTCTCCCTCGAGCGGAAGCATTTTCAAACACGAGTACCTCACTCATTCTGAGTCGGTTACCACTAAACCATCGGCTCTAATACCACTTGTTGGAAAAAACCTAAAGGGAAAAACATTGAAGAGACAAACAAGAATGAGACAAGAGCCCAATCATACAACAGAATGACACCACCTTCAACCCAAAACCTCAAGGCATTGGATTTGTGGGTCTTCTTTCTTATATGTTGCTCCACTTTCTCATTTCTATTCAATGTGGGACTTACACTCACACTTGGATACCTAACAATCTCCCCTCAAGTGAGAGTCCCTTCTACATTGGTACACTCCCATCGAGCGGAAGCATTTTCAAACACGAGTACCTCACTCATTCTGAGCCGGTTACCACTAAACCATCGGTCTAATACCACTTGCTGAAAAAAACCTAAAGGGAAAAACACCAGAGAGACAAACAAGAATGAGACAAGAGCCCAATCATACAACAAAATGACACCACCTTCAACCCAAAACCTCAAGGCATTGGGTTTGTGGGTCTTCTTTTTTATATGTTGCTCCACTTTCTCATTTCTATTCAATGTGAGACTTACACTCACACTTGGATACCTAACAACCTCCCCTCAAGTGAGAGTCCCTTCTACATTGGTACACTCCCATCGAGTAGAAGTTTTCAAATACGAGTAGCTTACTAACAAATAACCCTCACTTGTACACAAAAAAGAATGAGACAAGAGCCCAACAATACAAGGGAATGACACCACCTTCAACCCAAAACCTTAAGGCATTGGGTTTGTGGGTCTTCTTTCTTATATGTTGCTCCACTTTCTTATTTCTATTAAATGTGGGACTTAGACTCACACTTGAATACCTAACAATCTCCCTTCAAGTGAGAGTCCCTCTTCTACATTGGTACACTCCCATCGAGCAGGGGAGAAACACTGGGGAGACAAACAAGAATGAGACAAGAGCCTAACCTACATAATGGAATGACAGCACTTTCAACCCAAAACCTTAAGACATTAGGTTTGTAGGTCTTCTTTCTTATATGTTTCTCAACTTACTCATTTTTACTCAATGTGAAACTTACACTCACACTTGGATACCTAACAGTTAGTATAAAGCATGACTATGATCAATGATATATATGAAATAGGGTCAAAAGATAAACCTTTCCAAATTAACTCATGTTTATAGCATAAAGTATTGTATAAACGATATATAATAATGAAAGTTACTTAAATTAGAGTAAGTTTATCCACTTAATTAGGAATATATAAAATAAAATCTCAATATTTATATTCTACAAGATAAAGATTTATTTTTATTTAATTAAAATTTATAACAAATAAATAATTAGTTAAATAAATTATAAGATGAGGTTTATTTTTAGTCATTAATATTTTGGATATTTTTAATTGATTATCTATTAAAAAATTTCATTTTATTGAATACTAATTTTGTTATTTTTATTTAAATGTCTTATTATTTGATTTTTTATTAATAGAATTATATAATCATTACTTTCGTCATTCTTCTTCAACTCATTCTTTCCTTTTCCAATCTTTTCCAACTTGTCATTCAACTTTTACTAAGAAGAAATGAAACGAGTTGGAGACATAAGAATAACTATCACATCATCTATTAATAATAAAATCAAACAATGAAATATTTAGATAAAATTAAAAAAACATTTTAACATTTAATACAATAAAAAATTTAATAAAAAGTCAATTAAAGTTTCCAAATATTTAAGTCACTTCAAACTTAATTAAGAAAAATTTATCAAAAGTGCTAAAAGCCGATCAAAAACTGATAAAATGTCAAAAACCAGTTTAGTTTTTATATAAAAAAAGATTTAATAATACATATTTTAAATTTAAATAAAAGAAATGTACCTAAAATTTTTGCCATTTGCTTTTTTTTTTTTTTTA
>Ga0209700_103735_pt1 | contig 28620 bp, 19 predicted proteins | sample SiratroredBW_FD_187528 | JGI IMG/M metagenome (GOLD analysis project Ga0209700, IMG submission 187528) | Root nodule microbial communities of legume samples collected from California, USA - Siratro red BW (SPAdes) (version 2) | ecosystem: Host-associated > Plants > Roots > Nodule | place: USA... | reverse complement strand
AAAAAAAAAAAAAAAAGTAACCGTAGTTTGATCTATTGAGAAGTTAACAAGTTTCTGTACAAAGTTGATAACCTCTCACATCTGCATTTATCTTACCTAACAATCAGTATTGGTCACTATCCTTCCCTTCAATTAATGCATATGTAACATGTTACAGTAAAATAGACCTTTTAATTTCTTATCTATTTATTTATTAATTTTAGTTTAGTTATTGAATTTTTTTAGAAAAAAAACTTTATTGGGTCTCTTAAGTATGTTTTAATAGAAAGAAACACAGTATATATGTAAATAAAAAGTGAAAAAGGAAAAAAAGAAAGTCGATGATCTTTAGTTAGAAAAATAAGAAAGATAACAAAATAAAAAAAAGCTATATAAAATTATAATATTTTTTAAATTATTTCTACTCTCTATTAGACATATTTTAGTCACGAGTTTAGTCATAAAAATTTGCCAAAAATAGAAGTATGAAAAATTATTTTTTATAAGTTAAAAATTAATTTATAACAATTTTACTATATAGCTTTACCATTTATTTCAGATTTTTCTTTCCTTAAAGTTTGGGTGAAAGTTTTGTCTTAATATGTCTTTTAGAATAAAAGATCAAATACATAAATTTGATTTAACATTTAAGATTTGTTCGGAATTTATAAAAATCTATTATATAACATTTTTAAATTTTCTACTTTTCAATATTATATAAACTAATTTTAACTTATTAATGAATAATTTTATTTTTTCCATACGACTGTTTATAAAAAAAAAAAAAACAAAATCTACAACTAAAACATCAAAAGATTGAAATTGTACTTTAAGCTATGTGTTAATAATACTCTATCTTTTTTTATACAACATGTTTCAATACTCTATTGGTTGTACTGTGAGTTGAACAAAAAAAAAGTTATTGTTTTTTAAAACTACATATTTATTGCTTTCACGCCCTAACAAAATTGTTGGTAGAGTGTTGGTGGCGTCCAGCTTTATCCGTTACCGACCCAGCTTTACAACAATTAATTTCTTTTTCCTACTGTGCACAGTCGCAATAAATATTGGTCCCAATTTCGTACTATTTTCTCATAACTTTTTTATTTTTTCTTCTCTCAACTCACAACAAAATGAGTTTCAACCGTCTTCTTCTTTATGTGATTGAGTTGGAGTAGAAAAAAAATATTTTTTTTAAATAAAGAGTAAATTAAATATTACTTACTTAGCTTTTGAGTTATAGTTGCCGAGTTGAAAGTGAGTGGATTCATAAAATTAGTCACAGTCAAACACATGATCATGAACATTTCAGGTAAGATTTCAGGTAAGATATTAAAGATTAAATCATACGACTAAACACATAATTTAGTCATGTTTCTGGGTGTATGACCAAGAAATTTAGAAACTTGGTTAAATCATAAAAGCAAATTTCAAATTTTGAGATTTGATGTTCCTGTAGTCTACATCAATTGTATGTTTCTTTACGCAAAATGTCTTAAAATGTGTGTAAAAACTTTAATTTCTCAAAATTGTCAATTTTACTTTTATGAAATATTTTTAATTTATCAAATTAAATTTTCAATTTTACTTCTATTAAATATTTTAATTTTTTTAAGAATCAATTTAATTTTCTTTTAGGATTGTATTTACAGTACTTTTTTTCAATATTTTATTACGATTTATTTAGAGAATAAAAGTTGATCTTTTCACAAGAATATAGTATTTTTTTAAATATATTAAAATAGAAAAATTTTAAAAAATATAAAATAAGTAAATTATGTTTGAAAAATATAACTCTTTTTCAAAAGAGTATTTTGATTTTTAATTCTTTTTAAAAGTCGTGTTCTTGATAAACTACTCTTTTTTTTTTTTTCAAAGACATTGAATTATTTGAATAAAAAAGAATTTAAAAGATAGTGATGTGACGTTTAAAACGTGTACCTGCCCGCATGTTAAATCTTCTATTAAGAGCATGATTTCTAAAAATAATATAATAAAAAGTTTTAAAAATTAAGTCGTATTTTAAACTTACAATTTTATTAAAAGTAGAAAATAAAAAAAAATCAAATTGCGTATTCAAAATATAATTTTTATTTTAAAATTAAAAACATGTTTTGAAATGATAATTTTTTATTTTAAAGTCATATTTTTTTACTTGTTTTTGTAATATCTAAAAATCTGCTTATTTAAAAAAAAATACTCGTGAAAAAGCCGTAAAAGTTTGTGCATATATTTTTTTTTATGCTTTCATGACCTTTGGATCTATAATTTTTCACTGTAAATTAAATAAAAAATAATACGGATACGAGGGCAGGCGGTTTCATTTTAAATAATAATAAAGATATGATAATTATAAAAAAAATATAATAACATGAAATAACTCATTTAATATAAAATTTAAAAAACTAAATATAAAAATTATTCTAAATAAATATATTTAATATTTTTTAATATTTTACTTATATTTTTAAAATTTTTTTTATTATCTTTAATAATTTTGTTGATATTTTTTTATATTTTCTTAATTATTTTTAATATTTTAATTTTTTTTAATAATAATGTTTTAAGAATGGCTGATCTCGTTAAAAAAAACTATATAAAATCTTTAGAATAATGTCCTAATTTGTTCTTAAGAAATTGAAAATTTCTTAGAACAAATTGACGGTACTACAAACTGTACCTCCATCCAAAGCCATTGACTGTGGAAGGAGCAACTTCCGAGTCGAAACGACGACGTTCAGCGGAACCACTTGTCAATGTTAACGGCGAAAATAAGCTAAATTGACGTTTTAATATAAAAAGAAAAAAAATCTCATTTTTTCCATTAAATTTTGTCTTTTTCACAATTTCTACGTACAGTGAACCTTCCATAACAACTCGATAAATCCATTAAAAAAAGTGACATTTGATCGTAGTCTTCCAGATAAGGTCCCTCAACCTAGAGTATTAATATCTTCTTTTGTCATGATTGTACGGTCTTATATATATAAAGTTTTTTTTTTTTTAAGTTTATAATTATTCTTTTCATATCTGCGATTTCTATTTTATTTTATTTATTATTACCTTAATTTAACAATTATTTGATATTGGTTTATTTTATTAAAATTTACTAAATTGTTTTCAAATTTATTTTAATTTATGTATTCATTTAAACTTAAATGTATAAAATCATACAAGTCAAATTTATTAATTTTGTATCTTATTAATTTTAATTAGTTTGGAGTCATAAAATTGCTTAAATATCTAGAAATCCGAGCTATGAGTATAGGTTAGGTTGGAAAATGGATGACCTTAAGTGGTTTGTTTTATGTGGAAATTGAATGAGAATGCAATTTGGTTTGTGGGTTCCTGCGGAAATACTCATTTGAGTCATTTGTCCTTTTAATGATTGATAATTGGTATTTTCTTTTTCTTTTCTTTTCTTTTTCTGCTTTTGAATAGTTATAGTCATGTTTGCCCTTTCCTTCCCTTTGAAAAGTCTTGCATTGTATTAAGTTCTTTACAATTAATTGAAGAAATTAGCTAAAATATTTCACTACAACTATAATTCAAATCTGTTCTAAAAGTTTATTTTTTCTTTTCATTTTAATTAGGCTAGATACATAGACTCGTGATTTGTGATGTATCGTTTTTTACTTATTTATAACACGATGTAAACTTTACAATCTTATTTTATAGTAAGTTTTCAAAAATTATTTTTAATAATTTGTTTAATTTGTCACTGGATAAGGTTTAAGACATTGAGATAAAGTTATTTGGATCATTTTTAGAAGAAAAAAAATATTAAAAAGAAAGAATTACAAAATTGTTAGGGGCTAACAATAAATTTCGTTAATTTATCAGGATGAAACATATTTAAAAAATAGACATTGTTCCAAGAAAAAAAAAAACAACTAAAAATAGCATCTTAATTACTCGGAGAATATTGTTGGACTGAAATCATATAATTAAATACGATCAAACTAAAATATGAGTTCAGCAAGATTGTTCTTATAATTAAGTTGTGAAAGAGTAGCATGTAAGAAAATTTAAAAATAAAATGTTACTTTAAATCTTCAATGTAACATTATATTTCACCTATTTATTCTTATTTTTCGTCTTAAAAAAAACATAGGAAGGCTACACGGAAGAAGCATAATGATGTTCATTTATTAAAATATAAAACCATTTAATATTTATTTTTTAAAACAACTAATAGAATTTAGTCTTGTATAAACAACTAATAAAATTGTGGTTGATGAAAAACAATAAGTAAATTTTATTATTTTTATAAAAAAACATAATGAAATTCATAAAAAAGTATGATAATCTCTTTATCAACACATTTTCAATGAAAGCAATAAACTCACTTCTCATTTATATTAATAACAATATCTTCTTATATTAACTATAAGACTACATTTTTTAACATAGAAAAACAAGTAAATAATTAAGATGATAACATTAACAATTCTAATACTTAATTAACAAAAAAAATAAATAATAAAAACTCAATTAGAAAATATACAAATTTAGAATATTCAATAAATAAAAATAATTTAATAGGATCCCAATTGAAAATATTTAAATCTATAAAATATTTAAAATTTAATTAAAATTTTTGTAAATTGTCAATATGAATACACATGATGAAAAAAATATTATTGAAAATAATATAAATAGTCACTTCGCTACAATAATAAATATTAATATATTTAGTTTCTAAGTACAATAAATAAATAAATATGAGTATATTTTATTTTTAATACAATAAAAAATTACAGGTTTAATATAAAGTTTTAATTCTATTAAGTTTTTTCAAATTTTATTAATAATTATGATAATTGAATAAATATTTAATTTTAGGTAACTATCATACTTATTTATTAAAAAAATATATATATTAACGTTAATACAATTCACATTACAACAGCGACTGCAAATTTGAAATTAAAAAAAGAAAAAAAGACAGAGACTAAAAGAACTTTCTAGAGGATGAGGCTCTCTGTTTACTTATCAAACAACAAAACGACAATGAATCTTAGATTTATTTTTTAATTTATAAAATTATCGAATATTTATACAGAAAATTTAATAAAAACTAATTGTAAAAGAACAGTATTTTTCCTTTTTTACTTTTTTCTGTTTCCTGTCTAAAATTTTAAAAACAGAAATGATAATTTTATAAATAAAAAACGAAAACAGAAGTAATTTCGTATATCCTTTCTCCCTTCCCATTTCTTTGATTACAAATGATTAAATCGAGGTAAGAGTGATATATAAAAAAAAAAGATATTTGGGCAGTAAAGAGGTGTTAAAATATAGAAAAATATAGAATTGATAGGATTCATCTCTCAAAATGACAAGAAAACGATGACTAATAATTAAAAAAAATAATTAATATGATCGACGAGTTAGTACGATAAGAAAACCATGGAAATAGAAAAATAGTATATTAAATAACTGATACTTTTTAAAGCTTGTAATTAAATAACAGTATTCAAAATTTGAACATATTCCTCTTATACAAGGCAAGAGGCAAAGTACTTATAAATTGCAAGATTCAATTTGCAGTGTTTATTTTGTCCTGCGTGTCTTTTGACTCACCAATCAGAGGGTTCCTCACCACGTGCTTGTAACATTCTCCAGACCTCTTGTATTCTTCAACTAAAAGTCGTACTTTGCCTAAGAAACTTTGACTTTTCCTTCCAAAACATGGTGAGTTGCTGCAGCCACTTATGAAAAGCCAACACGAATTTACACGAACCTTTCAAAGATTCAATCAAACCGAGTATCCACTTTCCAAATAACTCTCATATGCATACTAAAATCCCACAAAAAACAAAGTACTTTGTTTCAAACAACTCAGACATATTATATAGCACTTCCTAGGCTGGCACACAAATTTTGTCTGATCTTTCATGTGAAACAGTAAAATACTAAATCTAAATACTTACCTTAGCAGAGATTCAGGCTTGTTATTTTTGTCCATGACTTTGTTCCACACATATATATTGGATCAAAGAGAAAGCAACAGAACTTGATCAAGAATTGAAGCATCTTCAAATCAACCATGAGTACTACCCTGGCATACCAAGAGCACCTTCCTGCATCACCCGAATGGCTGAACAAAGGGGACAACGCGTGGCAGTTAACAGCAGCAACTCTTGTAGGTCTTCAGAGCATGCCAGGGCTTGTGATTCTCTATGCCAGCGTGGTGAAGAAGAAATGGGCTGTGAACTCAGCTTTCATGGCTCTCTATGCCTTTGCAGCAGTTCTCCTATGTTGGGTGCTTGTGTGTTACCGGATGGCCTTTGGGGAGGAGCTTTTGCCCTTCTGGGGTAAGGGTGCCCCAGCACTAGGCCAAAAGTTCCTTACAAAACGAGCCATAGTTACTGAAACCACCCACCACTTTGATAATGGAACTGTTGAGACTCCAGCTGAAGAACCCTTTTACCCCATGGCCTCACTTGTCTATTTCCAATTCACTTTTGCTGCTATTACTCTCATCTTGTTGGCTGGCTCTGTCCTTGGCCGCATGAACATCAGGGCTTGGATGGCTTTTGTGCCTCTTTGGTTAATCTTTTCTTACACTGTTGGGGCTTTCAGTCTCTGGGGTGGTGGCTTTCTCTACCAATGGGGTGTCATAGATTACTCTGGCGGCTATGTCATCCACCTTTCCTCCGGAATCTCTGGTTTAACTGCTGCTTATTGGGTAATAAACCTTTCATTTTTTCATAACCCTATCAAAATTCGCTTCAAAAGTCTGAAGGGTATCTTTTAAATTGCCTTCTTGATCACTCTTTTGTCACAAAATCTCATCTTTAATATTGTGAAAAGTTGCAGAAAAAAAGTTGCAGAAAAAAACAGTCCATGAACTCCCAACTTCACCAAGATCTTTGATATCTTTTGAACTTTAAAAAAAAGAGAAGTTACCATCCCATGTGGCTGTGTGGCTGTAATTGTGATCATGGGGAGTCGAAGTTCTATTTTTTTTTTTTTTTCAATTTGGAAGAAATGACCGTTTTCACTATTAATATATTAAAGAAACAATATTTTATCAATTTTGTTAGACTGTTAAGAAGCAAATGTTATTTTCCCAAAGCAATAATTCCAAACATATTACCATACTCATCAACCAATAAATGTTTGACAATCAATTTTGGTCATTGAATCTTGTTTAGCAACTTGGTTTCTGATGGTGGCAGCATTGATAAATTGTGCAGGTTGGACCAAGGTTGAAGAGTGACAGGGAGAGGTTTCCACCAAACAATGTGCTGCTGATGCTTGCAGGTGCAGGGTTGTTGTGGATGGGGTGGTCAGGGTTCAATGGTGGAGCACCATATGCTGCAAATCTCACAGCTTCAATTGCGGTGCTGAACACAAACATTTCTGCTGCCACCAGTCTCCTTGTATGGACAACTTTGGATGTCATCTTCTTTGGAAAACCTTCTGTGATTGGAGCCGTGCAGGGCATGATGACTGGACTTGCATGCATCACACCAGGAGCAGGTATCATTGAATATTCCTTACATTAGGTGAAAAGGAAACTAGATTTTCTTTGTTTCTTATCTAATGCTCACATTTTATCATGATAAAAACACAAAATCAATATTCATTCACTTCGTATAATCAATAATTTTATTGAGATAATATCACTAAAGTCTATTATTCTATATGATATATTGTTTACCTTTTACAATTTTGTAAGTAGATTGAGATAATATCACTAGAGTCAATTACTATGTATTTAAGATATTGTCGATTTTGAAACTCAATATTTGATTACGATTTTATTTTTAAAATACGTGATAGGTTAAGAGAAAATATATTTAAATTAATCTTGATCTCGACTCTTAAATAATATAAGATTATTAAGTGTAAAAGAAAAATTTACATTATTATTTATTATTATGGAAGTTTAAATTGGCTTGCAATATAGAATTAAGTTATTAACATAAATGAGTTAAACTTATATTGTTGGTGAGCATTATTTACATTCGACAAGAATTAGGCTAAATTGACTTTAGTATAAGATATTTCAAACTTGTAGTGTACATATATAAGCTAAAAGAAATATATGAAAAAAATTAAAATGATTAATTCTTTAATAATGAGTGTAGATGCAGTTTTTGTTGACAATTAACATGGTGGTTTGTGACAACAACTTGCAGGGCTTGTGCAATCGTGGGCTGCTATAGTGATGGGAATGTTATCTGGGAGCATTCCATGGTTCACCATGATGATTTTGCATAAAAAGTCAACCTTGTTGCAAAAGGTAAGAGTTTATTTTCTCACGTCTCAAAACATTTTTCCACCAAAATACTTTAACTTTATATTCATTATTTTCTTTTATTTCACTTTCATTCTGTTTTCTTCTTATCTTATTTTTCTGTTCTTGTTACATCACTTACCATATTTATTATTCTCTCCCTGTTTCTCTTCAAGCCCTTGTTTTCTCTTTCACAACCATTTAAGAATAGAATTTGGGTGTAACTTCATTTCACATGTGCACGTGTCTGTGAATTTTCATTTGGTATTGAAAAAAAAAAAAAAAAACAACGTTGACTCTAACAACTTCCATTTCTTTTTGCCCACTAAAGTGCTCTTTATTATTATTTAAAAAAAGATAGATGAGGTAAAGATGAAAGTCATCTTTAATTACGCATATACCTTGGGATTTTCTTTGTTTATTAAAATTGCAAATACATTTTTCTTCCTAAAGACACAAGGCTGTGAAAGGATTTTTCTCTATTAATTAAACTGCTTTAATAGATTACTTGAATCCTTCTGTTTGCCATAATGGCGTAATGACATTTTCGTCTAAGCATAATATAGGCTTGCTAATTACTCCTCAAAATGACTATTATATCAACAAAACTTCAACTACACATTAACAATAACATTTAAATCTTATTTTTCTTCCTTATAAAAGTATTTTGTTGAAGCATGCATATTTTAGGTAGTTAAGTCACCTCCTATTAAGTTAAGAAATCAAATATCAATAGAAGCTTCACATTTATCATAAGAAAGAAAGTTGAATAACATATAAAAAAAAGACTTATAAATGTATTGATTTAAGGTTTTAGATTATAATGTTGTCAATCTTATATGTGAATTTGATTCCGATCTCATTATTATTGAATCTTCCTAGTAAATCTTTTTTTGAAAGGCTTAAAGTAGTACTAGAGTCGATGATTCATCGTGATTAATGACTCATACGTGTATAATATGACCTAGTTTATCTTGGTGACTAGCTCAAATGAATACATTATGATCCTTGTATTGAAAATCTTCCGATAGCAGAAACATTATAAGTAAGGACTGCTAGTGAAGTACTCATGGTTAGAAATATTTCTAGTCAAGAAGAATGTACCAATATGAAGGGACTCACGTTTTAAAGATTCAAAATTAGAGACAATGTCAATCTCTTTTATAAGTTTGACTCAGGTCTCATTATTGTTTAATCTTTCGAGTAATACTTGAATTTTTAGATAAAATTCAAATAAAAATTTATTAATAAACACGTTAGAAAGTAAGTCAACTGATCACATTGAATATAAATAATAAGAATGTCAACAAATTATTTTTATCTGTTTTTTAAATTATATAGTGAAAAATTTAATATTCAGTCGAGATTAACCTGAAAATAATAATAAAAGAAATAACTCTAATTTTGTAAATTGATTTTATAAAATTAAATTAAATTCAAAATCTAATTTTGAGATGTTATCAGATTTTATTTTAAATCTACTAAAGTAACAATCTATAATTATTATTCATAGTCTAATTAGGCAAAAGAGAAATGTACAAAGAAAACTTAAATCATACATCGATATTTCTATAATTCGATTTTGCAAGACGAAATTAAACCTAAACCTAAATTCCATGAAAATATATCTGCTAAACTTACATCCAAATTGTAAGAGACTAGGGAGTGTTTTCAGATTATTTCTGATTTGGTATTGAGATGTGTTTTAAAAATTGTATCTATGGTGATTTTTGATTGGTTGGGGATATAGTTATAGTATTATGAAAGCATGAGTCTAATTTTGTGAAATGTGTTATGTTCAGGTGGATGACACCCTTGGTGTGTTTCACACTCATGCTGTAGCTGGGTTTTTGGGGGGTCTCCTCACAGGTCTCTTTGCAGAACCATCTCTGTGTAGGCTACTATTGCCAGTTACCAACACAAAGGGTGCATTCTATGGTGATGGCATGCAATTCGTCAAGCAGTTGGTGGCTGCCACGTTTGTGATTGGATGGAACTTGATCTCCACCACCATCATTCTTCTTTTCATACAACTCTTCATACCCTTGAGGATGCCGGAGGAGCAGCTGGAGATCGGCGACGACGCCGTCCACGGCGAGGAAGCCTATGCCCTGTGGGGTGATGGAGAAAGATATGAACCTACTAGGCATGGCTTGCACACTGCCAACTCTGCTGTGTCACCTTATATCAATGGTGCAAGAGGGGTGACCATAAACTTATGACCCAACAAATTACTTATTTGGTTGTGCTTTCTCACACATGTATATGTTTGATAAGATTAACAAATTTGGTGATGAATGTGTAAGTGATGTAAGTAGAAATTTATGATAAAGTATACTTTAATTTCTAGAAATTGTCAATTTTCCTTCTATTAAATGTTAGAATTTGCTAAAAATCAATTTAGTGTTAGGATATTTTTTTATGGTTTTAACGTCAAAAGAAGTATTCACCTTTTTTTTTTCAATATTTTATTATGGCTCACTAGAGGGTAAAAGTTTGTGCGTAATTTTTTGTTATGCATCCATGGGATCCAGAATTTTTCACTGTGGAATATATATAAACTACGGATAAATTAATTAATGGTTGTTTCACCTTAAATAGTAGTCTCTAATTTGAACTGTTATACAACAATATTAAATATTAGTCGTACATAGTAATTATATTCAACTAAAACACAGTTATATTTAAAAAAATACTAATAATCTCAAAGAAATATAAAAAATCTTTAGAATCTAAATTTATTCTTCGGCAAAATTGAAAACTTCTTAGACCAAATTGATGGTACTACAACTCTCCCTCCGTCCAAAGAAATTGACTCAAGAAGGAGCAACTTCCAAGTATAAACGATGACGTGAATGGAACGACTTGTCAATATTAAAAGCGAAAGTAAGCTAAATAGGTGGCGTTCTAATATAATAAAATGATCTTATATTTGGCATAAAATTGTCTTTTTCACAATTTTTTTTTTTTATAGAGTAAGCCTTCCATGATAACTTTGATAAATCCATTCAGAAAAGCGTTATTTGGTCATTTGGTAGGTTTAAAGGAATACAGAATATTTTTTTTCTTTCTTAAATAAATGGTATAACTTTTCACCAAATTTACAAGTTGAACATATTTTAAAAAAATTACAAAATGATAAGTTGTATATGAGTAAATATAATTTTATTTTTTTTAGAGATTGTCATTATGAAATACAACTTCATTCGTAATAGAAAAATAGTAAAAAAATTATCAAGAGTAAAACGGTGCTTATTGAAAAAATCGTGCTTATTAAAATGTCAGGAGTAAGGATAATTTTGATTTGGCTTGATAAGTGATTTATTTAAAAAAAAAAAAAAACTAAAGTCATTAGGAAGTATGATAATTTTAGTGTCAAAATAATATATAGAAGTCTTGCACGAATGTGATGACTTTTGTATATTAATTTTGCACTAAAGTCGTCATACTCTATAAAGTCGTCAAAGTAATTTAATTTTTTATTTTTTGAATCTTACATCTCTGGATCTTCAGATAAAGAGTTAGTAATTTACATTGGTCTTTGAAAATTTATCGCTTAATACAAGAAGTAATATCACTTAAAACACTATTATTTGAGTACATATATTCTTAAACATATGTCTAATTTAAGAATATTAAACTCATTTATGGTTTTGTAATTTATTTATTTTATTTTTATGATTATATTTGATACTAGAACAATGATATTACACGTTAAAATGACATTTTCTTAAGAACATAGAAGTTTTATGTTTTTTTGTTATTTATTTTAAATATTATATTTTTTTAAAGTATAAATATTTCTACTATGATTGTTATTGTAAATATATATATATATATATATATAAACTCAGAATCTAATACTAATATAATTTTAGATCTTCCAGTATCTTACAATTTAGTCTCTGAAATGCGCATGTTTGGCAGGGTTCTCTTGGGCATGTTGATGATGCTTAGACCTTCCTAAGCGTTGCTTCAATGTTGGGTTCACATCATGGGCTTTCCGAGGAAAAGGGCGGAGGAGAGGCAAGGAATGTGAGGTGTTGTGGTTGAAAGGAAGGAGGGTGTAGAGAGAAAGGGTTGGAAGAAGAATCTAGTGTGGTGGATATAGAATATAATTATGAAAATGATATGAATCAAAATGGTAAAAAATGCTAGTTCACAGTAGATTACATAAATAGTTTGTTTACCTTAGTTCTTGTCTTTAATTTGATGCTCACAAGTTTTTTATGGTAAAATATCTTTTCAACTTTTGTCAAACAATGACTGCACGGTACTTGCTATCCACAATCTCAGTGCATATCAGAAAAGACAATAGACGCACTGACAAAATTTCATGAACAAATTGTTGTAAATGCTTTATAGTTTAATGTTACAGAAAATTCCAAGCTAATCATGCCGCTCCCAATCTTGACTTAAATTTGTAGATGATGGCATTGAAGTTGGGGGATTCAAGCTCCCAATTCCAGAGTCAAAGGTCTCCCACTGGGTTCCTCCTACAGAGACAGTTTTAACATTGGTGGGTAAAGGGTTGGAGTTTTTTGCCTTCAGAGCATCTAAAGTATCTACAAAGTTCTGCACACGACGCACCTGTTGACAGGTGAAAACATTAATATTCAGGCCTTCAAAAGAAAATGATATTATGGATGATTATAAAAATTGGAAATACATCACTCACCACCATGCATTAAGCACAAAACAATACATTTTTTTTTCACTCCATGCTAAGAAGGGGGGTAGAGGGATAGTTTGCTATTTGATAAATATACTCAGTGACAAATTTAAATTAAGTTTCAACTCCACGACATGCATCAACCGCCAATTATACATAATCCATTATTTCAGTTATATTGATGATGTGATTGGATCTAGTTTACAAAAACAACAAAGAGAAGTGTAAGAGTAGATGACATGGTTGGGTGATATACACACATAACATGGATAAAAATCAATAAATTATGATGATATGGGAAGAATTCACAAAGGATTTGGCATAGAACTCAAATTTTTCCACGGTAATTAGGCAGTTACAGTACTCTATACAGACAAGCACAGACAAGCTTGACGGGAAAAGCCACTATTTTTACCAACATAAAAAATTGGGTTATAAAACTTAAACTAAAATGGTTGCATGCGCGAATGCAATTACACTCTTTCCTAAAACCATCCTTTAACATCATTAAATGTCATTTCCTTCCCCAATCCACATCAAATGCTTTTCTCCTTCATGAGAAAAATCTCGTGACTTGACCAGCAACAACCATCGGAATTTTCATTATATATTTCCAGGACTACAACAGAAACTAAGACTATATCAAACCAGCACAATTTTTTTGTGAGGCTTTTGATTTTAGAAAGTGCTTGCTAAGAAATTTCACACACAAGATACAAAATGTGTCTAAAGTCATCTTAACAATGGAAGTAAACAAAAGTCTCATATACATGGATAGGGTGAGAAAACAGCTTTTCGATCTACATGCTGGCACAAAATAGGCTATATTGCGCCAATGACAACTTATCTAAATATAAATGTTGAAATGTATCAGGGTGCAAACCAACATATTGAAAATGACTTACCAATATACTTGATTTGTGAATATGGAAATAAACTCAATAATTGATACAAAGTTAAATTTTTACAATACCATAGATACTCTACCTCAGCTTTCCTCTGCAACTTTGCTTCACCTTCAGCCTGAATACCATCCAGTTTCAGCAATTGCCTCATAAGCAACTCCGTGCACATCAAAAACTCTTTGTCAGAAACCCTGGTCCCTCCATCTGCAGCCACTTCCAAGACAAATACCTGCAAATCAAATATGCATACCTCATTCTCAGGTCCAGTTATTATTTCTCCTTAACAAACAGTAATACGGGAAACATAAGCTCACCCTCTCAGCAAGCTCGTCCACCTCCGCTCTGACTTCAGCAACAGCTTCAAAAGCCTTTAACATGTCATTGTGTTTTCTAATTTCCTCAAGTTTCCACTCTTCACTAGCAGAATTCTCCAAAAGCAAAAGCTTTGATTTGTTCATCACACCTTCTACGTACAAATTCTCTTCATTTTCCTTTTCTTTTCCACCGAAGAAGAGTTGCTGCTCTTCAGGCTGTAAACCAGTTTTGTTTGCAAGCAGTTTCTTAACATCCCCTGCCATCGAAGACTTAGTTAAGAGAAAAATACATACCAATCACAACAGGACATAAGCTTATTGAAAACTTATGCAGACTTATTTGAGCTTATTGAATTTCCTTGTTTCAGTTTGATGACTATGCACAATATCTCAAATTGGCATATATCAGAATATTGGCCTACTTGCATCAGAAATGACTATGCACAATATAACCTTTCCCATAAACTCTAACTTATTTCAATAGGCTTAATAATAAGTGTTTAATTAAACTGTGTATCATACACATATTCCAGGGCATATATTCTAAGACAACATACTCCAGACGAAGGATCAATCAATGCCACAATGCAGGACAAAACATTAATCAGTTATGTTAAGAACATATCGCGAAAAGAAATTATATAATATGCTTCAGGTCCCAGAACTCTCCAGATTATTAACATAGTCCTCTTATTTTCCAACAAAATAGAGTAAGTTCAGTGTGTGTGAGTATATGCTGAGTCGTCTATAAGAACCCAAATAAATAACAAATAAACAATTCATATTTCTAAAAAACAGTTGCCAACCAACTACAATCCAGTAACAGCATCAAGGTTTTTCTATTCACAGCTACAGCAATTGTAATCACGCGAGCAAAATTCCGACCTCAAAGCAAGGATAGTCAATTACTAACTCGCAAACAAACGCAATTCAAAATTATGAAAGAACTAAACAAAAACAATAGCAAATTCAGACAGCACATGCATGTTCTCAAAAAACTCTAACTCTATAATCTCATCTCGTGAATTCGCCTCCTTCCATAATTTATCTGATTTGGATTTCATAAAATCCCCTATTCTAAAACACAGAACATGTTAATTTCATAGAAAAAGCCTCAGTTTCCCTCTTCTGTTTTGCATGAATTTAATCTCTACTCTCATCAGCCAATCAATCACTTCCTAACATATATACATAAAGTGAGCGACAATCGAAAACCCGATCCAACCAAAAAACATGAGATATTGTAGGGTGTTGACCATGTGCCGGAAGCCACGGAGACTTCACACGAAAACATGCAATGTGCAAAATCGAATGACTGAGAAATGTTGATAAAGAGAGAAGATGCTAACAGAAAGTTGAGTTGGTTGGTAAGAAGAGGTCGTGGTGGGAAGAAGCGTGTGCCACAGTAATCATCATCATCGTCACGTTGTTGTTATTGTTGTGGTTGGCGCCGTTATCCTCGGCGGCGGCGCGTCTCTGCACGCACATGCCGCCCGGCCTCATTTCCCACTCCATCTCGGCGGCTCTTACAGACAACGGTTGTTTCTACTGTCATCCACTTTCCCTTACCTTTCTTCCTGATCTCTGACCCCACCATCTCCTCTTGTAATAGATAACTACATTATATTTATTTATTTTAATTATTTTTTAGAATAATACAAACTTCATCAATTTTTGTAATGAAAGATCAATATATCAGACTTAATAATATATTTTATTAATAAATTTTTATATTTTTCGTCAAATTTTATTACTTAATTTAAACTTCATAAATTTTATTATACTAATTTTTAAATTATGCCCCTTTTTCATTTTCCATCAATTGGCTTTCAAATTAATTAGTAACATTGTGACAGAGAAATCAAAGTGATGACTTCTAGTTTTATTATAGAAGATGTATTATATTTAAGTTATCATTTAATTTTTAATTAATTTCGTAAATTATACCAGTTTTGCGAATCTTATTATCTGAATTTCAAAATTATAAATATTTTATATTTTTATTAATTGAATGTCATTTCATTTTTCTGATAGTGTGTTGAAGGAATCAAATAAAATGGAATGGTAAATGTTTCATGATGTATTAATAAAAATATTGCATGTCTTATTTATTATAAATGATGATGTAGTATTCATGCGTGTAGTAACCAGTTTAGGACTTTGAGGCTTTTATTTCTTTAAAACAAATTCGTGTTTAAATTCAGATATTGGTAAAATAACTACTACTTTTATAGAAATCTATATAATAAAGTAAAATGAGAAAAATATATAAATAAATTTATTTTTTTAAATGTAAATATAATATCAATAACTAATGATGAATATGATAATTTTTTAAGATTTTATATACTTTAAACTATTACAAATAGTTAATAAACCATTCTTGAGTTAAAAATAATTTGGAAAGTTATAAAAATATTATTTTAATCTTATACATTATCTAGTAAAATTTGAATTCAATAGTTAAATAATGACTTATTTTGTTGAAAATAATTACTATAAAAACTATGAAGATATTTTTAGATATTCATAATTTTATTTACTTGGTAATTTTATTAGTTAATAATTTTAAAGAAAATATTTTAGCATCTAATAATGAAGAAAAATAAATATTTTTTACGGTTAAAAAATATCAAAGAAAAGAAAATGCAAATTTCACACATCATTATTTTAATAAATCTTGTATTCAACTTTATGTTTCATATACACATATTCTCAGCGTTACCAAAAAAATAATATTGTTTTTTCTACTTCAAATATACCTGAGTACAACATGAGATTGTTAGTGCTCGTATTATCACATTTAATTAATGAAAAGGTAAAGGTGTATAATTTTGAAATTCATATGATAAATTGACAACAATTGAAAGTTCAGAGATAAAATTCACGAAATTCAAAGTTCAATAGTAAATTTTGTAAAATTGCAAAAGTTCAATAGTAAAATACATAATTTAAAATATAATACATATTCGACATGAATTAAAAGTCACTTCACATTGGTTACTTTATTCTATAAGTAATTGATGAATAGGTAAAATGTATATAATTTTAAATTTTATATGATAAAATTTACAAAAGAAAAAAGTTTAGAATCAAATACATAAAACATAAAATATAAAAAATACAATTAAGTATAGTGTTTATAGGTTCAAATCAATATATTATTTTTTAACTTCTTTTAGGAACTGAACACGTTTAAAAAAACTTAGTTATTCACTATTCAATCAAATGAGAAACTTTCTTCTTACCTCAATTAATATCTATACTTAATCTATTTAATTTTTTTGGTTTAATTGAATATGTTAAAGGATGGATATGTAATATATGGCTAATATGCGATTCAAAACAATTCAATTAATTTGATAAACTATATTTCATCAGTTTGGATTTTAGTTAGTTTGAACAGAATAAGTAAATTTCCATCCAATAATCTACCCCTAATTTCATTATAATTTTTAATTTAATTAGATTTAATATAAACCTAATAAATCATCCAGTAATTGATTGGATATATACCTAACAATTGAATAAATCATATTAATATTTTATACTACGCTAAAATATAATTTATATCCCTATAAAATTTAAAATATATTAAACAGCCCTTAAAAAAATCATATTAGTTTTATCCTTCTAAAATTTAAAATATTCTTATATAAGTTTTCATGAGCAGCAATATTTTTTTTATATAAGTTTTATTTCATTTTTTTTATTTTTTTTTCTAAATTTTTAAGTTTGAAACTTATACTGTTTTAAATTTGATTTTGCAATTTTGAATTGTTTACATATCTTGTTTAGGTAATAATACTAGCTCAAGTCTAAAGGTCAATACATTAAACTAAAAACAATAAACTCAGAAATCGGGAATTAAAGTTGAAACTGAATCAGGATTCAGCAATTGAAATCAGAAATATTAATGGGAAATGGATACAGAAATATTGAACATTCAATTCTAACATAACATAGAAGAGAATCAACTAACACAACTGAATAAACGGTTAAACTAATAAACTAAAAACAGTAAAACCTAACTAACTACCAAAACTAAAAATTGACAAATGTGAAATTGAATTACAATTAAACCAGAAATTGAAATTGAAAAATGGAATGCAAACACTAGAGAAAAGCAGAAATGGAAAGCATTGATTGGATTCAGAATGAAAGAACAGTAAAGGAAATCAGAAACTAGAAGTTTAATTAACTAGAAAAACTATATCAACCATCACAACTGGAATAAAAAAAGTGAGTTAAAACTGAAAACTAAAATTGAAATTACAATTGACTGAAATTGAAAGAGTTAAATGCATGGACGGTAAGAATAGAAAAATAATACAGTGAATTAAAATTCAGAAAAACAAAATTTAGAATTGGACCGAATAAAAACAATAAAATGGAAGAAAGTTATTGATTTATCTATATAAGTCAAGATCTGAGTACTTGTTGTCGAGCCATTACTATGCTGAACTATGGTCATTGCCAAGTTGTGGATATTGTCGAGCTATAATTGGACAATTACATTATTTTAGATTAACTCTATTATTTAATCTTGTTTTCCTTGTTAACTGCTAATTCTCCTTTTCCTTTCCATAAAAGCAGTTCTAACTGCATTATAAAGAGAATGAAATAGTAATAATAATTTTTCAACAGTTCTATTTCTCTTCACTCTTTCTCCTTTTCTGTGTTTCGTCTCTGCATTTCAAATTTCATGCTTATTTTCAAGATGGTATCAGAGCGGGTTCATCCTGCTCTGCTCCACTGTGCCTAGATATCTTTTTTATCCTCTTTCTTTCTTTTTTCGTTCTTGCTTGCCTCTTTAATTCTGATTCAATTTTTTTTTCTGATGGAGCTTTCACAGAATCTTTCAAGCGCATATTATTTGCATTCAAGCGAGAATCTTGGAATGGTTCTTGTCACACCACAACTGGATGGGTCAAATTATCATTCTTGGAGTAGGTCAATGAAACGTGCCTTACAGTCAAGGAACAAATTCAAATTTGTAAATGGAGAAATTACAGAACCAACACACACCAACAAACTCTACGATGATTGGGAACGGTGCAACGTTATGGTTATATCATGGATCACGCGCACGCTGACTACTCAAATTGCACAAAGCAACATCTATATTGATAATGCAATGGATTTATGGAATGATCTCAAGGAAAGATTTTCGAAAAGCAATCACTTTCGTATTTCAGATCTCCTTCAAGAAATCAATTCTATCAAACAAGGAGGAAGAACAATTACTAACTACTACACAGATTCACAGATTTTATGGGAAGAATTAGATTCTTTGAGACCATTTCCGACTTGTACGTGTGTTGTGAAATGCAGTTCCAGTTTGATCAAGACCATCGCGAACTACAGAGACTCAGAACGAGTCGTGTTTTCTTAAGGGATTAGGAGAAACGTATAATGCTGTGAAGATACAAGTATTACTCATGGAACCACTTCCAGGTATCAACCGAGTCTTCTCTCTTGTTCTACAACGACAAAGACAGTTGCATGAGAATGAGAATCTTGAAACAATAATTCTGATCAACAATGCAAGCAATCAAAATCACAATCAAAAGATAAACAATAAGAATGGAAATATAAATGTTGGATGGGGAAATTATGGTAGAGGAAGAGGAAAGAATTTTGGTAAACAGTGCTCGTACTGTAACAAGATGAATCACACGACCGATGAGTGTTATTCAAAGCACGGGTTTCCTCCTTGGATAAGGCAGAAACAATATCATACCACCAACACCATTGAAAAATATGAAGGACACGATGATATTGATACTAAAGATTCACCGCAAAGTCAACAATTTGTGGTCCTGAACAGCTACAGTAACTTGTGGATCTTCTGCGTTCTTCCAATAACAAAGAAAAGGCAATAAACAACACCATTGGAGAGTGTTCAACACAACATCTCAATAAAGGTAACAAGATCTGGATGTTGGATACTGGTGCCACAGATCATGTGGCGTGTTCAATGTCCTTATTTATCAGTCACTATAAAATCAAACCCATAAAGGTTAAACTACCAAATGATAATCAAGTTTGTGCAACACATGTTGGAACCGTTTATCTGTCTAAAGATATCATAATACATAATGTATTATATATTCCTGAATTCACGTTAAACATCATCTCTGTTCAATGTTTAATATCTGCTTTAAATTGTCAACTTGTTTTCTCACATCATATTTGTCAGATTCAAGAGAAGAATACATTTAAGATGATTGGACAAGCTGAGATAAAAGATGGGCTTTATCGTCTCATTCTTTTTTATTGTGATAATCTTGTATTCTCTATACATCGAAATGTTTGTTTTGAACATGTTAAAGATGTCAATATTTGGCATTGTAGACTTGGTCATCCATCTGACAAGATTCTTGAATGTATTTCAAAAAATTATAATGGCATACATTTTGATAGAAATATATTCTGCACTCCTTGCCATTTAGCCAAACAACACAGGTTACCTTTTCCTCTCAGTAAAACTATTATTGACAATGTTTTTTATTTAATTCATATTGACATTTGGGGACCTTTCAATACTCCTTCTATATATGGTCATAGATACTTCCTTATTGTTGTTGATGACTTTACTAGACATACATGGGTATACTTAATGAGAAATAAAAGCGAAACTAGAGGTCTTCTGCTGAGTTTTGTTAATCTCATAAAAAAATCAGTTTAACAAAACTATCAAAACAATTAGAACTGATAATGGTCAAGAATTTTACTGAAAGAATTTTATGATAATAATGGCATCATTCATCAAACTACTTGTATTGAAACACCTCAACAGAATTCCATTGTTGAAAGAAAACACCAACATATTTTAAATGTTACTTGTTGCCTTATGTTTCAATCTAAACTTCCAAAAATCTTCTAGTCTTATGATGTTATCCATTCTGTTTTTCTCATTAATCACCTCCCCCACCTGTTATTCGTAATAAAGGCCCTTTTGAATTGCTTTACAATGAAGTACCTAATATTTTTGATTTGAGAGTTTTCGGATGCTTATGCTTTGCCTTTACTGTCAAACAAAATAGAAACAAGCTCGATCCTAGAGCTCGACGATGCATATTTCTTGGTTTCAAAACAGGAACGAAAGGTTATGTTACTATGGACATTACCACCAGAGAGATATTCATTTCAAGTAATGTTATCTTTTATGAATCTTTCTTTTATCCTTTCGATAATACTTCTGATAAAGATAGAGTTGATTGCAACAATGATTCACCTGAATATATATGCAATGATGTTCATGATGAATATATTAAGAGAAATAAGGACAGTGGCACTATGCATGACGTTGCGGAAGATGACGCCGAAGAAATTGAAAATAACATTGAAACTGATATCTTGAGAAGGTCAAATAGAACTCGAAAAGCCTAAGCTTTCTTGAAAGATTATCATCAACAACTAATGATGTGCATAAACCATGAAGGAGTAAAGAACAATCTCGTTAAAAATAATGCTGAGGAGATTGATCATGAAATAAAGAAATCTGAAAAGGTACACTATCCTCTAAGATCCTACATATCATATAAAAGATTATCAAATAAACATCTAAATTATACTCTTTCTCTTTCAACCCAAATTGAGCCTCAATCATACGAAGAAGCTATGAAAAGTCCAGAATGGAAACAGGCCATGCAAAATGAAATTAAAGCACTTAAAGGGAATGATACCAGGAAAATTGTTGAACTACCAATTGGAAAAACTCTCATAGGATGCAAATGGGTCTACAAAATCAAGCGGAAAGCAGATGGAAATATTGAAAGATACAAGGCACGCCTTGTAGCAAAGGGTATACTCAACGTGATGGCATAGACTACACTGACACATACTCTCTTGTAGCAAGAATTACAACCATTCGCACTATCCTTGCAATCACCACAATCAAAGATTGGCACCTGGAACAACTGGACATTGACAACGCATTCTTACATGGAGATCTAAAGAAGGAAGTGTACATGAATTTACCTCCTGGAATCACTACAAAGAATATTAATCAAGTGTGTCGCTTAACAAAGTCTTTATATGGGTTGAAACAGGCAAGTAAACAGTGGTATGAAAAGCTCACATCTTTTTTACGTAATATCAGCTTCACACAATCCTCTGTAGATAACCCTTTTTTTATTAGAAAAACAGAGTCGTCTTTTGTAGCACTATTGGTATACGTAGACGACATCATATTGGCAGGTAATTGCATGAATGACATCAAGGAGATTAAAAATCAACTACATGCAATGTTTAAGATTAAAGATTTGGGTCAATTGAAATATTTTCTTGGGCTGGAGATTTCCAGAACCCATGAGGGAATACACGTCTACCAAAGAAAGTATGCACTTGACATTCTTGCACAAATACAGGAATGTTAAATGCAAAACCTGCTAATACTCCAATGGCCAAGAGAAATGAAAACCTATTTGACCAGACTCTGAGTACATATGATGCATCAAACTATCGAAGGATCTAGGGCAATTATTGTATCTAGTCAACACAAGACCAGATATAAGTTTAGCTGTACAATTTCTTAGTCAATTTGTTCAAGCACCTTCAATGTATCATCATCAAGTTGTACAACGCATTCTCATATATATTAAGTCTTCACCTGCACAAGGTATTTTCTATCCCAAAACTTCCATTGTACAATTAAAGGCTTTTAGTGACTCTGACTAGGCCTCTTGTTCTATTACACGTCACTCTACCACTGGCTATTGCATATACCTCGGAGAATCTTTGATATCATGGAAAACAAAGAAGCAAAGTACAATTGCTCGATCCTCCTAGAAGCCGAGTATCGTGCCCTAGCTACTACGTGCTGTGAAATACAACATTGCAACATTGCAAGTTTATTATGTAACAGTGAATCTGCTAGACACATTGCTCATAACAACAGTTTTCATGAATGCACTAAGCATATTGAGATTGATTGTCATGTGGTGAGAGAAAAGCTTGAACAACAATTGTTTCATCTTCTCTCTATTCAATCTATGGAACAACCTGCAGACATATTTACAAAGGCTCTTGATCATGAGGTTTTTCGAAGACTTGTTTCGAAGCTGGGAATATTGAGTATCCATTCTCCAGCTTGAGGGAGGGTATTGATTTATCCATATAAGTTAAGATCTGAGTACTTGCCGAGCCATTACTCTACTGAACTATGGTCGTTGCCGAGTTATGGATATTGCCGAGCTATAGTCGGACAATTACATTATTTTATATTAAACGCTATTATTTAATCTTGTTTTCCTTGTTAACTGCTTATTCTCCTTTTCTTTTCTATAAAAGCAGTTCTAACTGCATTGTAAAGAGAACAAAATAGTAATAATAGTTTTTCAACAGTTCTGTTTCTCTTTACTCTTTCTCCTTCTCTCTGTTTCGCCTATGCATTTCAAATTCCATGCTTATTTTTAAGAATACCAATCACCACCATGATCAAGAACTGCAAAGAAATCATATCTGAAATTTTTGTTTTAGAAAGAAAACGCATCACTAATCGGGTTGCAGCAAACCAAGAAATTTTAATCAAGAATAAAATGGTAACGAAAAGTGCATCAGTAAAATCAAACTTGTTCTTGACATGTTCACTTTTATATATGAATTCTCTTTATTGAAGGCATAATCATTGAAGAACTTCAATAAGAGAATAATGAATCAGAAAACATAGAATGAAAGAACAAGTTGAATCCAGACAGAAGAAGGAAACAAGTCAAAAAGGCAGAAAATTAAAAACTGATTTTTTTTATAATTATGGTAATCAATATCAATAAATCAAAATAGCAAATGAAATAATTAATTTAAATATGATGCCTTTATTAAGATAATAGTACATTTTAACTGAATTTTTATAAGCAAAATCAATTTATTTAAAAAATAATTGTAAAGATGTATTTAGATAGAAGTTTTGTAAGATTGCATTTACATGTATCAATACCCTATGAGATAAGTGTTGCATAACAATTCATTTCTTCTTTGTCAACCTTCATATGTTTTTTATATTTAATTATTATTTGGCTTTTTACTCATTTGAATTCCATGCTTATGCTTGTAATTTGTGTCAATTTTGTCGTCATTTACCAATCTTCTTCATATTAGTTTCATTATGAAGTCAACTACCCCCTTATCCTTAATACCATGTTACTTCTATTTTTTTCTTATTTATTTACTCTGTTTACACAACTCACTATCGTATAGTTTTACTTTTTAACGGCAAAATGATACTAGTACGATGTTTTATGTTATATATATATATATATATATTAGATAATAATGTTTAGTTATTAATTATCATTATTATTATTTTTATTTTTTTCTATGAAATACTTATTTTATAATAAATTTTTTATTAATCATTATTATTTTAAAATTTATATTTAGATAAGTGTTATTCTTCCTTTTACGTGTATAAATAATTTAAAATTAAATGTACCTTGTGTCAATAAATTTAATTATAAACTATTTATAAAATTATAATATAATGAAGAATACAAAAAATTCTAACTATAAATTTTAAAATAATAACAGTAATAAGTAAATAATAAAAAAAATATACTAAAATATTTTATTTATAAATATAAAAAAATAACGATAGAATAAAAGAATAAAAGGTTTATTTACAAAATAATAAGAAAAAAATAAAAAATAACTAATAACTAAATATTATTATCTAATTTGAGAAAAAAAATTATTCCTTCTTATACTTTGATATATATATATATATATATATATATATATATATATATATATATATATATATATATATATATATATATATATACATATATATATATATATTATTATTGATAAACCACTTAGTTACTTATGATTTTTAAAATAAAGTTGAGTTCTCTTAATGTAATATAGGATCAACTCAAGTCATTTTTCTAAGAAACTTAACATTTATCAAATTTAGTTATCAACTTCTTCCTTTGCAAAAGGTATCACACAATGAATTTTGTATTAGAATATGGAAGAATAAAACTGATTAACCTAATGAAAAATTTGAAATTACAATGAAACTAACCTACAATTACACTAACAGTTAATCATTAATTTGTTTATCCTAACTAAATTGCAATTTATGAATTTGACTCTAACTACTATAACCTTGTTAAAACTAAATGCAGAACAAAACAAGAAATATTTGCTCATTATGTCTAACTATCAATTATACTAAAGCAATTAACACTAGAGTAAAAACATTCAAGGAACGGTCATCATGAAAATATTTGTTGTAATCATAGTACAGAAACTTTGATTCACTTAACAAAAAGAAATGTAAGGAAGCAAAATGTAAATGTTCAACTGAAAATGAAAATTACTTACAACAGTATAACCAAATTCCAGATGCGACAACTCACCTCCAAAACGCAAATTGAATTGGTGAATCTCTTGTAAATGCTGGATACAAATAATTTCTAACAAAAAAAAAGAATCGAACACGAAAAATGTAGAAATTGAAAACATTCGGCGACCACAAGAAGAACACGCTCTCCTCCTTGGTTTAATAGCTTCGATAAGAAAAGGTTGTGAAATTTTTTTCTGTAGACTTTTCGATTCTCCTCTAGGTTCTGCCCTTTCATCAACAAATCTTTTATCACCACTCTCTATTTCTTTTCCAGTCCTACGAGTGATAACACTCACATTGCCCAAACGATTAACACCTAGCTGGGAGGGTATAACTCCAGAATTTTGCTGCTTCAATTCATTCAAAACACTAGCTATCTACCCCACTTTTGTTTCCAAATCTTGCACGATAGCTATCATTTGTTGCATCTTCAGTTGGGAGTTTTGCTCAAATTGGATAGTGTGTGTAGTCTGCTTCATTAATTCTTCACGTGCTGGTCTATAATTAGTTTGAGTTTGTTGTTGTTGTCTCATAGGAGGAGGAAGATATCTCTGTTGTTGATTTTTCTGTCCATTTTGGTTCATTGTAGCAGGATTAACTTGCTTTTGTTGCTACTGCAAATTATTCTGAAGTGCAGGCCTAGGATGATAAGGAAGTCTTGGTTGCCGTTGGATAAGCTGCACTGGACCATATTTCAAATTTGGATGCTCCCTCCACCCATGATTATAGGTATTAGAAAAAGGGTTAAATAGTTGCTACTGAGGTTTATACATGCCTGGCTGTCCTTGGAAAATTCCAACAACTGATTCCATAGAAGAAGAAGACGTTTCTTGCAGTTGAGGACATGAGTCTGTATGGTGATCTCTTGAGCTACAAATCCCACGCAATCTTGTAGTTTGATGCACCACATTCACTTGCTAGTTTAGGGCCAACTATCTCACCAAAGATGTTAATTCAGCAAGGCGGTTATCTATCCTTTCACTATCCAGATAAGTTGCTTGTGTCTCATGCATTGCTCGGGTAGATTTGCTAGAATGGAATTGTTGTGTGTTCTCTACCATATTTGATATGGATTGCCTTTTGTCCCTGAGATCTCCACCACTAGCTGCATCAATCATACCCCTCTCTGGGGTAGTAGCCCTTCGTAAAATTATTGAATCAATAAATGTTCACTTATTTGGTGAGTTGGACAAGTAGAACACTGCTTATTAAATCACTCCCAATACTTATACAAAGTTTTCCCATGCAACTGTCTAATTCCACTAATTTTCTTTCTTATAGTTGTTGTTCTTGAAGCTTGCAAAAACTTCTCTAAAAGTTTTCTCTTCATCTCTCGCCAAGTAGTGATAGCAATTGGTTGTAGATATAACCAATCCTTGGTTTCATCACATAATGAAAAAAAGGAAAAGCTTTCATCTTCACTGGCTCTTGAGGAACATCGACTGGCGTCATGGTGGAGCATCATGAAACTCCATCAAATGCGTGGATCTTCTCTAGACAGACCATGGAATTTTAGCAGCAGACTTCAACTCATATCCGACTGCACCTGGATGTTGTTGTGGCAACTGTGTGCGCAAAGGTTAATAGCCCATATCCGGATTAGCCAGCTCCTTCAAAGTACTCTATGCCATGTTTTCAAGTTCTAATTTCCCTTCAATTTCAGAAAGCTCAAACTCTGTCTTGGGTGACTCTGAATCAGTTCCCGAAGAGATGGTTTAGAAGATTATATGATTATCTCTTCTCTCCACAACCTCCTAAAGGTTCTGTCAATTTCTGGATCTAATGGATATAGTATATTGACACTAGCTCTGGTCACAAACTTCTTCTGAAAATTTAGCAAGGAAAATACAAAGAAAATTTAAACAGAATGCATAGAAAGAAATCAGATAGCAAATTCAATGGCTTAAGTTTCTCCGCGCCAATTTGATAAACCCTTTTGTCGCATCCGGTTTTCAAAATAAAACTAACTTTTCTTAATATAACATAAAATCAACCTAGGTCGAATTCAAGAAAATATTAACCCATTAAATTTATTGGAAGATTTTCTTTCCACACATTAAAAATAAAGAAAAGTTGAATTGAATGAGACAACCATTGTAAAAAGTAAGCCAAATGGTAAAATTAAAAAATTAAGAAACAAGTAAAAGAAAAACAATCATCAATTCCTTTAATGAGTAAAGGCCACGAAAATAAACGCAAGAAAGAAACCCAAAAATTAATTACAATCATCAATTCCTTTAATGAGTAAAGGAAAATCAAAAGAAAGAATAACAAAACAAAATAAGGTACCAAATTGAAATAAGCATGAAAAAGGAAAAGAAAAAAGGTGAAAAACATGAATCCTATTTGAACTCGCAAAATCCAAAAAAATATATATTCATCTTGAACACAGACAGTAAATGAAAGCAATAAAATGAAAATAGAAATGATAGTGTCAGTATCAGAAAGAACTAAATCAATAATCTTTTATTAAATAGAATTGTTTGCAGTTAAGCATATGTATCTTCAGTTAATTTCTGTTTGTCTTTTGAAAGTTACTCTGTTGTTAACTTGAGTTGGCCAATGATGGAGAATGGAGATATCTGAGAAATGTGAAAGTTAATCCAAAATCAGATAGCACTGCTTATACAGAGTGGTTCCTCCCAAGGATCATCTTCAGGTGGGCGACATGGTCCCAACTAGAAAGCTTCCCAATTCCTGAAAACATGGACACCCCAGAAGGAACTGTTAGTTTAGAGGGTAACATGGATCAAAAGTTCGTGAGGGTCATGGCAATGGCAACCCTATCAAATTTCATGTATCATCCCTTGAACGTGTACATATGGCTTGGTAGCAGGTGATTGGGTAAGCTTGAGGGACAAAAATGAGAAGCACTCCCCTGTGGGCATTCTACCTGCCATCAACCGTGACGGTAGCGTATCTGTTGGATTCCTTGGGCTGCAAGCTCTATGGGAGGGAAACTCTTCTGAACTTGAAAAAGTAACACGTTGGCTAGACACAGATACGACATAGACACGGACATCGACACGTGAATACGGCTAAATCGAAAATTATAGAATACGGGGACACGATAATGTATATATATATATATATATATATATGAATTTATTAAAATATATTAATATGTGAAAATATAAAAAAGA
>Ga0209700_103733_pt1 | contig 28628 bp, 15 predicted proteins | sample SiratroredBW_FD_187528 | JGI IMG/M metagenome (GOLD analysis project Ga0209700, IMG submission 187528) | Root nodule microbial communities of legume samples collected from California, USA - Siratro red BW (SPAdes) (version 2) | ecosystem: Host-associated > Plants > Roots > Nodule | place: USA... | reverse complement strand
TTACGCGTGGGGAAGGTATTAGCACCCCACAGCGCCTGTCTTAAGACAGTACCTTTAATTAAATAATCAAAATCAAATGTGGTTTTTAGAATATTTATTTTTCCCAAAAATATAATATATAAAAAAAACAATTTAAAAGACAAAATAATAATTTTTAAATTAAAGGACCCGACAAGGATTGACCCTGCTCCTACGTATCAACATCCTTAACGGGTGAAGAATCAGGGAATACGTAGTTCTACCCAATTTGAGTTATGTTGAGAAATTTGATATTTTTATTTATTTTTTATTATTATATATTTATTAGTTTGAAAGTTTAATTTCATTTCGGCATATCATAGACGCGTTCGATCTTTTGATAATCCCAAACGAAAATTGAAACTCCTTAAACTAAATTCCGCATGACGCGTGTGGTCATTTAGAACTTAAATCACGAATTGATATTTATTATTATTATTATTATTTTTATAAAAAAAAAGAATTCCACATGACGCGAACGGTTATTTAGGATTTATTAAAACAAAAATTTTTATGAAAAATAGACTTTCAAAAAAAAAACAAAATAATAATCCAATGTTAAAAGATTAAAAGTAAAAATAAAAAAAATCAATTAAATTAAGGGTATTTTAGGAATTAGAGAGAGATATGGTGCAGATCCAGAAATATGGAGGTGCAAGAAGCAGATTCAACCTAAATAGCTTCAGGGGTATTTTAGGACTTTCAAATACTTGTAGGTGCGAATTCTGATTAATGGAGGTGCAGGTAGCAGGCCCAAACCAGCTAATGACGAGGGTATTTCAGGAATTTCCAAAAGTCTGGAGGTGCAAGTCAGAATATGTGGGGGTGCAAGGAACAGTTTAATGGCTTGCGAAATAGGCATTTGAATCTATTTTAGAAGAATGTAACAACAAAATCAAGGTAGCCTAGTTGGTCTAAGGTGCCAGTTTCAGGGCATTGTGGTTCTAAGATGGTGAGATGAGGCCACCATCTATTTTGTTTTATTTCGTTTGGGGAACGGGTTGTGGTCATTAATGGTGCTTAACGACATTGTGGTTCTAATATGGTGAGATGAGGCCACGGTGGTGGAGATGCCAATGAGTGGAAGGTTTGGTTATGCTTGGCATTGTGGTTCTAAGATGGTGAGATGAGGCCACGGTGGTTATGCTTGGCATTGTGGTTCTAAGATGGTGAGATGAGGCCACGGTGGTGGAGATGCCAATGAGTGGAAGGTTACCCATGATAGTTAAGAAACTTGGTTATGCTTGAGGAGGTGAAGGTTGTGAGGCTGTGGTGATGGGAGGTGCAATGGTGAAGCTCGGGATGGTGAAGGTTGTGAACGAGAAACGCGAAACGCGAGCTTCCTTCTTCCTCCTTTACCCAGCCAACTTTTTTCTTCACTTCTTGTGCCCCTTGCCTCTTTTTCTCCTCCTCTTCACTCTCTCGTTTTCTCTTTCATATCAATTCATTGGTGATGGGAGGTGCAATGGTGAAGCTCGGGATGGTGAAGGTTGTGAACGAGAAACGCGAAACGTGAGCTTCCTTCTTCCTCCTTTACCCAGCCAACTTTTTTCTTCACTTCTTGTGCCCCTTGCCTCTTTTTCTCCTCATCTTCACTCTCTCATTTTCTCTTTCATATCAATTCATTTTCCACGTGCCCATCACATTCAGTTTTCTATCTCTCTCCCATGTGCCAACTGCATTTCGTTCTCTCCCTCTCTCCCATGTGCCAACCACATTCACAAATCCTTTCCATTCCTAGCTTGCCACGTGGCGAGTAAAACTCTCCACTCCTAGCTTGCCACATGGCAAGCATTTTTATTCTATTTTTAATTCTTTAATAAGTTTTAAATACTCACTTAATCCTTAATTATTTTAAGTACTCTTTAATCTTTTTCTAACAATAAATTTCAATCAAAAACAATTTTATTTATTTATTTTATTTTGATTAAAACACTCACAAAATTAAATAAATTATTTTTAATAATAAAAAATGGTATATTTTTACCCAGACAAAATCGGGTATTGACAAAACTCAATTTTCTACTACTGTCAAATGCATTAGGTCTGCTCAAGGACTTGAATTTAACTTGCATCAGTTTTAGTCTCTCAAAGGCATAGAACATCAAATGTCTTGTGTTGAGACTCCACTTAAAAATGGAGTGGTAGATAGAAAACATCAACACATTTTAAATATTACTAGGGCTCTTATTTTCAAAGTAACTTGCCAAAATTGTTTTGGAACTTTGCAGCCTCTCATGTTGTTTTTCTACTTAATAGATTGCCTAACAAGGTTTTACATAACAATAGTCTTTATGATATTTTGTATGACTCTTCTCTTGATTTAACTCTTATTAAAGTCTTTGGTTATGAAGCTTTTGTATCAACTTTGGTTTATAATAGGACGAAACTTGATCCTCGGGCAAGACAATGTGTTTATTTAGGTCACAAACCAAGGATCAAGGGTTTACTTCTTTATGATTTACACACCAGAGTGGTTTTTTTTATCCAGAAATGTTTCTTTCAATGAAAATATTTTTCCTTTTAAACATATTATCAATCATATAGATAGTGAAAATTTAGTCATGCCACATTTTCCTGATTATTAAGACACTGATCTCTCTTTCCTTAGATCCTCCTCACCACCACAAACAAACACCATATATTGTCTCACAACAAAATTAGTCCTCTCCCACTACACCACTACAAAATCAACAAACACCATATATTGTCCCACAACAAAATTTTTCTTCTCCCACTATCACAGCTTCTGATAACCTCGTACCTCATGTTATAAGAAAATCCACTAGAAGCACCAAACCTCCTGCTTACCTCAAGGATTTTCATTGCAATGTAGTTGTAGGCATAGAGAGCAAAAATTTCTCTTTAGTTAAATATCCTATTTCTAGTTTTGTTAATTACTCAAAGTTTTCTAACAATCATAAGCATTTTGCATTTAGTATCTCTTCCATTGTAGAACCCAAAACTTATGCATAGATAGTGAAGCATGAGAACTGGAGGAAAGCCATGGATGATGAGATTAATGCTTTAGTTCAAACTGGAACTTGGGAGTTTGCTTACCTTCTAATTGGAAAACAAACAGTGGGATGCAAATGGTTGTATAAACTAAACACAAGGTTGATGGCTCAATTCAGAGGTTCAAGGCTAGGCTAGTAGCCAAGGTATTCACACAACAAAAAGGCATCGATTTCAAAGAAATTTTTTCTCCAATGGCTAAAATCACTACTGTAAAGCTGTAAAGCTCTTATTGGCCATTGCAGCTACTGAAAATTGGCTCCTTGAACAACTTTATGTAAAAAATGCTTTCTTGGATGGAGATCTTCATGAAGAAGTCTATATGAAGGTTCCTAAAGGTGTAGTTCCTCAAAAACCTGTTCAAATCTGCAAGCTGAGAAAATCTATTTATGGTCTTAGACAAGCTAGTAGACAGTGGTATGAAAAGTTGTCTACAGTTCTTATAGCTTTGGGTTATACCCAATCACAGTCTGATTTTTCTTTATTCACTAAATAATCTGCTACTGGTACATTCACAACCATCCTTGTCTATGTTGATGATATGATTTTGACAGGAAATGATGCTCAAAAGATTGCTTTGTTAAAGTCTCTACTTGATCACTTATTCAAAATTAAGGATCTTGGTCAACTAAAATTTTTTCTTGGATTAGAAGTTACTAGATTAAGGAAGGGTATTTTCCTTAACCAAAGGAAATACACTTTAGAGCTTCTAGATGTTGTAGACTTGTTAGGATTCAAATCTTCTAACACTCCCATGGATCCTCAAATAAAGCTCAATTCCAAAGAGAGTCATCTTCTTGAAGACATTTTCATATTTCGACGGCTCATTGGACAACTCATCTACTTGACCAACACTAGGCCCGACATTCATTTTGTTGTCAATCATCTCTCACAATTCTTATCAGCTTCTACAATGACTCATTACCAAGCAGTGCTCAGGGTTCTTCGTTATCTCAAAGGTAATCCTGGTTGGGGGTTCTTCTTTCCTAGTGATTCTCTTTTACAACTCAAAGATTTTCATGACTTAGATTGGGCATCATGTCTTGAAACTTATCGCTCCGTTAATAGCTTTTGCATGTTTCTTGGTGATTCATTAATCTCTTGGCGATCCAAGAAGCAACACACAATTTCACGATTCTCCTCTGAGGCTGAATATCGTGCTTTGGCATCAGCAACATGTGAAATTCAAAGGTTGTCTTATTTGCTTCGTGACTTACATATTGTTCCTTAAGTCAGTACTACAGTTCTGTTTTGTGATAACAAGTCTGTCTTACATTTAGCTGTCAATCTTGTATTTCATGAGCATAGCAAACACACACATTGAAATCGATTGTCATGTGTTTAGAGAAAAGGTTTGTGATGATGTTCTTCGTTTGCTCCCTATCAATACTAAGTCACAGGTTGCTGACATCTATACAAAACCTCTCATACCCAAGTTGTTCTTACATCTGTTGTTCAAGATGGGTTTAATTCATCTGTATGCTCCATCTTGAGGGGGGTAATAAATGATAAATAATTATTATATGAAAATTATTAGCGATTTTGGTTAGAGTATATTAACGGATAATAAATAATTATTATGTGAAGGTTATTAACAATTGTGTTAGAGTAACTATTATGTTATGATCCTGTTATTCCATGTACTTCATATCATATATAGAGTATTTTCTTTATAAAAAAATGAGAAGAGAGATATATTTTCACTCTCGTATTCTTTGTTCTTTTTAGTTCATTTCTGTTCATTTCTTTATTTTTATAACATATGATTAATATGATATCTTTGTTAAAAACTAGTAAAAGAGAAAGGACAAAAGTAATTTGGCAAAAGATATAAATATCTTACAGGAAATATCAAACAAAATTTAAACACGCTAGCTACATGAAATAATGAAGAAATGCGTTCATTGAAATATACTGAAGTGGAAATGCATGTTGTTGCGCCATGAGCCTTCATCATCTTCCACTATCAATGTCAATTAATTCAAGATCTCTCAGGCTATCATATCCAGTATTTTGTTGGCCAGAACTAGTATCACCATGTTCCCAAGAGCTTTGTGCCTCATGAAGCAAGTATTGACTCTCCTCAAAGTTTTTGCCTGTGTTCATCCAAGGGTGTTTCTGCGTAAGCTTTAATCCCTCTAATTCCATTGTCACTTCCTTCATGCTAGGCCTTTCCTCCCCTGTTAGTCTCAGGCACCTGGCAGCAAGAATAGCAACCTCCATAATCTCCTGCTTGTTTTCTTCATCCAAAATACCCTTCTCAACAACATCAAACAGACGATCCTCTTTCAAGCTACATAGAAAGTGAACCGTAAGACTTCTTTTCTCTTCTTCCCTGTCAAAAGAGAAAGGTTTCTCCCCAGTTAGAAGCTCTACGAGCACTACCCCAAAGCTATAGACATCACTCTTCTCAGTCAACTGGCTTGATTGCATGTACTCTGGGTCTAAATACCCAAAGGTTCCTTGCACTATTGTAGCTATTTCAGTTTGGTCAAGAGGAACCAATCTTGAAGCTCCAAAGTCAGAAACTTTGGCAGTGTAAGTGTCATCTATGAGTATGTTGGCACTCTTCACATCTCTATGGATGATGGGTATGGAAGCTGCAGAATGTAGATATGACAGTGCTGAAGCTGCCTCTGTAGCTATCCTCAGAACGCGTTTTCCAAGACACATTCACAACCTTTTCTTCATTATGTAAATAATCAAAAAGGGTGCCATTGTTAACAAATTCATAAACCAGTAAGGGAACTTCTGTCTCTAGACAGCAACCCAAGAGTTTGACCACATTCCTGTGATTAATCTGTGACAGTATAATGACCTCATTGATGAATTGGTCCACCTGGCTCTGATCCACTATTTTGGACTTTTTGATAGCCACAACTCTGTTATTTGAGAGAACTCCTTTGAAAACTGTACCATAACCTCCTTTACCTATGATTAAGCTCTCATCAAAATTGTTGGTGGCTTTCTTAAGTTGCTCTGCACTGAAAATTGTAGTGGACTGAGACGAGTCTTCCCTTGTGGAGAGTTGTTGTCTCAGAATGATGCCTCCATTCTGCTGAAAGAACTTCTCCTTTAATTTTAAGACTTTCCTTTTCTGGTACATCAGGTACAGCCAAGAAATCCCTATAAAGAGGGCAATTAATCCTACACCTGCACCTGTTACCAAAATGTGAATATGAACAAATTGTAAGAATAGGATGATGATACTGAAGTTCTCAAAACTACAGTTCTCAATAATGATATTTAATAATTTAAATTTTTTATAATAATTTAATATCTTAAAAGATAAAATAATTACTTATCATTCACTTTAATAATTTAATAATATGTATATATTAATATTTTAAGTAAAAAACATTAAACTATTATACTGACTGTTAAATAAGTGTTTCTTTTATAATTTTTTTTACATAACCATGCAGCTTATTTCATTAAGTTTGTATTGAATAATCATCTTCTTAAGACAGCAAAATGATAACTATCTTTTGATTTTAGAATATTTAATGAAATACAAATTAAATTATTCAATAAAAAAATTACCAAAATGAGTTATGGGAGAGTTATATTAAAAAGGTAGACTCTGAAACTATCACCAGCCTTGTGTAATTAACAATATTAGTGGCCAAGGGAAGAAAGACAAAACTGAAACGAATTAAAAATTTGGTTACCAATGACGATTTTGGTAAATGGATCAGCCGCCTGCTTTGGGTGGCATCCTCCGCCTTCTTTTGTCCCATTTCCGATTAGTCCTTCCGGACAGAAACATTCAAAAGACCCACCCGTTTCTCGACAATGCTCTTCACTATCGCAATTGTGTTTTCCAATACTACACTCCGGAATGTCTACAAAGTCCAAACACAAATAACCATTATTATTATGACACTCTTTAACATAAACAGATCTTAAAAAAAATATTATTCTTTCGTTTCATTGTGATTATAATGTAATTGGAATAACCTTCATTATGTCATTCACGAAATTTCTTTAAGAGACTTACAAGTCAACCCATCATGCCATGTACTTTTCAACGGCCGGCTGTTTGAACACCGTGACTTGACGTAACCATGCTTTGTAGTATTAAAAATTAGCATATTCAAATGAATCTTGATTACGATAGATTTAGAAAAATTTGTTAAGTTAATTTTATCTGAACGTACAATTAATGTTAGCATGATTAACTAATTAATGAATCAATTAATTACCTTGGCAACCATGGAGAAGGTACGGGTTTCCCTGAAAGCCCGGTTTACATTTGCATCGGTAACCATATTCAAAGGGCGAGTCCTCGCAATCGCTGTTATCACTCTTGCATGCATAATCTGCTTTAAGCATGGAAGCGTCGCACTTGTCGTTTCCAACGCTCCAATCCATGACAGTGGGTGCCATATCGAAAGGGACGCCCTTCAAATGATCGACGGAGAAAGTGTAGTTGCCGTTTTTGACCACAAAGGCGTAGCCGCACTTGTTGAAATCGGAAGTGGAATTGAAATTGTTGAAGCTGAACGCTTGGAAACTGATATTGTTCATCCGAGGAGGAATGTCCACCTGGCAACACCCTATGCCCGTACAGTTTCCGCTTCTCTGCATGCTCTGAACGCTCTCTAAGCTGTCGCATCTCGTCAAGCACCCCGTTGAAGATTGCGTACCGTTGCGGAAACTGTTGAGATAGCCGTACGTGTCGCACCCTACGCTTACGAACTTGTTGTCCTCACTGGAAATTGTGAAAACCGGTGATCGGAGGTAGGGATCGTTACCGTAGGTTTCTACTCTACCAAGCGAATCGTTTTTGCAAACCCCGGAGATGAAGGTGAGCATGTCTATTTTACCGGCGAGGCTTATGTTCAGAATTTGGACGTTACCGTCACCGTGATATAGGGTTGAGTTTTTGCATGTAAGCTCCAATGCTTGCTCCTGAAAACAGTTTTCATCGGTGAGGGATGAAGTGCCGATGCCAAATGGATACGGAATTGACGAAACACTACCGCAGGAGTCCGGGCAGCCGGGCAGGGTTTGGCTGGCGGCTGCTAAAGCCGCCAGTAACAGCACGGTCAGTCTGGTCAGTTCCTTCCGCGTGTCGTTCAATCCCATTGTTGCCATATGTGGTCGATGACACTTTCGATCCAATTTATAGCAAAGAGGAATTTAGATTGACCGGCCTGGTCTTCCATAGAATAAAGGAATACCTTACGGCTATACTCATTCTAAGAGAAAAAATTAAATTAAATTTATCTTAAATCGTAAAAAACATAAACTAATTTATTCTAAATTAAAAATACAAATTTCGAAAAGATATCTTGTAAGACTATGGAAAATAGTTTTAGAATAGAAACGTAACATAACCTAGTATAAATAAGATGATATAACTATTTTTTTAGGGAAAAATTTAAATAAATAAAAAAAATAGTTGTTCACTATTATAAAAATCACAAAATCTATATATGTAGTGGTTTTTCTCCTTTTTTATTGTTTATTTTGAAATAAAATCCTATCGAAAATGATGAATTTGAATGATTATAGTGTGGATTGATTTATGATTATGTATGAGTTTGAAAGTAAATTTGTATAAGTTTGAAAGTGAACACTGAGTGTTATGCATGATGTGTGAGATACCTTGGTGAATGATGAATGGTATGAAATGGCGATTGAGTTATAGTATCTTCAGAAAAGAAAATACTAGTGCAAAGGCTTTTAGGGATGTGCACTATTTGTGGATTTGTTTAATAAGGAGGTTTATATGACTCTGACACGATGTGAAAAAGAACTAATTGGACTAGATTATATGATTACCAAGTTCATATGACTGCACTATGGTGTAAAAAAGAACTGATTGGACTATATCATATGGATTAACATGTTCATATGATTGCGCTACGATGTGAAAAAACCAAATGGACTAGGATGAATGTATGAATATTTATAGATATGTCTATTATTAAATTTCTACTATAGTTACTATTATATAAAAAATATAGGATGTTATAAGTCTTTAGATGGACTAAGGATATAAGTGGCACAAATTTACGAAATTGGTGCATTTTTGGTTTAATATTACTGAAACAGACAAATTTTAAAAAATTACTTCTATGGACAAGTCATTCTTGTATGATAGGACCTTTTTGTGAAGTTAAATACAACTTCAATCTCATATTTGATCTCCTAATTGAAGTTGTGTTTTCCAACAATAACTTTTGTATTAGTGGCAAAGTCATATAACACAAACATGACTTTATTTAATATAATCTGGAGTTGTCTTTTTTTAAATTTTTTTATAGATAAACTACAGTCATCAAATTATGACACAATTTTAGTGTAGTTGGGCTTAAAGTTGAAGTCATATAGGGATGAAATCTGCTGTTATGGAACTTTAGCTAAAGTCGTGCATGAGGCCACAACTTTAGTGTTGTGAGTGTTTATTAGGGGCAACACGACTTGCTTCAGTTTTGTTTGTTATTTTTTCCCTTTTTAGACAAGGAAGTCTAGACATGTAGGTGTTTATATAATTTTGTGTTTGGGGTTAGTATGAAATTCAATTGTTTAGTTTTATGTATTTTTATATTTGTTTTTCTTTGATTATTTTGTAGGCAAATGGAAAAAATAATTTATATTTTTTGTTGTATAAAAAAATAAGAAGAAAGTTAAAAATAGAAATTAAAATTAATTTTGAACTTGAACAGGGTTACATTAAGGGAAATGATTTATTTATGAGAGGACATGCCACAAGGTGGCCTTTTTCTTTGTCTTCTATGTCTTTTTTAAGAGTTATTTTTGATAAATGTCTAAGGAGGTGGAGCTGAATTATTATAATTGTCTTCGTTGTTGTCGTTTTGACCATGATTATTGGATCCTTGTACAAGTATTTTGAACTGATAACAATACATGAATGATATGAGATTGTGTGTAGATGGAGGTGCCAATGTGAAAATTGCAAATATATTTGATGGACTAGAAAAAAACATTTGTTTGAGAAGGAAAAATGTTGTGTATGGATGGAACTTGATTTTAATTAATTTTAAATTTTTTATTTTACCTATGGATTAAGTATGTTATCCACTGCACCATCTTTTGCCACCATCCTAACATCTGTAGGTATTGTATCCCTTTTCCACTTTCCCTATTTTTTCAGGAGCAATAACATTACTTATTGAATTTTCAGTAGATAAATTCATTTTACATATAAATAAATTTATGAGTAATTATCTATGAGAAAAACAAATTTTTCTTGTAGTGAAAGTTGAAAGACATGTAGTGATAATTATCCATGTATCTAAACATTAAGAGTTGTTGAAGATTTAACTGACCAAATATATATTTCATTTGGACAATAAAAGTTAAAATTGATTGTAAAATAGGGGAAATAATTGTATAGATACAAATAAATATTTTGACAAGTGAAAATTCAAGTAGTGCACCAATGTCCTCAAGCTATAGAAAGACATGTAATGCATTCTTAAGCTCAAAGCTTTTCCTTTTCATCTATTTCTCCTTTTATGCCTTTAGACAATTAGCTTTAATTTTGAAATATTCTCGAATCCACCACATTATAAGCTTTTTCAAAATATACAAATAAGCTTCTAAATGTTTCTTAAATATTACCACTATAATAACTAATTCAACAAAAAAAAAAAAAAATTCACAAATTCATATTCATATCTATAGGTACTAAAAAATTATTTCTATAATTATACAACTTTTTCTAACATCATGGACTTAACAAAAAAAAAACCACTACTTTCCTTAATTTAATTGTATGTTTTTAATACACTCAAATTTATACATTATTTTTTTCAATCACTCTTAAAAAATCATAAAATCATCACAAATATATATACATAAAACAATCAAACACATTCAATATTTTAAATAACATATTTATATTTTTTTATCTTACAAGTAAAATACCATAAAACCCTAAAAATGAAAACTAAGAACTATTTGTGGCATAAAAAAATTTACATTAAATCATGTTCATCCTATACGACTTCCATGCAAACATAAACACAAAGTCTCCCTACACGACTTCCATTCAAATATAAATTGCTAAATCATCCCATATGCACGACTTCAACTTGAAGCTTAACTACAATAAAGTCATGTCATGTCCTAACAACTTTAGTTTAGACAAAATATATTAGCAAAAAAATTAACTCCAAATAACATTAAAAAAGTCGAGTTTGTGCAACATCACTTTATACAAAACACGACTTCAATCGGAGGTCAAATATGAGATTGAAAAGAGTCATGTTTATACACAAATTACAACAAAATAGTGTCATATAAGCATGACTTATTCATAAGCACAATTTTTTTAAAATCTTTCAATTTGAGTAATTTTAAAGCAAAAAATACATTAATTTTCTTATAAGTAGATGTCATTCTCATCTTAAAAGTTAGTTTTGTAAGCTTGAGTTAGATATAAATTTTTTAACTAAAATGATATCAGAGCCATTCAAAATATATTCTAGTCAAGTTCTTTGAGATTATTATGTTATTGTCATCAAATCTATCTATAAATATCTATTTGATATGTTCATTGTTCAACATAAAGGATGTATTAAAAATCTTTTATCAATTAAAAATAAAACTAAATTATAATATATAAATGAAATTCAATCTTTTTCTTATATATTATAATTTTGTAGTGTTGAATTAAATAAAAACGTACCTTCTAATATTATGCTTTGAAATCGTAGACTTGACAACCGTAGACATATTCAATACGAAGACTTGGCATTCATATGGTTTATATTAATTCTTTTACGGCTATGATATATATTTTGACAGTTTTTTTTTTATCAGAATATATATTTTACCATGTCAACACGTGTAAACATCACACACATGTTCATCTTTCCATGATAAATTCTTTTATAAATGATTATATTAATTGGAAGTTGACATGTTGATACATGAAATAGACTATATATCTATTTGGTTAATTAATTACTTTTGACACGTTCTGATCTTTGACAAAGGATACGTAGGTATCCCTTTGGTTAATATTGTATCATTTAACATAAAATTAAGATGCTGATGGCTGAAAAAAAATATTGATGTATCCACTGGTTTACTAAATAATTAAATATTTCCAATTCATTGTTTTACTGTTTTACTGCAGGGCAACTTTTTATTATTAACAATTTAAATATGTTTAATTTTATATCTGTTGACGGAGACTTAACTGCTTAGTCAATATTCATCATTTTCTCTTAACATGATATATGCTTTGACGAAAACTCAATGGTTAAAATTGGATACATATTTTATTTGAATTAAAATTTTAAAAAAAGTAATGATATTTTGACTACTCTAATTATCAATACATTCATTTAACATTTTTATATGTAAAAATAATAATATTTTATTGTGAGGTGTCTATTTGTTCTTATTTTCCCTCTCCTCTTCTCTTTCTCTTTCTTCTTTCTCCTATCTCTAAAACTTGTTATTCTTATCTTTTTTTTTCTTTTTTTTTATTTTTTAAAATAATGTTTACATTACATTAAATACAATATTATCTTCTTATCTTTTTTTATCAATTAAAATTTTGTTTTTAACAATATATATAATAATTAGTTAATTATTTTTTATTTTTATTAATATTATTATTCTCTTTTTAAATAATCATATATAATTTTTTATATTCATAAATATGTTTTATTCATACTACTAATATTTATTATTATTTTATTTATTATAATCATTATTATTTTTATTTTATTTAGTCTCAATGTTTTTCTTTTAAAACGACTTTAGTTTCTAACGATGAAATCTTGTATAAAAATACTTTTAAAATGAAAATTTAATATTATGAATTAAAACTTAAGTTTTTCTAATTCTTATTTTAAGATAAAAGTAAAATAATTAATATATTTATTTTAAGATATGACAACATAGTGACAAACAATACATGTGAAAGTCAAAATATATAATGGAGGCGAACAACAAAAAAGAACAAAAAGAAAGCAAGAATATTATGGTTAATGCAAAGAAGAAGAAACATCACAAGAATGTTTGAATTTATTTGTCTAAAGTTAGAGTTGATAGGAAGAAGATAAGACACCATCACCCACTACCATGTTTATGTTCTTTATTTGATATTAATATTGAGATGCAATAAAGGTGAATGTTAGAGGCAATTAACAAAGAGAAACTCAACAAAGATCTTCAATGAAAAGAGGAAAGAGCTAGGAGAGAGAGAGATAAGGGAGAGAAAAAAAGATGAAAGAGGAGAAAGAATAAAAGCAAATGACACGTAAATATCTCATAATAAAATATTATTTTTTTGACACATAGGAGTGTCAAATGAATGTCTTAATATCTAAGAGTGTCAAAATATCATTACTCTTTTAAAAAATTTTAAGTATGTTAAACTTAATTCCTCTAACTTTAAAACAATAAAAATAGGTCCTTACCAAGTTACATTTCTTGTTCGAGAATTGATAATTAGGAAGAAAAGAAAAAAGAAACAAAAAAACCTTTTGTCTTGTTATTTATAAACATATATTTTTTATTTATCATTTTTATTCTTGCTAATGTTTGTTTTCTTTTAAAGATTAAAGATTTTTTAATTGATAAATCTTAGCTATTGAAATTGAATTTCACACGAAAAATAACACATTATTACAAACAATTTACTCCATTTAAGTGGAATAATCTGCTTTATTTAACTTTGTATAGAGAAGCATATTTAGGTATTAATTATATAATATTAAATATTTTTCTCCAAAGTATTTGAAAAAATTCTAAATAACATAATATTCACAATACTTATCCAAATAACATTGTGAATTATTTATAATTAAAATTTGGTTATTGAAAATTTGAACTAATTTTTATTTTGGTTTATCATCGTAAAAAAATAGGTTACAACTTGGGATTTTGAGAACCAAATTCTAACCTAATTTTTTAATTTTATAAAAAAACTATAACTACGTAAAATTTTGAACGTAAAGATTATAAATTTAATAATTAAAATAGTTAATATTTTACAACATGATATTTAAAATTCATTTTTATAATAATTTATATAAGTTGTTAAATATAATTAATATTGAGATTTTGTTGAAAGAAATCAAGTTATTGGATGATAAAAATTTGAAATTTAAAAATATTTATTTAAATTAATGGTTTAAGTACATTTCTAATCAAGTCTTTTATTAATTTAATTATATAAAAAGCAGAATAATCTATACATATTTATTGGATTAAATTTATTGTAATATCTTGTTTGTAATAACTAGTTCATGTAAGAGATGCTAGGAATGTTTGCAAGTAGGATGTGAGCAAATTTATTATCCAACCAACTAAAAAATATTTGGTTCGGTTGAATTGGGTATATGCATTTTATTTTTTATTTTTTTATGTTAAATACAATCCAATCCTACTCACACTTAAGATTTTGAATGAAGATTTTGAAAAGCCTTGTTTGTTAGAAGTTGTAATTTTCTAGTATCAAACTAATTAAAATTTAACATAATGTTTAAAAATCATAATAAGTTTGTCCAAATTAATTCAAGAAATAAAAAAAAACATAACATATTTTGTTCAAACTAACAAGTTATAATAATAATAATAAAAAAAATTATTATCATTAAAGATAAAATATCTTACTATATTCACACGGAAGAGAATTTTAAAATAGGGTTGAACTTTTTGCATAAACTTCCTAAACTCTTCATTTTCAACACATATAAAAGAAAGTTAATCAATTTATTATCATCCTAACAAATGTAACAAGTGTTTTATGTATGTTGAATTCAACAAGTTTTAAATCCATGGCATTAGGGCCACTCTCACATCCTTCCAATAGCTATATCTTTTGTTTTTTAATTATCAACATCTCTATTAAGGTTCATATAACAACCATTCAAATGTTTAATTAAGTTCATTTCGTACTTTTTACTATTATTCTTATATGACTTGCCATAGCACTTATAAATTTCATTGTCATAAATTCTTTTGTAATGAATCGAAACCTTTATAGGTTTTTCTTAGGTTCTTAGCATGGCTCAAATGACTCTAGTCGTGTAGGAACCTTCAAAATTGGTGGTAATTGTATTTCAAATTGTGTTGATTGAGTATGACCCTTAGAGTATGTTATTGGTAGTGTAGTACTTGACACATTTGTACTTTTCACGTTAGTGGTAGACCTAATACAACTAATCTTTTTCATTTGTGTGGACACTAGACCACTTACAAATTATCAAAACATTGCTATCTTAATTAACACTCTATTTCATATAAGAATAATCAATAATAATCAATAAAAGAACAATTATAAATTTGTTGAGACTCTAGATGATCTAACCTGTATAATCCATCTAGATAGTGCAATCCTGGTAGACTCTTTATATGAGTTTTGGTGATGCCAAATACCTAGTTTGAATTATTAGTGTAATCATGTATTTATTATATGAACATTCTAATGTGTGTTTTAAGCTAGTTGAAGAATCACCAAACTATCTAATGGTATAACTAGATTTAACAACAAATAGTTTAATATTGTTCACATGTTCATATAATTAAATTGTGTTCAAACAATTTTTTTTGTAATCAAGTTTTAACAATAAATGTCTTTAAGATATATTATAAGACATTTGTCTTAACAATACCATGTTATGTCTTCCACGATTGATATGGATTATAGGGGGTATTTGGGATTAATATCAACTTGTTAGGAGATGAAGAGTACAACCCACCAATGAAAGAAACCAAGTTGGCACAACAATGGAGTTAGAAGAAAATACAAGCATTCAGCAAAGTGAAAAGTAAATGTAAGAACAACAAAACGAAGTAAAAGGAAACTAAAAATCACTAGTTGAAAAATAGGATTCTACATCGGTTCTGGGAGACTTTTTACATTGGTTCCACAACTGATGTTGATGCAGGTGATGTAGAAAGTCCATGACTTTTTACATTGGTTCTTCAACTGATGTAAAATATATCCATATTATTTTGAGACATCGGTCCATGTCTCAAAATGCCTTGTATTCTTTATATCTGTAAAAAACATTCTCTCTACATTTCTTTTAATTGTTTTCAAAATAGTTATAAAAGTCGGTTATGAAAATTTAAATCGATTTATTTTACTAATAGGATTTTCATCTCACTGGTTTCAAAAAATAGTCCTTTTTAAAAGACAATAAATAGCCCCTAAGCAAGGTCCTACTACAAGAGTCGAGGCTAGACGCATACATAATCAATGGAATTCAGATGCTCACATCAAACTAAAATACTATCAATCTGGACCAACTTGTGTTTGTAAAAATTGTATATAATTTAGTTTTGTTTTGTGTGAGTGTTCAAGTTTGTAAAAACATTCACCTAGGGTTAGAAAAATAGGAGAAGGTGTGTCTAGGGTTAGCATTAGGGTTGATGCACCTCTCGCCCTTATACATGTGTTACCGTGGCATTGGAGAGCTTTGAAGCTTACTACACACATCCACACGGCAACAATTGGTTGGAGCATGGAGGAGACACATTGAACAATAGATAGGGTTATGATTAGGGTTAGACAGTAGTTAGGGCTATGATTGTTGGGTAGTTGGATGACAATTAGGATTTGTGTTGAGATTCTTCTACAAGCTTTTCAAGTCTATAAATACGTAAACCATGTACTTCATTTTTAAAAGCTTGAATATACTAGTGATATGCTATACAATTTTCAGCACCATTGATGTTTGACCTTCTCCTTTGTTGACTTCTCTTAGAAGACCAATGATCATTGCCATTTCACAAGCAAATTAAAGAATTTCAGTGTTGACCGCCTAACATAGTACTAGACCATCGAACACTAAAGAGATGATAGCAAAGATAAGGGAAAGTTAACCTCAACTCGTCTCTTAACAAATCCAATAGTAAATTTAGACAATCAATATTAAAAAATTATCTACAATAAAGAAAGTTAGTAATAACAACAAATTAAAGATGGCAGTTTGAGATTGTTGTGTAGGAAATTAAAATAGATGAATTAAAAATAATAAAGAAAATAGGTTGACTCTCAAGTTCTTTCACAACAAATTCGTCCTTGATTTTTTTAAGATTATTATCCTTCAATTTCCTTCACATAGTTGAACCCATTCAAACAAGCGTCAATCAAATTCAATAGAATCTTATTAGCAAAACAAGCGTCTACTAATATATTCAATATCTCACCTTGTCTCCAGGAGTATACTCAATGAGATGTATATCTTTTACCTCTTGACTAAGCGTACAAGAAATTGATTAAGACTAAGCAAATTAACCAAGAACTCTAATTAAAGGAAAAACAATTGAATTCTCAACAAGCGTTCAAAAACAAATACTTCCCTAAAAACATAGATTTCAAAAAGACCAATAATATAAAACAAATTTTATAGAAAATGTAAAGAACAAAATTTTATTAAACAGAAACCTCAGAATTCATGGTGAAATCACAAGAGAACCAACCCAAAGGAGTTTAGCCTTCCATGATGAAGGCACAAGAATTACAAAAGAAAATAAAACTAGAGTTTATGCTATGCAGTCGTGTCTGTCTTTCATGCCTTCTCCAGCCTTTATTTATAATCTCCTTTTCTTCATGAAATTAACTTAGAATTAATGCTCAGATATTGTCCTTGCAATTCTCAGATGTTTCCTTATGTGTCAAAGATTAATTTTGTAAATATCTTCTTTCCAGTAAAGTTGTAGATTTTCCATCTCCGAATTTCTTTTAGATATTTTGTTTCCAAATTTTGTTCTAGATATCATCTCCTAATAATTGAACATGCTGCAAAAGATATTGCAAAATATTTGAAGGAGATTCACTCTAAATCAATTTAGAATTGCAGAGGATGTTCTTTGTAGAAAATTTGAATAATATCTTTGCAAAAGATTTGGAGCCCATAAAATATTTGCAAATAATTATAAACAAGAAAAATAAGAGATTATGCTTAAAATCCATGTTTAACTAATAATCTCAATTAAGGTCCAATTAATCCTGATTGGGTATATTCTCAATTAAAATAACAGATTTATTCTCAATTATAGTCTATGAAAATCAAGGTTAAACACTCTAAGTATGAATAAAAATATACTCATCAAATAACCCCACACTTATCCTTTTGCACTTCTGGGTGAAACACCAGTGATAAACATAAAGGAAAATAAATACAAAAGAAGATTTATAGTAGATCAACAATAGACTCAAGGAATGTATAGAAGTTAGTGATCGCAGTTGTTTCACCAAAGAGATGATAGTATAGATAGGAGAAAGTTAACGCCAAGTCGTCTCCCAACAAATCCAATAGTAAATTCAGATAATCAATATTCAAAATTTATCTGCAGTAAAGGAAGTTAGTAATGACAGTAAATTAAAGAGGGACGTTTGGGATTGTTGAACAGTAAATTAAAATAGATGATTTAGAAATAATAAAGACTATAGGTTGACTCTCAAGTTCTTTCACAACAAATTCTTGCTTGGTTTTCTTAAGATTATTATCCTTCAATTCCTTTCGCATAGTTGAACTCAATCAAACAAGCATAAACTTCAACAAAATCTTATTACCAAAACAAGCATCTACTAATATATTCATTATCTCACCTCATCACCAAGCGTATACTCAATGAGATGTATATCTTTTACCTCTTGACTAAGCGTACAAGAACTTGATTAAGACTAAGCGAATTAACCAATAACTCTAATTAAAGAAAAAACAATTGAATTCTCAACAAGCGTTCAAAAACAAATACTTTTCCAAAAATATAGAATTCTAAAAGACCAATAATATAAAACAATTGTTACATAGAATGTAAAGAACAAAACTTTATTGAACAGAAACTTTAGAATTCATCGTGAAATCACAAGAGAATCAACCCAAAGGAGTTTAACCTTCCATGAGGATGACTAAAATACAAAAGAAAATAAAACTAGAGTTTATGCTATGCAGTGGTGTGCGTCCTTCATGCTTTCTCCAACATCTATTTATAATCTCCTTTTCTTCAAGAAATTTACTCAAATTTAATTTTCGAATATTGTCCTTACAATTATCAAATGTTTTCTTATGTGTCAAATATTGATTTTGTAAACACCTTCTTTTTAGTAAAGCTATAGATTTTCCATCTCCTAATTTCTTTCAAATATTTTGTTTCCAAATCCTGTTCCAGATATCAACTCATAATAATTGAATTTACTATAGAAGATATTACAGAATATTTGAAGGAGATTTGCTCTAAATCAAGAATTGTAGAGGATCATCTTTATAGAAAATCTGAATAATATATTGGCAAAAGATTTCATTAGATTTGGAGCGCATAGAATATCTGCAAATAATTATAAATAAGAGAAAAAAGAGAATATGCTTAAGATCCAAGTTTAACCAATATTCTTAATTAAGGTCCAACTAAACCTGATTGAGTAAATCTCATTTAAAACAATGAATTTATTCTCAATTATAGTTTAAGAAAGTCAAGGTTAAATACTCTAAGCGTGAATAAAAATATACTCATCAAATACCCCCAAACTTATCTTTTTGCACTCCTGGGCAAAAAACTAGTGATCAACAGAAAGGAAAATAAACACAAAAGAAGATTTATAGCAAATCAACAGTAGACTCAAGGAATGTATGTGAGCTAGCAAAGTAAAACCTTCCAAAAATTAAGGATTTAAGAAAAGTGTGAATGGAAAACTCTGTTTCTCAGTAAACAAGAAGGTAATTTAAATTAAATGGATGAATCAAGAATGATAAAATCTTATCAAAATAACTCTCCAACTCTCAAGTGTTTTAGGTTTGTATACACACTCCGCAGTCATGCAAGAAAACACTACTATAAGCTTAACAAAACTCTAATATCCGCAGTAAATGAATAACATGCACACAAAGATCAAGAGGACTTTTTAAGGGATGTAATGGGGCCAAGGTAAAGGTAGGTAAAATGAGAGGGAAAAGAATAAGGTTGAAACCGTAGAAAAACAAAGGAGTAATGGGGGAATAAATCTAGAAATAAACGTGAGTAGAGAACATATTCAAATTACAATCAACTCCTCTTTTCATTATAGAACTTCATCTTTTTCTATTTCTTTTTCATGCAGTAGATTACTAACATGCATATTAGACAATCTACACTTATTTCTTCTTCTTTTCTTTTCTTTTTCTTGTTTTTTTCAACTAAGGAGATAAATTAATGAATTACAGCCCCACACTTATTGAAGAATCTATTCCCAAAATGATTCCAAAACTCCTCTATCTTCTATGGTAGGGATAAGTATTTTTTTATTTTTTTTAAGGCTTCTAATGAGGGTTAAAAATAAGAAAAGGCTACATGCTTAAAGGGGTAAACAAATGATTTATCATAAGGGTAGGCTAATATGGCTAAGTGGCTTATTTAAACAAAGAATGCCTCAATCATATCAATTTATGCATGTAAACATAGTTGCAGAATAGAGAATCAAGTTAAGTTCTAGAGTATAAGCAAACATGAATGAAAACACACTAGAAAGAACATTAGACAGACATTTAGACGATCTATCAAAACGGCTCAAAATCTCACTAGGGACAAAAGATTTAACCCAATAATTTTCAAAACCAACTTATTTAGCAATTCACAGAGAATTCGAACAACACCAATCAATAATCCAATTTTTTTCGTAATTACAAAAATACCAGCCACTAGACCCTCCTTCAAATCTACTGAAAATATGTAGAAAATATTTTTATTATGAAATTAAAAAATAGAACAATATTTATTTATTTATTTATTTATTTTTAAAGAAAAGATGTTGAAAGTTCACCAAGTAAACTCCAAGGAAAGAGAGGTGAGTCATAATTGGACATTCTTAAGTACCAAGTCTTTCCTAGCTAGAGTCTTTCCTAGATCACTTTCACAAATTTTCCTTAAAAAAATATTTGAGAATCAAAATAAAATAAAAAAATAAAAACAAATTTGAAATTAGAAAAATAAGGTAAAAGCAAAAGAAGAAAGAAAAATAGTTCTTATAATATAAATCTCCTCTCCCACACTGAACTCAAGCATTGTCCTCAATGCAACAACAAACAAATAAACATGTAAGAAAAAAGTAGGAAAAAAAAAAAAAAGACTCCCTTGTCAAGCATGAGGGCAAATAAGAACTGCAACTACTCTTCTCAACCATCTCTTTTGCAATAAAAACTAAGGTCCTTTGTGTACTGTGGCACATGAATTATTCCCATACTCATTGGAAGGTCTAACCAATGCACATAAAACCTTGGTGATGTAGTGAGGACACGTGTTGTGAGGAACCTAAGTGCACCAAGGTAAGAATGGAAGGTTTCAGGGGGCGAATATGGTGGAAAAAAATGCTCCCATGAATAGCTTACTAGATATGAAGAGGAGTGGTGATGAAGTGGTAAGGGACCATCTATGGTTGATTAGATGGTCTAGGTGTGGTAGATAACGAAACCGGTGTTACCTCACGAGGTGGTGTGTTGTGAATAAAAATATACTCATCAGCTAGCAAACTACAACATTCCAAAAATCAAGGAATTAAGAAAAGTGTGAATGGAAATTTTGTATCTCAGTAAAAAAGAAGGCAATTTAAATTAAATCGATGATTCAATTAGATTTTGGAAAAGAGCAATTGTGATGAGTGGGAACTAATTGCCATTGGATTTTTCTTAAATTTCAACATCTCAAGAGAAGTCCACAAAGGAAGAAGCCTCTTAATTGGAATAAAAATGAGAGTCCAAACACTTTGAGAGTTAAGAAAATACAAGTGAAGAATTTTTACAAACACATGCAAAGCATAGTATAGGACTTTAATTTTTTTAGCAAGCAAATTGTTTGTATTCTTTTGAGTTGGAAGTTGTAAACACAATTCTATTATTGGATTAATATTCCCTTTAGAGGGTGAGTCTATCGCAAAGGTCCATGGTGTCATTGAGCATCACCATTAGGTGCGCCTAGCTTACTTTGAGGCTTTATAATTTACTTCTTTTAAAATTTTGGTGGATTAATTCTGTTATGTTTGTATTGAGAGTCACCTTCGTTTGTGTTTTAGAGTTTTCATGACAAGAAATACTTGTAGAGTGCATTGGGGTCATGTTCTGGTTAGGAAAGTCTTGATACTTTAGTAGTCTTAGTGATGCACCTCAGTTTCCTAAGAATTCCCTATAGTGTGCTAAACTTGTTATTTCCTAATTTGAAAACCTATTATACAAGAGTCAAAGATGTCTTTACACTTAATGCATCACAATGACAATGAATCCAGGGAAAACAAATCTGATTTGGGAAAAACAATTTGGATGAAATTAAATCTTTGAAAATTAACACCAAGGTTCAATTTGCCATTGTGGAAGAAGAGTTAAAGACCTTGAGGTAGAAGGATATATAATGAAAATAAAAAACAAGTAAATGAAGTTCTTTCAAGGGACTCATTATGGGGAGGAGAAGCAAGAAAAAAATAGCTCGAGAGTAGTTGATTATTATCAACCCGACCCCTTAGCCAGACATAGACGAGATAAAAAGGTAAAAGAAAGAATGGCAGATCTTCCTCATTTCTATGGAAAAGATAATGTAGATATTTTTTTAAATTGGAAAATGAAAGTTGAACAACCTTTTGATGGCTAGTGAGTGAGGAGAGGAAAGTTCCTTTGGCCACCCTTAGTTTACAGGGTCATGCTATGCAATAGTGAACTACACTTGTAAGAGATAAAGGTCTGCACCAGGAGCCTTCCATAATTTATTGGAATGATCTAAATAGTGCTATTAGACGTAGACATATTCCATCTTATTATCATCAAGAATTAATGGATAAATTTCATAGATTACATCAAAAGAACTGAGTATTGAGGAATATAGGCAGAAAATTCTGAACATAAGCCTCGCCGGTAAAATAGACATGCTCACCTTCATCTCCAGGGTTTGCAAAAACGAATCGCTAGGTAGTGTAGGAACCTACGGTAGCCACACCTACCTCCGATCACCGGTTTTCACAATTTCCAGTGAGGACAACAAGTTCGTAACCGTAGGGTGCGACACTTTCGGCTATCTCAACAGTTTCCGCAACGGTACGGAATCTTCAACGGGGTGCTTGACGAGATGCAACAGCTTAGAGAGCGTTGAAAGCATGCAGAGAAGCGGAACCTGTACGGGCATAGGGTGTTGCCAGGTGGACATTCCTCCTCGTATGAACAATATCAGTTTCTAAGCATTCACCTTCAACAATTTCAATTCCACTTCCGATTTCAACAAGTGCGACTACTCCTTTGTGGTCAAAAACGGCAACTACACTTTCTCCGTCGATCATTTGGAGGGCGTCCCTTTCGATATGGCACCCACTGTCATGGATTGGAGCGTTGGAAACGACAAGTGCGACGCTTCCATGCTTAAAGCAGATTATGCATGCAAGAGTGATAACAGCGATTGCGAGGACTCGCCCTTTGAATATGGTTACCGATGCAAATGTAAACCGGGCTTTCAGGGAAACCCGTACCTTCTCCATGGTTGCCAAGGTGATTGATTCATTTATTAGTTAATTATGCTAACATTAATTGTACGCTCAAACAAATTTAAGAAGTTTTCTGGACTACAATTAACTTACAATTTTTTCTAAACCTATCCTAATCTAGCCAAATGATTCATTGAAATGTGTATAGCATGATGGGTTGACCTGTAAGTCTCTTTAGATATTTTATGAATGATGTTAAAAAATTAATTTTAACAAGTGGCTATTCTTCTTTTGTTTGATTTATTGTCTTTAAGTCCAATATTCTTCTCTTATGCTCTAAAAATATCTGCTTTTTTCTTGTTTTTAATTATATTCTTTTATTGTTATTTTTATTTATTTTAAAAATTTTAGAATAATTTTAATATCATTTAAAAATAAATTTTAAATCTAATTCAATTTTACAATACCAATTTATAAAATAAATTTTATATTTATTTATAAACTATTAAAAAAATCAATAGAAATCTTTAAAACAAATGAGATAAAATATTATTCTAATTACGTCACAATAAAACGAAATATATTTAATAATAATATTAATTCTTAAAGACCGAATACATTATATCTGTTTATGTTAAAGAGTGTGATAATAATGATGGTTATTTGTGTTTGGGGTTTGTAGACATTCCGGAGTGTAGAACTGGTAAACACAATTGCGCTAGTGAAGATCATTGTCGAGAGACGAGTGGGTCTTTTGAATGTTTCTGTCCCGAAGGACTAATCGGAAATGGGACAAAAGAAGGCGGAGGATGCCAAGGTAATTAATTGATTCATTAATTAGTTAATTATGCTAACATTACATTCAGATAAATTTAAGCAGAAATTTTCTCCTATATATAATCTAACTTGATTTCTGATGTTTCAGCCCTCCGAATTAACAGTCAAACGAAGTGGGCTATATATAGTAGGTACGTATTACATTTATAAAGGAGGCTGTTATCAAGACTAAATATATAAAAATAATTTAGAATAATAAATTTTTCTAATTATAACAGAAGAAAAATAAATAAAAAATCTACTAATTAACTTATATAAGGTAATTTTATTTTGTGATAGAAATTCATTTTAAAGTATTTATGAAAAATAATTATCTAAATATATAGTTTTTTGTATTTTCCAGATCGTTAACTACATCACTGTGAATTTTCGTTTTGTTAGTACTATACATGCATGCACAACAGCTTTTGTAATGGAGAAATTACAATCCGTGAATTTATTGTGACAAATTTTGTAGGAGTTACGTCAAGTCTGGGATCTGTCATTTTTCTGCTTGGTCTATGGTTGTTGTATAAGGCTGCAAGGAAGAGAGTGATAGAGAAACGCAAACAGAAGTTCTTCAAAGAGAATGGTGGTTTGTTGCTGCAACAAAGAATGTTATCTAATGAAGCCAATGTAGACAAAGCTATTCTCTTTAGCTTAAACGATTTAGAGAAAGCCACTGACCACTTTAACATGAATAGAGTTCTTGGAAAGGGAGGGCAAGGTACTGTTTACAAAGGAATGCTAGTAGATGGTACAATTGTTGCAGTGAAAAGTTTAAGGTGGAAGGAAATGTTGAAGAATTCATCAATGAGTTTGTCATTCTTTCACAAATTAACAATAGAAATGTGGTGAGGTTGTTAGGGTGTTGTTTGGAGACAGAAATTCCCCTACTTGTTTATGAATTCATACCTAATGGTAATCTCTTTGAATATTTGCATGACCAAAACAAGGAGTTATTACCGATGACATGGGATGTGTGTTTGAGAATTGCTACTGAGATTGCAGGAGCTCTATTTTACTTGCACTCAGTTGCATCTAAACCCATTTATCATAGAGATATCAAATCCACAAATATACTGTTAGATGAAAAGTATAGGGCAAAAATTGCAGATTTTGGAACATCCCGAGTATTTCTATGGAGGATACTCATCTTACAACAGCTGTTAAAGGTACCTTTGGTTATTTGGATCCTGAATATTTTCACACTAGTCAATTCACCGAGAAAAGTGATGTGTACAGTTTTGGAGTGGTTCTTGCTGAACTTTTAACAGGCCAAAAGCCAATATCATCATCAGTAAGATGTGGAGAGTTAAAGAGTTTAGCTTCATATTTTGTTGAGTGTATGGAGCAGGACAATCTGCTTGAGATTATTGACAAAAGAGTTGTGAAAGAAGCAGAGAAAGGACAAATCGTTGCTGTTGCTAACCTTGTAAAAAGATGCCTATTGTTGAATGGAAAGAAACGTCCAACTATGAAAGAGATCACATTTGAATTAGAAGAGATTCATAGATTGGATAGGAAGAGTAATGCAGAGAAAAACGGTGACGAAGTTGAGCTTGCTCGAGCTGAAGATTGCAGTCCTTGGGGTGGATATTCTACTTCAAATTCATGGTGAGTTTTCTTGATTTTGTTTCTGGTGTAATATATAATCATTTTGGTTATAGACATATTTAACATAACCAATTAATTGTTGATAATGACTCGTTTTCAGGTGTTCATCTTCTTTGTGATTGTTGTGAGAAACTCATCGATGCATGTTCATCTTCTCCTCCAAGAAGGGAGCTATACGTACTCATTTTCAAATAGTGATAGTAGAAATGCTTTATAAAATGCTTATGCTTTGCACATGTATTTTATAAGCTCAGTTGTTATTACTACAGTTTTTTATATATGTATTTTCGCTGGTAAACCTAATTTGCACTAATAAATGAGCAAAATTTCAAATAATAGTTATTTATTAATATATATTAATAAAAATGAGTCCAAGTAGTTGACATGAAAGTTGAGGGGTTAGTTTCAAATTGGAATAATGGGACAAATATTATTATTAACCGTGGTTGTGACAAATATATATTGCCTGTGTTCTATGTTTTAAATTATTAAAATAATTTTTAGTTTATTACATAACTTAAAAAATTTATATTAACTTTTATTTCATCCTTAGTTTTTTAATTTTTTTATAAAATATATATTTTATAATTTTTTATTTTTAATTAATTAATATTAATTTAATTATTATTTGATAGTTTAATTTGATATTTATAATTATATTTTTTTGGATATTTCACATTAGAGAAAAAAAATATACATCTTTTTATCATTAATAATGATGAAACGAAAATTTTATACCCATTTAAATGGAAAGGAAATTCATTGATGCTCTTTCTGACCAACTTTTATCAAATTTTGATAAACTTCAGAGAGCAAATCACATTAATCTTGAAGATTATACCCCCATTATAATGGATTTTCTTAAATTGCTTTACCGTGTGTGAAGTTAAAACCATTTATGTTTAACTATCAAAAGCGTAATAATGTAGCCAAGGAGGTGGCTTGTGAAACTATGAAAACTAGCCTATTAATTTTGAAAACCTGGTTTAGTTAAAACAAAATTTTAATTATTATTCCGAGCTTTACTTTTCAACTTGTTTCATTTGAAAGTAGACTCAGAATTTTCCAACAAGTATCCACTTTGCTCAAATCAGATTAAAAAACAGTGCAGACTTCCCAAAACCAAGTTGTTAACCAATTAGCAGATAACTAATTAATTCGAATAAAAAAGGAAAGTGACCGGACAATTAAAATGCTCAATACTTGCCCAATAGGATGGATTCTTCGTGCAACTCCATAACTTTTTGAATATTACAATTTTAGTCATGAGTAAAGGACTAAAATATTTCTAGTGTTAGAGAAATAAGTTAAAGGTTTCACGATTTATATAATCCGCAATTATAAATTTTTTTAATTGAATTGCGAAATGTACAATTCACATGCCTAAAATCAAATATTTCAAAGTTACAAATTATACAATTCGCAATATTTTTCTTACACATTCATCATTACGGATTATACAATCTACGGTTATTGAAATTTTTTTCAATGAATTGCTGATTTTACAAACCTAATTTTATTCAATGCAATTAAAGTCTGATTTTGTTATATGTGTTGTCATCATAACACCATCCAATCATGTAATTAAAATTAAATGAAGAGTCTCTTTTGCTACACGCTTATTCTCATTCCAAGTTTCAACCCCATTTCAAATGAAGAGTCTATTTTGCTCCTCCATACCCATTTTGAATGAAGAGTCTTGTCAATACCAAATTTCGTCCGGGCAAGTAAATTATTTCAGATTATAAAACAATACAAAAATTAAAATAAAAGGGTGTGTTATCTAGTTTTATTATATTATTGTCATTTAAAAAATAAAAAAAAAGACTTTGGTTCCATTATATTCAATAAATAAGGTTTTAAAATAAAATTCATAAAAAGAAATAGTAAGGGAAGTCAGTTTATTAAAAATTTGTTAAAAATAATAGTAATAATAGTAATTAAAAATATATTAAATTTTTCCATTAAAAGAAAACTAAAAAATGTGGTAATTAAAAGATGACAATTAAAAAAATAATAATAATTAATTAAAAAATGAAAATAACGAATAATAAATAAATAAATATTAAATAATTGATGATTAAATAATAAAAACAAAATAAAAATAAATATATATTAAAAAAAGAATAAATAATAAAAAAAAGAAAGGAAGACTGCTTTCAAACTGCTTACTTGATTTACTTGATTTACATGTTCAAGATAATAAATAAATAATAAAAAATAACAATAAAAAGAATGAGTCAATGCCAGTAGACTCTCATGTTCTCACTCCCTAACTCCACGTATTTGTTTCTAATAAAAAATAAATATTTGTAAATAATAATTTTGAAACCGCTCAGATAACAACCCACATTCTCCACTTAAACTTAAATAAAATTTATAATAAATAATGGATTTTTACCGTTGGAAAATGTTTTAAGTCTCATTCCTGGGTAGATTCATTTTAATATTAATTTTAAAAATTAAAAAATAATAAATATGAATGAGTCAAAGAGGAGTAACCTCTCTGAACTGAACTACTGACATTTTAAAAAAAATATATCAATTAAAATAAGGAGAAAAAAAAGGAGAGGAGATATATTAGTCAAAAAAGAAGAAAAAGAAAAGAGGACACAATTTTTTTGGTGACAAAAAAAGAGAACGAGAAAGAATATTAAGAAGAGAGAAAAGAAGAAAGCACACTGAGAAAGAAAAGACTAAGCACCAGGTATGTTTTTTTCCTTTTTGCTTGTACATTCATTCATGGCATAAAATAAAAAACACTCACAATTATTCCTATTTC
>Ga0209700_103732_pt1 | contig 28634 bp, 18 predicted proteins | sample SiratroredBW_FD_187528 | JGI IMG/M metagenome (GOLD analysis project Ga0209700, IMG submission 187528) | Root nodule microbial communities of legume samples collected from California, USA - Siratro red BW (SPAdes) (version 2) | ecosystem: Host-associated > Plants > Roots > Nodule | place: USA... | reverse complement strand
CCCTTCCATGGAAAACCTTCTTTTATAGCAGCAGGGTTAAATTTGTAATTTCCTCATGTCTATTATTGGAATTTTGAAAATTATGGAGGTGCAGGAAGATGATATGGAGGTGCAGGAAGAAGCAGTCTTCTAACTAATGTGTGTGTCTTATATATTTATTGCACTTTTTTAGTTTTTTTTTTCTAAAATTTTTAGAGGAAACCTTTGTCAAGATATATTTATTAAAATAAGAAGACAGTAGAAAAGAAGACATCTTTGCAACTTGCGTGAACGGTGGGTCCCACACGATGAAATCATTGTATATGCAATGTACGGCACAAAATCAAAATCAAAATCATAATCAAAATCATAATCAAAATCGACAATCGAGATGCGTGGTAGCGGTGAGGTTGCAACTTAATTGTAGTGGAAGCGAGCACAGAGGATCGAAGGAAGATGATTCATTGTTCATCATGCAAATGAAATAAATTTCACTCCACTATACTCAAACGCAGCAATACCATATCCTGCGACTGCGTTTCGTTTATTCTCTCTTCTCTCTCTGAATTTTGTGAAATAAAGTTGCGTTTGTGCAGTGTGGTGAGACCCTAAACGACCTCGTTTTCACGTTCTCTGAGAATGGAAGCGCGAAGTCGCTCCGTGGAAGACATATTCGAGGATTTCAAGGGCCGAAGAGCAGGCATCATCAAAGCCCTCACTACCGGTAACGTAACTAATGCGCTTTTTTCAATTTCCAATTCCGATTACATGCACCGTTACATTAATTTGTTTAGCCCTGTTCTTCGCAAATACCTGTTCCTTTTCTTTTTCATGATGTGTTAACAAATTAAGAAACCGGAAAAAAATAATAATCATTAATCACGAATCGTAGCAAGGATTATTCACTGATCTACTGTAGCGGTTTCGTTCTTTTTGTCGTTTTCGATTGAGAATGACGTGTTAACCTGCGACCGGTTACTGTTCCGTTACGACATTCGGTTTGTGGTTTTAGAGGGAAACGGAACGTTACACCTGTTTGTTGTATTGAATGAATCGAATCCTTTCTTTCGCGTTTCTGTACCTTGAGGGAATTTCACCTTGATGAGTCTCACGTGGCGAATTTTGATCTTTTTTTTTTTTTTTTAGATTTCAATGCATGAAGGTTTTGGATATTTTTTTGTCTCGTACTCGTTTAATATTTTCGGCCTGTTTGTGCTGTTGCAGATGTTGAAGATTTCTACAGCCAATGTGATCCTGGTTAGTTACTCTGATTTTAGGTTTGAATTGTTTTTTTTTTTTTTTTTTTTTTTTTTTTTTTTTTTTTTTTTTTTTTTTTTTTAGCGGTTTGCAGTTACTGGCTCTTGAGTTATCCTTGTGCTCTTACTTTTCTTGTACATGTACTGAAATTTGGTTGATATTCGAGCGTGACTGTTTTACTTGTTCTTGTGTTTGATTTTCACTGTACCCCTGTTGAGGCTCTTGCTAAGAGGGATGTCAATTCAATATGCCTAGCTTTTATCTTTGTTGTGGTAACTTGGTAATGTATTTTATTTCAATTGACGATGACAATTTATTTTTTGAATGGCCTTCTTTGTAATCATCAGTCAATGTAGCTGAAAATTATGATTAAAATATATTGTCGTAGACTTTGGATATATGATAGACACTTGTGGAATGACATAGGCCACTAGGGTTGGTATGGTGCTGGCTTTCCCCATAAGGTTTGTGATTGGTTACGACGACCTTATAAAGTTACACAGTTGAGGGGAATGCACTCTTTTGCCATCCCTAGTATCATTCACCCCTAGAGATGTTATTGTATTATTACCCTAGCTGCAGAGCTAGGATGAGATGAAATGCTTGATACTCCTTAAAAACCTCTTGGCAGTAAAATTTTTTCGGGAGTAAGGATATTATGGAGTTATTCTAGCTGCAAATAAAAGTATTCTGTAAAGGTAGAATTACCAGTCATTTTATCTATATTAAATTTCTTTCCATGCTTGTTTATCTATGTATGAGCTTTATTTATATATCCTTTGTTTTATTCATTCAGAGAAGGAGAATTTGTGCTTATATGGATTGCCCAGTGAGCAGTGGGAAGTAAATTTACCTGTTGAAGAAGTTCCTCCAGAGCTTCCTGAGCCTGTCCTGGGCATTAATTTTGCTAGGGATGGCATGCAGGAAAAAGACTGGCTATCTTTAGTTGCTGTTCATAGTGATACATGGTTGCTTGCCCTTGCCTTTTATTTTGGAGCCAGATTTGGATTTGATAAAACTGACAGGTATATCTTGGTCGGACATAACTCATATATCTCATGTCGACTTGTAAAGGATTTGGTTCGAGATGAGGTTGAATATAAGGGAACTAAGGAAGCAATTTAGGTCAAACTTTTCTGATTTATCACCTTGGTTCAATCAAGTTCCTGTGGGATTTTTTAACTTTCGTTTTTCCTTTCACAACCCTCCTTGCTGAGCACAAGTTTACCTCTTCATTAGTATGAATATTCTTCTCCTCTTAATAGTTATTTGGCTGCATCACTGTTTTTATCTCAGTTGATTTATAATTTTGTTGCTGACTAATCATTGTAGAAGCAGTTGCCCACCATGGAGAAGGGCGAAGATGTTGAAGAATATAATAACACATTTTACCTTTTTTCTTTCTGAGAAAAAAAAATGTTGAAGAGGAATAGAGAGAGAAAGAAAAGGAATAACTACGCTTGACTAACTACTGTTTACTGGCTTATCTTAAGATGGTGCAAGTAGAAAAGTAGTAGTAGGGCTTTTGTATGAGTTTCATGTGAATGAAATCTCCCTAGTTGACTTCCTTTCTGGCACCTAAATGAATGTTCTTGCTGTCAACATTTAGTAGGCTGTGTAGTTGTTCTTGATAGTTGGTAATTTGATTATGTTTTCTCATGCACCAATCTATCTACTCATGATTTGGCATTTGTAATGCAGGAAACGACTATTCAGTATGATCAATGAACTACCCACAATATTTGAAGTTGTTACTGGTGGAGCAAAGAAGCCAGTTAAAGAGAAGTCATCAGTTTCAAACAACAGTGGAAACAAGTCTAAGTCTAACTCTAAAGTGGTAAACAATTTTTTTCTCCTCAAACCTATACATGACATGTAAATACAGCTTGTTCGTAAATACCTATCTGTCCAAGCTGTGATGGGAAAAAAAAAATCAGGATGTTTTTCAGGTGTAGGGTGTTTATAGAATTTTTGCAATCTCTCTGAATTTAAGTTCCCTTGGTAAAAGGATTAAAGAATGTATTACATGTTCATTAAATATTATAAACAATATATAACATCTTGGGAAGTATTCTTAGAAGTTTTTGGAGCTTAGTATCATGGTATCTCCAATATATAACCCTTAACCTTACAGTATGGGAAGCTATAGATTGTGGAATTGTTTTTACTCTTTGCAGTTTTTAATTCTTTTTATACCCTTTGTTCTGACCTTAAGTCCATTTAAGATTATGTTGTTAAGGTCAATTATTGCATCTAAGATAAATTCTTTTATACCCTTTGTTTTGACCTTAAGTCTGGCTAAGATTATGTCGTTAATTATTGTATCTAAGATATTATCCACTTTCGAACTTGAATTTTTCGTCACAATTTTGTTGTTAAACTACTCTTCATCTTTACTCCTAAACGACGTAGGACTTTTGTATGTACCAAAACAAACTCCCTAATTGAGAGCTAAGGGGTAGGAGTGGCCTCAAATTGTCCTTTTCGTTCTTATAGATGGTGTCAATGTTCTGACCTTAATTCTTTGGGGATAACGTTGTTAAGAGTTGATCACTAGATTCTAGATATTGTTTGCTTTGGAGTTTAGTAACTTCATCACAATTTTATCATTGAAAGGTCCTTAAGTCTTTTTAGGATAACATTGATAAAGTTGATCACTGTATTCAAGATATTGTCTGGTTTGAGACTCACTGATTTTGTGAAAGTTTTGTCCTTGAAAGATGTTTACGTGAGTTGAAAGAGAAAAGTGTTTATAAACTACCATTGACCTCGATTCTTAAAAGATGAAGATTTTTGGATGTATCATTTTTTCAAATAGAAAAAATAGAGAATTGGTTTGGCATGGTGCATGTGATGAAAATTAAATTAAGACTTGGATAAACTTAAAAAAGGCTAGAAATAAGGGTTGTAGCTACAGCTTACCTTTCAATTTCTTGCCTTAGCCATTTCAAGGTGCAAACATTTAGTATTAACTGTGATGATTTAAACTGGCTGGCACTGAATTGGAAAAGTAAAGAGCAAGTATTTTAATTGATTGCTTTAAGCAAAATTGGAAACGACTATATAGACCACTAAGTAAAAGAGTTCTCATTCTATAACTTACCCTTCAATCATTATCTGTTCTGAAAAAACTGAGGTGTTACACTTACAATTTGTTAAGAAAAGAACTTTATCCTTAGCCTTGCTTTTTTTGTATTAGTTTCGACCTCACATTCAAAATGAAAAATGGAGTAGGATAAATACTACTGAGGGATGGTGAGATAAAAAGACCATGAGGGATCCTAATATGTGATATAAAATTTTTCCGTTGTTATTTTTTTAATTCAGTGTATAAGAACATTAGAATGTGGACATTCATTGATAGCGGCATCTCATCATCAATGACTGTTAATGGAGCAGTCACTAGGTTCTGTATAGATGCTCTTGCAAATATGTGTGGGAGGAGCTTAAGAATATCTTACTTGTATGGGTAGTGTCATCTTGTTTGTGGTTCTCTTTTACTCAGATAATTTGTGTTCTTATCTAATTGTTGGCTGTTGGAGCAGCGGGTTTCCGAAACCCAGGGCAGACAGTCAAAGGCAGTGTTACAACCAAAGGATGAGGATGAAGGAGTAGAAGAGCAAGATGAAGATGAACATGGAGAGACGTTGTGTGGGGCATGTGGTGAGAATTATGGTACTGATGAGTTCTGGATTTGCTGTGACGTCTGCGAGAAGTGGTTCCATGGAAAATGCGTGAAGATCACCCCTGCTAGGGCAGAGCACATCAAGCAATACAAGTGCCCATCCTGCAGTAACAAGAGATCTCGCTAATCAAGTTTCCCTCATGGACAAACTTTGTTTGAGCCTTTACTAATCTGGTTAATATGTTTTTCTTTCTAGATGTAGTTGATGGATAATTTTTCTGTTTGACACATGTACATTTTTTGCACTTTTTGTTGGTTGTCTGGGAAAACTGTGTCTTTTCCCGAGCCTTGCCCTAGATATGGATCCACGTTGGCATAAGCTTTATATGAATGGGGGTGAAACCACAGTCTCCTGGCCACCCTAAATATTAAGGAAATTGAAGTGCGTTTCCACCAAATGAATATATATATATATATATATATATATGAATATTAGATTAATTTTTAAATGACCAATGTTGGAATAGATGGGAAAGGGATCGATGATCTATAGGACAAGTTGATTCAGCGAAAAGGCAAAATCTTAGTGAAAGTGTTAATTATAATACGTTGAAGATTCTGCTGGCGTACAATGACATTTGCTACACGCTTAAACAACTCATTCTTAATTAATGGCACTCTCACTCCCACCAAGTTGGTAGCGCCAATGACCCACAATTGAGTTGAATAGATAACTGTCTGTTTCAAGGTAAAAAAAATTATTTATGAGAATTTTTTTTGGAAGTAAACATTTGAAAATAGTAAATAGAACAACTGGAAAATTATTGAAAAAAATTATACAGGTTATATTTTCCATCAAATATAATTAATGTCGAATATTAATTAAAATGAAATCAATTAATTAATTTGAAATAACAATTCATAGATTTTAACTACCGTGATCATTAAAAGTAATATTAATATCTATTTTAGTAGGATGAATATAATTGTCTTTGTTACATGATTTAGTCTCTCCAAAACCGAATATTCATTATCAGCAATTTCAAAGTTCTTATTTGATGTGAGAATTTCTTTTCTCGTTATGAATTAGTATTTGCAAAATTCATATTTCATCTTCTCTACTTATAAATTAAATTATCATTCTTTCTATTGACTTTTGTAATTTTGTTGTAATTGTACAATTTTTCATACAATTCAAGAAGATATGTTTAACTTTCTTAGTTTTGTGTTTAATCGTCTAAAGGGATTACGGTTGATACTTTGTTTTATGATTTGAGATTCTTGTTTGTAATGATGAAAGATTGGAACGAGAGTTCGTGAATAAACTTTTCATGTATTTGAGTTTTTAAATACTATGCTAATTTAATTAATATTTTCTTCTGGTGTTGAAAGGGTAAATCATGTACCTAGTATTGATTCTAAAACTTCAATTAGGAGAAGATTTTGAAAAAACAATAAAGTTCTGAAATGAAACCATGAGAAAGAATAATGATGTTAGTATATGTGTTATTATTGAGTACGTGGAAGAAGGATGATGGAATATGATGATGACTTTAGATTTACATGAGTGATTTTTTTGACAAGATTCCAAAAATAACATAAAGACTTGAATACAAAATAATAAATTATTCATTTTAGGAATGGAAAACATTTAAAGTCAAATATTCACTAAGTAATTTATCGTGTAATGTATTTTTATAATTTTGCTATAAATAGTTAAAGTCGTGCTTGATTTCACTTTTAATTCAAAAAATAAAAATTGTTTTTATCATTGGCTAATTCAATAGATCACGAAATAAAAGCAATCAAATTAAAGTAGCCTTTGAAAAAACAAAAACAAATCAAAGCTGCCTTTCTCATACTCTACTTTTGTGTATCAAAATTGAATTTATATTTTATAACACAATGTGAGCATTAAACACAATTATTTATTGCTATAATTTTTTCTAAATTTGTCTATTCTAATAATTTCTTTACTAAATTTTACTAAAATAGTAAAAATTTGAAATCCAAAAGATCTTGTAAATTGACACTGTTATCTTACGAATTAATTAACTTTTAGGATTTGAAACCACGTGAGTTCGTAAATAATAATATACTAACAAAGTTAAAATTCCAAATCTAAATAAAAGTATATACATAAGGTAAGTGGTGACTAAAATAATATAACTGTGTTTCATTCATCAAAATGTCATCCATATCAGAAAAAAGTAAAAGAAGTCAGAAAATAAAACATTCAGAAAAAGTAAGGACGTAAATTCAATAAAAAGAAAGGAGAAAAAACACAAATTTATGAAAATAGTACAAATCTTACGCAAATGAATAAATTTGAAAAAAACTACCTATATAAGCAAATAGTGGTTGGACATACCACTTCCTAAACTGCTTATTCATTGGTTGAGGTTGTGTTTAGTGTGTGTGTGGTGCTTCTTATCTCACATTATTTTCCCTCCGAACATACATTGCATGTCCTAACCTAACCTTCTTTGTTTTAGAATAATACAACAAACATGTAATATATGGATATCTCATTCTTGGTCCCCGGATACTAAATTTAGGTCACATGACGAAAAAAGAATGATTGAAAAAAAAAATGTAGACAATTTCAAAATATTCTTAATATTAAAAGTTAAATATGATTAATGAATATTAAATAAAATGATTTTTCTTTGTTATTTTGAAATTTAAAATATTTCTTTTTGAAATGAATATTCACTAAACCACATAATCCACATTCAAACAAAGTGAATAAATGGTTTGAGATATTGGTGTGTGAACTTTAATGTTGGGAGCAAGTGTTTTCGTTAGGGTCACTACTCAAGCTAAGTCCTTGTAGGAGTAATTTGGAAGAAAAATAAATTAATGAGGTCCACTTGGATTTCAAATCTTTTCATTTCTATCCACTAGTACAGTAGACAATATTATAGTAGAAGAAAATCAAGTTAAGTTTATTTCTAGTGAAGTTAGAAAAAATATTACTCAAGTTTTTTTCTTATTAAAAATTGATTTAAGTATTTTAACCGAAATTTGAATATACCATAACTCATCTTAATAATTCCACAAAAACCACATTCCATGAGAATATGAGAAGCCATTGGTAACAACCCAAATGACTAATTGGCAATCATTTATTTGTTAATTTTTTTTAAAAAATTATATCAACATATTTAAAAAAATTAAATTAAATTCTGAGCGTGTGAAATTTTAGGATAAAATTGAAAGAATTATTAATTTGTACATAGATCTCGCAAAGAGTAATATAAAAAGGAGGAAGCATAAGAGCAGACATTGTTTTGAGTCTCACTCCAAATCGAAAGCACAACACAACACTGAATCAATGGCTTCCACATCTCTCTTTCAGTCTCTGCCTTTCTCTCTCCAAACCTCTAAACGGGCCTCTCCCAGGCCCGCGGCCCACTTCGTTATTCGAGCCCAATCTCCCATCACTCAGAACAACTCCGCCGCCGCCGCCGCCGCCAAGCAGCGCCGCCCCGCAGACGAGAACATCCGCGACGAGGCCCGCCGCGTGAATGCGCCGCACGACCAGAACATCTTCTCCGCCAAGTACGTGCCTTTCAACGCCGACCCCTCCTTGACGGAGTCCTACTCCCTCGACGAGATCGTGTACCGCTCCCAGTCCGGCGGCCTCCTCGATGTCCAGCACGACATGGACGCGCTCAAGCGCTTCGACGGCGAGTACTGGCGCTCCCTCTTCGACTCCCGCGTCGGCAAGACCACCTGGCCCTACGGCTCCGGCGTCTGGAGCAAGAAGGAGTGGGTCCTCCCCGAGATCCACGACGACGACATCGTCTCCGCCTTCGAGGGAAACTCCAACCTCTTCTGGGCTGAGCGTTTCGGCAAACAGTTTCTGGGCATGAACGAGTTGTGGGTCAAACACTGTGGAATAAGCCACACCGGCAGCTTCAAGGATCTCGGCATGACCGTGCTTGTTAGCCAAGTGAATCGCCTGAGAAAAATGAACCGCCCCGTCGTTGGGGTGGGCTGCGCTTCCACCGGTGACACGTCAGCAGCGCTGTCCGCGTATTGCGCTTCGGCCGGGATTCCTTCGATTGTCTTTTTGCCTGCTAACAGAATCTCTCTTGCCCAGCTTGTTCAGCCCATTGCCAATGGCGCCTTTGTGTTGAGCATCGACACTGATTTTGATGGGTGCATGCAGTTGATTCGAGAAGTGACTGCTGAGTTGCCTATCTATTTGGCGAACTCTCTGAACAGTTTGAGGCTTGAGGGGCAGAAAACTGCTGCTATTGAGATTCTGCAGCAGTTTGATTGGCAGGTTCCTGATTGGGTGATTGTGCCTGGTGGGAATCTTGGCAACATTTATGCCTTTTACAAAGGGTTTAAGATGTGCCAAGAGCTTGGACTTGTGGACAAGATCCCAAGGCTTGTTTGTGCTCAGGCTGCAAATGCTGATCCTTTGTATAAGTACTTTAAGTCTGGGTGGAAGGAGTTCAAGCCTGTGAGGTCCACCACTACCTTTGCCTCTGCCATTCAGATTGGTGACCCTGTTTCCATTGATAGGGCTGTTCATGCCATCAAGAGTTGCAATGGGATTGTGGAGGAGGCCACTGAGGAGGAGCTGATGGATGCTATGGCGCAGGCGGATTCAACTGGGATGTTTATTTGCCCCCACACTGGTGTTGCTTTGACGGCATTGTTTAAGCTCAGGAACAGTGGGATTATTAAGCCTACTGATAGGACTGTGGTGGTTAGCACTGCTCATGGCTTGAAGTTCACTCAATCCAAGATTGCTTACCATTCTAAGGATATCAAGGACATGGCTTGCAGCTATGCTAACCCACCCATGCAAGTGAAGGCTGATTTTGGGTCTGTTATGGATGTTTTGAAGACGTATTTGCAGAGCAAGGCTCATTAGGTAGGCTTTGCAAGCTTTGCTCCGGCTGAGTTACTCATTAGTATTTGTTTACTTTTAGGCACTACTGAAAAATTGTCCTTTCTATGAGCTAGGTATGAGTGTTGTAATAATTTGCTTTATGCATTATGGCATCCATATTGGGGCAACCTTAGGGTTTTTGTTGTAGGTTTTTCTTTGTTGAGTCATTGATACGAGGAGGAATGCGTATTGTTGGCTTCTTGGGCCAACCCCTCAAAGAAAATTATCCCAACAAATATAATTAGAATAGTTTTCTTTCATGATATGTTATTGGCGTTGAACTATGTGGGGTATTGTTGGCTTCTTGAGGACCAACCCCTCAAAGCAAACAATCCCAAGAAATATATAATTGGAACAGTTTTCTTTCATGATATGTTATTGGCATTAAGCTGTGTTGCGTGTTACGAAGTAACTCTTCAATATGTGAGAGGTAATTAAATCAAGAAGACAAGAAGGAGCTGCTTTGTTGGACCAAACATACATGTTATATTGAATTACACGAAGGCAGCACTACTGCAGAATTGAAGCCGCACACATTGAAATCGTAGTCAATTTAGATACTTCATCTTTCACTTTCTTCAAAAGATGAATTTTCCTTGGCATTAAGTATAGTATGAAATTTGACCTTTAAAGGCCTTCAACTGTATCTGCCATATGAGAAAAGTTGAATGAAATTTACTGTGTTGGATATCTTCTCTTCGCTCTGCTTTTCGTTCTGCCAATGTAGTTTACTGCTATTGTCCGACTGATATCTAAACAGAAAAATGGCCATTGCAAATTTGCATTTGAGTTGAAGTCATTGTTTGTAGAATAGACAAGAAAGGTAATGACGAATTGGAATAGCAAATGGGGTCGTCTTGGAAGGTTCTTCATTCAGTCTTCACCCATTCTATAGTTGCTTATTTGTACGCAAAAGGTTTCACAAAAGAAAGAACAGTGATTATCTTGCAACCAATCAGTTTACAATACAGCAACAAAGCTTTTAGTTTCTTTACATCTTTGTAGATTTCTTTTACAGTAGTTAATATTATTCTCAAGAAAAGGAATTCATCCGTGTTCCCAGTCATATTTTACAACATAATCAAAATCATTACAGCTAAACAATTAGTACAAAAAGCCAGTGGGGGTTCTATAACATTTTGAAGAGGAAACTGAATAGAATTTTTGGTATAAGATTGAGTAGAACACTTCGCTTGTATTACTGCTCTTACCGGGAGACCTGTACTGCACGTATGGTTTTCCCGTAATAAGGGGGTGGTCTCGCCGTTTATTAGGTTCAAAGGAAAAAAAAATGGGGTAAGAGAGTATAGATCATCATGTTATTTAATATTTATTGACACATTACATACTTTTAATAGGTCAATTATATCATAATTAAATTTCATAATAAATTACCGACAGATTTTTTTTTTCAAAATTAACAAATTGAAAATTCTTTTATATGGATCATATTTAAAAAAAATATCAATACTTAATTTGTGTAGATCAAAATTAACATAATATATATCTTTTAAAACATATTAAAATATTAATCATTTAATATTTTTGATAAAATTTAATATAAATAGCCGGATGATGTGAAATTATAATTTAACATATTAATGGTATATATATGTATATATATATATATATATATATATATATATATATATATATATATATATATATATATATATATATATGTATATGTATATGTAATTTAGATCGGCTTAGTTCAAATGATTAGGTCCTTGATATATAATTTAGACTTCTAAATATATTTTAAGTTATAGGCATCTAACTAAAATATAATTTAAGATATTTGTTTTAAATATCCTATATTAAGACAATTTAACTATTCTCTTTAATTTAATATCATATTTAAGTAATTTATGTATAAATATGCTTCAGTGACACAAAAAATTAGACGTCTTTTTATTTATATTTAATTTTTAAACAAATTAAAAATTAACTTTTAAATAAAAATAAATAATTTTTTATTCGTGACATAAAAAAACACAGCCGTGGAATACACACCAAGAAAACAAGTATTATAAATAGAAAAAGTATGGTTGAGAATGGACAACTTTATTTTTCCTTTTTCTTTCTCGACTTCAGTAAATTTATTTTACGGCAACCAGTATAATTCCCTTTTAAAATGGAAAATTTATTACTTGTTTTTCCGGCCATATTACACAGCATGATCAAACTCATTAATACCGAATACAACAGAGCGAGCAAGTGATGTTTCTATATCTTTTTCAAAAAGAAAAATGTATACAACTTTTCGTGTAAGATTGAGCAAAGACTCTTCCTTGTATTACACTGAACTTATACAAGCAACTACTCTATGTTTTGAAAAAACTACACAAACCTTCCTTAAACAAGAATGTTTGGCATGCCTTAGTTTCTTCAGGTTCAAAGGAAGACTTTTTTAGGTTTTCAAAGTAGAATCCAGCTAGAGAGGGATGCTGAATAATCAAGAAAATACAAGGATTCAGCATTTTTATACTCTACTATTTCCGCTCCCGAGAGGCATTGCTTTTTGGAAGGAACCATTGTCTTATTAACTGTGTTAACCTCTTCCTAAGCAGGCAAACCAATCACAGCAAAGTGATGTGTTGTTCACTGCACAACATGCAGAACTAAACATTTCAGGCGTTATATACATTAAAAAAAAGTAAAACAAGAGAATTTGGACTGAAATGCATACGTGAGAACGAACAAAATTCACTTAAGAACAACTCTCAGAAAGAAAGCAAAAATATAAACGAATCAAAGAATAAAGACACAATTTTGCACCTTGAATTCAACTTGGTCCAGCTTTGGGTTTTGGAGAAGGGCGTAGATTGGATGTACCAATCCCTTGCTTCTCCTCCATCCTCAAACCAGCTCTGAATCTTTCAATAAAAGTATCAGCTTTTGTGTCAACATCAGGGCTAGGATCATAGAACAATAAGATTTCAGATTCTCCACCATCTTCAATTCTTGGTGACTCCACAACTTCATCTTCTACATCTGCCGAACCACCACTCGAGCTACTAATGCTATTTATTCTAACAAAGTCACCCTGCACCCGGAACTTCCACGCCGGCATCTTGAACGGCGGCGGCGGCGGAGGTATAGGGATCGAAGGTGACTCGTTACCAGTAACAGCCACATTTTCCTTGGAGAAAGTCTCTCTCTTGTTTGATTTAAGGGAACTAGTAGCCACACTCCCACGAACTGGTTCGGTTTTGGATAATGAAACATGCGGCGATGTAGCAGATTCATGTTTCTTCCTCTTGCTTTTCTTAGAAGGAAACAGATTATGAAAAACTGAGGAAACTCGAGGATGTGAATGAGTATCAGAATTTCGAATATGCTTAAGATTTTCAAAGCTTCCTTGTCTTTGTTTCTTCTTCTTTCCCTTCAAAGATGTCAACAACAACTCTTTACTTGCACTTGTTCCCTTATTCTTACTTTCCACACTCCTCTCCTCCCCCGGAACTGGTGGTGGAGACGCCGCTAGCGGCGGAGCCTCTTTTTTATCTACGTTCTTGACGCTGTCTTCTTCAAAGTCAAATACAATACCGTTAACGTGTGTATCATCATAAAATCGCCATCGTTCATCGGGGGCTAGCCACGGCGACTCTTGGCGGAGATCCGGGTAGGAGTTGAAACTCCTGAGCCTGTTGTAAGATTTGTACGGCGTGCGATCTGATTCCCCGTACCACGGTAGCGTTGTCGTAGGGTTTGGTTTCTCGTACTGGTGTGTCGTGTCGGAGAGACTTTCGTCGTTGTTCTTGCTGAGGAAGGCGCAAAGAATGGCGAAGAGGATAAGCACGAAGTTGAGAGAATCCCAGCTCTTCTTCACGGAATTGGGCTTGAAAAGATGGTAGGGGAAAGAGTGCAACGTGGAAAAGATGGTGGGAATTATGACCAACGTGAATGCAAGTGCAATCACCAGAACGCATATCAGAAGTGAACCGGAGCTGAGGAACAGCGAGTAAGACCGGCGGAGGCGGCGGCGGCTGCCGTTCTCCGTCCAGAAGGTTGGTGGCGCATCTTCTTCTTCTTCTGCTTCCATTTGGTTTTCGCTTAACGTTGTGAACAATTCCTTTGTTTTGATAATACTTTTGTGTTCTTTGTTTGCTTATAAATAGGTGATTATTATTATATTAATTATTTAATTTTTTTGCCATATTTTATTATATGATTTTAATGAAATATTGTATACATGCAATTTCTTATGTTATGCATGAGTAAGTAAGAAACAATCACAGCCAAAAAAAAATAAAAATGGTGTAAACTATTTTCCATGTGCATTTCGAAATGGTCAAATTTCAAGGCCAAAAAATATTAATATTTTTATGCTTGAAGACTATTGCAATGGATCAATAATTGGACTGACTCAATTCATGCCATATCACGTAATCACGTTGCTTCTCCATCAAGTTTATAATAATACCATTGCATATGTTTTCTTCAAACCTTGTTTTTCCCACAACTTCCGAGATTTTGCTATTAATATTGTACCTTCTTGGTGTTGCTTGTGAACATGGCTTCCATAAAGACATCAAAATAAGTTGAATTAGTTACGATTTTTTTAAAAGACAACACACTAAGCTTCAAACTACAAGCATTTATTAGTTTTTATCTACAATATTATAAAAAAAATATTGACTTTCATGTTTATCCTTCAACTTGGTTAACATTACAGCAAGTATTTATTATTTTTTGTGTTTATAATATTTTATCTACTAAATTTGGTTTATAACATTACAAAGGTAATCAATTTAACTCCTAAACTTAACAACCATTCTTAATTTGATGTCTAATATTAGAAGCCATATTCAACTGCGCACCATAAAATTAACGATTAAATTAACTTATATGCATATCAAAACAAGAAAACAAATGATAATTGATTATCAAATTTGTTTACAGAAATTGGTTATCAAAGTTAAGAGTCAAGCTTACACTCATAATATTTAAGACTTCAAGTGATAATTATTAATTTTAGAAACCAATTCCTTTTCATAGCTGTTTCCAGAAAAAAGGTAATTAATATTTTATAAGATTCGTTTTTAAGATTAATTTGATAGTTTACTTGCAAAAAACATTACGTATGTTCTATCATACACTAAGATGATGCGGTCATAGCCTTGCTTTCCGGGTGAGATCACCAAAATATCTTAAAATTTTTTAGTAACGTAATTGCATAAAGATAAAAATGAGAATGACAAGTAACAAAAAAGATGAATAGGATTAATAAAATATGTTATTAGCATTTTTAAAATAAACAAAATTGGTGTGATTCTCAGTTAAAAAATGATTTACCTAACAATAAAAGTGCATGGATTAATATAGAACGTAAAAGAAAAAAAAGAAGAGAAATAATATTATCAAGGCTTATATATCCTGTATCTAGTAAGATTTACAAATGAAATTCACTAAATAAAATAAATAAATATTAAAAAACTAGGTTACTTATATGTAAAAAAAAAGGTATTATTTGACTACTTGTATAATGTTGAAGAAAGCGTGTTATGTAACGGACAGCTTGTGTTTTTGTTGTTTATTAAGTTAATAGGAACATAATCTAATAAGATTGAAGCATGTTCGAATATTTGGCCTTTGTTACGTTTTGTGCAAAGCATGTTTTCTGTATTTAGACATATTATTTGACTTTATCTTTTAGCTTCTGACCCTATGTACAAGGAACATTCTTCGAATTTTCCTTACATTTAAAAATTGAATTTAACTACAATATGTAATTTTAAAAAATTATAGTTATTTAATTATTTTTGGTGCAGAAACTATATATTATGGAATGATGTATAATTAAATAGAATTTAAGACAGCTAAAAAAGTTAAAATGATTTCATATATAGTGTGGATTTTAGTTTACGCATTTCATTAATGGTACAATGATATTTAATTTTAAATTATTATATATGATTAGATCATTTATATGTATTCAATGAAAAATTAGTGTTTGGTATATGTTTTTTAGGAAACAAAATAGCTTATGTAAAAATATATTTCTCTCATTCTAATATAAAACATGTAATAATAGTTGATGAGTTTTTATGATAAGAGGAATAAAAACTAAGCAGGTTAAGTTTCATGCTTTTTCGCAGGCTTCTTTTCCAAGAAAAAGGAAAGTAACGTATAAAAAGGAATCCTTCAATTAATAGTTAAAATTGACTTTGAATATACAACTAACATTATGAAGAGAAATTTGGCTTATAATAGTATTTTAAAGGATAAAAATATAATCAGTGGCTATTAAAAAATAATAATAGAAATTACACTAAAATGGGTATGATCGTCAATCTCAACAAATTTGATTACATGATCTTCTCTCTCCAAAAATTTTATATTTTTTTATTAAATTTTTACTGTCAATTAAGATGATTTGACTTTTAAGTCTTAAACAAAATATCATTGATTTAAACTTTAACTATATTTCTAAAGAATGACACGATTTGATTTTATAAGTTAAATATTAAAATATAAATTAAATCAACAATGTGTAAAAAAAATATTTAATAAAAATAATTCTAATTTTAGAACTTTATTTTTTATTATTTAAGTTTATAGTGTTTTATTTAAAATTATAAAATCAAATTGACACGTCGTTCCAATTAAGGATGTAAACTTAATTAAAAAATATTTTTTTTTACTCTTAGTATAATTAGAAAATTTTAATAAAAAATGACTTAAAAATATTAAAGTTTACGAGAAACTTAAAACTTAAAACTTAATTTCATATTTCATTTTACATACACTGAAGTGGAAAATTTAAGTACTTTAGAATGCAAATTTGTAATCAATTAAAAATATCAAATTTACTAGCAACCTAAGACTTAATTAAGCTATAATTTTGTTTATTACTGTAATTTATATTTTTGTGTTGAATGTGAAGATAGATGAACAGCGGTATGCGTGTGAGACATGCTTGTGAATACGCTAAAGTTGGGTTTACATTTAAGATACAACGGGATTCAGGTGTATAATTCCTGCTAAAAATAGAAAAAAATATTCAATACCCTTTGACATGAATCAATGAGAGACAACAACCACATTGGTTATTACAGTATTAGATTTTGTGAAACCAACGTTGTTCTTGATTATGGGTTCAACTGCAGGAGAAGAAGACTCCACCTTGATAGCCATTGATACCGATCGGAACAGCCAACGAGCAGTCAAATGGGCTGTGGAACATCTCGTGAAGAACAATTCTCCTTGCACCCTCGTTCACGTCAAAACTAAGAACTCACATCACAGTACATTGCTCAAACTCATGCCTCAAACCTTTGACCAATGCGTTATGTTTCTAATGAACACAATTTAGATTGTTGCATGCAAGAAATAGCAGCATTTTTGGTAGTGTATATATCATGCATGGATTTTATTTTTTTTTATACTTTTTATTTGGTTTGTGTAGATGATTTTGAGGTTTTCCCCAAGCAAGGTCGCCCCCCAACAGAAGAAGAATTGCACCAGTTTTTTCTTTCCTTTCGAGGATATTGTGCACGAAAAGGGGTGCTGAAATTATTTTAGTTTCATTACAAAGTTTAAAGCTTTCCTAGATATGTTATATATCAGTTTATGATTATGAGCATTGAATATTTCAGGTCGTGGTTAAAGAGTTAGTTCTGCGTGACATTGATGTAGCAAATGCGCTTACTTATTACATAATTCACAACTCTATCAAGAATGTTGTTGTTGGTGCTTCTCACTCCAATGCTCTTATAAGGTCATTATTATCTTTCTCTCTCACAAACTACCACACGCAAATTCTTCTTCTTGGCAATGCTAAAGCAATCAGAAGTTCCTGCAGAAATCATAAATGACTGCACAAAAAAATATTTAGTGGTGATTATATATGTTCTACAGGAAATTTAAAGATGTAGATGTGGCAACTGGCTTGGTAAAGTATCTGCCACAATCTTGCATGGTGCATGTCGTATCAAAGAGAAAAGTGCAGAATATTCGACCAGCAGGTCCTTCACAAAATATTAGTATCGCTCCATCAAAATCTCTGAAAATCATTAGGGAAGGTTTTCGGTCCAAAGATTTAAACAGGTGTGTGTGAGCACAAAATATTTATAATTTGATGGTAAAAAAGGAAAATGTTGATGAATCATCAAATGGTTTTTCAGGACTTTTTTTCAGTGCCTGCTAAATGTTTCTATACATTTTTTTTACTGTTATATATACAGAAAATCGCTGCAGTATAGATTTTGGCAAGGCTCAAACAATGACGGGTTATCTTCGGTGACACTACACAAGACCAATGGAGATGCTACTTGTCCAAAACTATTTGATGAAACTTGTTCTGTACAAAATGCAGCCAATCAAACTTTTCTTAGAGTTGGCTCTTCAAGGTTGTTTGGTTATCAAATGAGTGAGACATCATCACATGAAACCCAAGATGTTGTCACCAATCCAAACAATCGCACTTGGAGGAGCAAATCTTCTAGAAAGTCTCCGGTAGGTGATATTGCATTATATAATTTTGGCTATCATAAAAATAGATGATCACAAAGTAATCCACCTTGGTATGCATATTCATTTCTTTCAATCTATTCAGTTGAATCCGTTAGACTAAAGTATTGAAACAATGTAAACAATACAAAGTGTTTGTATGATGTTTTTGTCAACCTACTCTGAAAATTGCATTGAATAAATGTACGTCCTTTTAGTTTCAATTGTAATCTTGTATTACCCTTGAGATCTTTTGCACGGTTTTTCCATCATAAATGGATAATTAAAGCTTGGTTATTTTGTAGAAAGTGATGGACATAACAATAAGTAAATTAGAAGAATTCGAAACAGAGAGAAAAATGAAGAAGGTAATGTCATGTTCTAAATTTTACCTCACTCTTTGGTTTCTAATATAATCCTCCAAAACAATATTTGTAAAGATTTATATTTATCATTCAGGCGACAAAGCATGAAAATATTAGGCAAGAAGAGGGAGACAAGGAAAAATCTAGGCTCGTTGAAGTGCCTACATTGACATTGGCAAAGGAGGGAAGGCAAAAGACTAAGGCAACAATGGAGTCAACTGAAATATCAAAAGAACTGGAAGCAATGAAAAGTGAAAAAGAAAAGCAAACTGAACTAAAAGTCATGCATGAAGAAGAAGAAGAAGAAGATAAGAATAAAGCACTAAATGAAATTGCACACAACAAAGTTCTATTTAAAAGATACAGTCTTAGAGAAATTGAAGTAGCAACTAATTACTTTGACAATGCCCTCAAAATTGGTGAAGGTGCATATGGACCTGTTTTCAAAGGGGTGCTTGATCACATTGATGTTGCTGTCAAGGCCCTGAGACCAGACATGACCCAAGGGGAGAAGCAGTTTCAACAAGAGGTAGTCATACTTTAACTTTTTCCAAAAAACAAGGAGCATGAACATTACAATTCAACCAAAAATTCACTTAAGTCCTCTTTATTTGACAACATAGGTTTTAACTAATTGTTTTTTTTTTTTCTGAAATTGGTACATGACAGGTTAGTGTTTTGAGCACAATAAGGCATCCAAACATGGTTAAACTTTTAGGTGCATGTCCAGAGTATGGATGCCTTGTGTATGAGTTCATGGAAAATGGAAGTTTAGAAGATCGACTCTTCCAAAAAGATAACACACCACCAATTCAATGGAAAGTTAGATTCAAAATAGCATCTGAAATTGCCACAGGCCTCCTTTTCCTTCATCAGACAAAGCCTGAGCCTATTGTGCACCGTGACCTCAAACCAGCAAATATTTTGTTGGACAGTAACTATGCTATCAAGATTGCTGATGTGGGTTTGGCAAGACTAGTGCCTCCTAGTGTAGCTAACAGAAGCACTCAATACCATAAGACAACTGCAGCTGGTACATTTTGCTATATTGATCCAGAGTATCAACAAACAGGACTATTGGGTGTTAAATCAGACATATATTCACTAGGTGTAATGCTATTGCAAATTATAACTGGAAAACCTCCTTTGGGTGTGGCTCACTTAGTTCAAGAGGCTATAGACAAAGGTACATTTTCAGAGGTTCTTGATCCAAACGTCACTGATTGGCCCGTTGAGGACACTTTATTATATGCTAAGTTGGCTTTACAGTGTTGTGAGATGAAAAAACGAGATAGACCAGACCTTGCTTCTGTCATTTTGCCAGAGTTGAATCGGCTTCGAAATCTAGGAGAAGTAGTCACTAACAATGATATTGTACCTCACAAATATGTTTGTGACTAGCTTCCAACATTTAATTGCACGAACTTATGCTTTTATCAAAACACAAGTTGAGAAAAACTCACTACTTTGCAAAAGTTCAGTATCATACATAAATCCATATTTTTTTCACAATATGTACAAAAACTTAAAGTCATTATAGATGTCCATTTTTTGTGCTCCAAATTTGTGTTTCCTTTATAACATTTCCCAAAAATTTTGCAAGACAAAACCATGGTGTAAAGGCATCCATTTCATGTTATTCTACTACTGTAGTTTTATATAATGTATATTCAGGAAGCAAATGAATAACAATCCTAATATGAAAACGAACAAAAAAAATCAAAATAGATCTACATAAGAAGGCATAAACTCTATAAGTTTGTATATTCCATTTAGATCAATTAACCACATTTATTTAGTATGTTCGATATAGTTGTATAAGTACAAAACATTATTTGCATTTTTTTAAATTTAGAATAATATTGTTGTAATTTAAATAGTGTATTCATATTTTTGTTCTATTTTAATTTTTTTTCTGATTTGGTAAACTCCAGACGCTTCTAGAAAATAAGGAAAAAGAGGCATGGATAGTATTTTTTTTTTCTTTTTTAATCAGAGAAAGAGTGAAAAGATAAAAAGAAAGAGCTCAATCCCACCCACCCTTCAATTTTCTTTTAATTAAAATTTGTTTTTTTAATTTATTTTCGTGCAAGAAAAGAAAAAGAGCATAAAATGTTGCCGCACACAAAGTCCAGAAAAGAAAATACTTGGCAAGCAAGAAGCAAGAAGGTTCTTATTTCCGGTTCGAGCCGGAAATAAAAATCTAACCAGACCGGACCGGGCCGCTAACACGCCGCCATACCCCAAATCATAACTCTCGAAACAGCGTCGTTCGTTCATCTGGAACTCTGTGATTGTTCCTTTCTCTCAGAAACGCAAACCCTAACCCTAACCTCCGCCGTCTGGAAGCCTCTGCAATGGCGTACCAGACCCCCGATCGAGACTCAGGATCCGATCCGAAGACTCCAACGCGTCTCTATAACCCCTACAAGGACCTTGAAGTCCCCATTCGCAACCTCTACCAGCTCCCAACCTCTCCCGAGCATCTCTTTGTCGAGGAGGCTCGCCGCAAGCGTCGATCCTGGGGCGAGAACCTCACCTTCTACACCGGATGTGGCTACCTCGCCGGCGCCGTCGGCGGTGCCGCTTCCGGCCTTGTCGAAGGCGTTAAGTCATTCGAGTCTAGTGACACCGCCAAACTCCGCATCAACCGCGTTCTCAACTCTTCCGGTCATGCAGGGCGCTCCTGGGGCAACCGCCTCGGCGTCATTGGCCTGCTCTATGCCGGCATCGAGAGCGGGATCGTGGCGGCAAGGGACACTGACGATGTCTGGAACAGCGTCGCCGCTGGACTTGGCACTGGCGTTTTGTATCGCGCCGCTCGAGGTGTGCGGTCGGCGGCGGTTGCGGGCGCCGTTGGCGGTGTCCTGGTTGGAGTTGCTGTCACCGGGAAGCAGGCTTTGAAACGCTACGTGCCAATATGAGAACGAGGCATTTTGTGAGCACTTAATTTTTCTTCTTCCTTTATTGGGTTACTATCAATTTTGAGCGATTGTTGGGTATAAGCATTGTTATACCAGCATGTGGCAGTGTTGCCGTTGCAAACAATTGGTTTTACTATTATGCATATTTTTTTCAGCTTGATAATGGCTAACCTTTCTAATGTAATTTGTCGAATCATCGTGCATGAATAATTGGGACATATGAATAATTGAGACGACTTTAACGCTGGATATATGATTAGTGGATGCAAATGGAAGATTGTGTAATGGGCGTCAAAAAAAGATTTTGTGATACATGATTTGATAGAATTACTGGTTAGTTAATATTTGTGCTGAAAGAATCCCCGTCATATTTGTGTTCTTACAATGATTAATGAGATGAATCCAGGGGATATGTGTTTTAGACTCTAATAATAAGATATCTGATATAAGAGCAATGAATTGGGTGCCAAGGTTTAGCATAAAGTATGTATCAATCTGGTGATTTCAGGTAGAATATGATTGGAGATGTTCTGTTTAATAAGTTTGGTATGGTTGTTTTTATGCCCAGTATCTCTTTATATCTTGAGAAACTAGCAAGTGTGTTAGTGTTCAATCTTTTTTTGTATGATTTTGTAATAGCTTATAGTGTATTATCAATGACTATTATGCCATTTATGCACTTGATAATTTTATTTAGTTGAAAGGAGACATTGGTGCTCTATACGAATTAACAAAACATGTGCTAATCTACTATGGTTTGATAAACCACTATTAGTGTCTGCAAGGAACTTTTTTTTTTGGGTTAAAAGAATGTTTGCTAAAGTTAGTGTTTTGACGGAATTCAGTTGAAAGTGGATGCGATATTTTGTACTTTCCATCCTTGTAGTGTAGCTTTTATGAACAAATATTGTGGATTCTGATATTATCATGCAAGAACTTCTAATTGGGTAATGTAGCCTTACACTTTTGATGCAATAAGCTCATAAACAAGCCAGAACACTATTAACTACCCCAATCTCTTACGACTTAATTGATGCTATCAATTCTTTTGGTCAAACCAAAGCAATAAAAATATTCATTGAGCTTTTCTGTGTACAAATTACCATTATGGCTTCTTGCTTGTCTTGCTATGTTGTTTAGGTCTAGAATTCACTGAAGAAAAGTTTCTGAGTTATATTTGTGTTGGTTGGTTTTCAATAGAAGGGGTATATATTGCCAATTAGCACCGAGGGATTTCCCCCTTCTCTTTTTCCTTCTGTGTTTTTTTTCTGCAACTCTAGTTTCTTTTGTATCCTTCTGAGGGATTGTGATATTTGGTTTCTCCAACATAATAGAGTCTTAACTTGGAAATTAAAGGGTCAGCCTAGTCGTGGTGGGGTTGGGTAGTTTTCATGGTGTTCTAAGTTTCTAGGTTTAAAGTTTAAACCCAATGTTGCCGTTTTTTCTCATACATCAAAAAGAACATTTTAACGTGGCCCTAGAGATTTTGAACTCCCAGAAATATAGTTGTTATTCGCTTGCACTTGAACGCTTTTTCTACCGAAGTTATACATCTATTTTTGTTGAGTAACTTGTTTCCTTTTGGAATTGGACTTTTTCTACTCAGTGAATGAACAGAAAGGGCGGAGGAGGGAGTTTATAGAGTCATTCTTGTTTTCGTTTATAAATTAAGGTCAACTTTGGTTGATTATTCTGAACTTAATTTTTAATACTGAAGTTATTTTTATGCTTTGACACTCCATTTCCTTTATTGGTAGATCTCCATTAGTTGATTATTATTACAGTCTAATAATAGGTGGGACTAATTCTACTAATTGGGAAAAACCTTTGATGGTTTCTCCGTTCAGTAGTATGGCTTGCCTTCTGCTAGTAGTGCTTTGCTGATAATATGATGAATGGTATTCGTAAGATGTGGTTTTGTTCATGTGGTCCTGAGATGCATTCAATTTGTCCCAGAAAAGGGACAAATTTCATTTCGAAAGAGATTGTTTGGTATTATTGTCCGTAACTAAACTGAAGTTAAACAATTTGGGTTGTCTGAATGGAAGAATGGAAGAAAACAGTATGAAGAATGAGGACAAGATAGAAGAAACTATGGCCGTATAAATGCCAACTATGCTTTTTGTTGGACAAGGACCCATCACACTGAATATTTGAGCTCGAGTTGGCTCACCCAATTTACACTCGATCTTCTTGTCCGTGAAAAACAGTGTGTGAAAAACTCTTTGCCGTTCTGCTTTCGCTGCTCAGCAATAATTTTTTTTTTTCTAACGCCAAAACTACAATTTATTCCTCCTAAAGATTTTTAACCATTCGGCCCCAGTTGCTTCTTAACTGAACTACACGTGATGTCCTCCTCTTGGCTGCTCGTGTAAACGGAAAACACTTTTCATATTTTATACTCACCAATAAAAAATAAAAAAACCACTTACTAATAAATATATTACTATTTTAATTATATTTTTCACTTTTAATTTAAAACATTAATATATACTGTTACATTATTAAAACAGATTAAAAAGTAAGATCATTTTTCAACGAAAACTGCAGGGACAAAAGAACCCTCCATCTCATCGCAAGGCTTATTGTTCATGAAGAGCACCAACATTTTTTTTAAAATGCAACAGAAAAGGCAGATGCTTCCCTGAACCCCATCGCTATATATAAATATATATATATATTTTTTTTTTTTTTTTTGTGACTAGGGAGGAGGTGGTGGTGTTGTTTGGAGATAGAGCGGCGTCGTCGTAGTTGTTGAAAATTTTATTTTAATTTGATTTAAGATTGATTTAGGTTGAATTTTAGTGAGAGATTTGGATAGGTTTGTTTTTAGTGTTGTTGGAAAAGTAATCTACGGCTGGGTTAGGATGAACGGCGGCGGTTTGTGGCGATCGAAGGGATGAATCGAGAGTTGCAGCTCTGTCAGTCATTTTTTTTACATTCCGGAAAAGTGATTATGAAAATCTTTAGAAAAGTGCTTTTCGAAACACTTCTTTCTCATAATGTAAAAAAAACATTTTTGGAAAGTTCTTTTTTAGAATAAAAAATAATTTCAAAAAGTCATTTTTTGAAATGCATTTTCTTGCTTTCAGATCATATTTTCTGAAATGAAATTGCTACTTTATTGACTTCCAAAAACCTTTTACGGAATAAATTTTTTAACTTTTAGAAAGCCCATTCATGAACATCCTACACAGGATTCTCAAAATTTGATAGGGTGCAAGAAGCATTTGATGGGGTGCAGGAGGCAATTGCCAACGGAAAATGATGAAGGAGTGCCCTCTTGGGCTTTTCTTCTTTAAGTATTGGCCCAATTTTAGTTTTAAAAATAAAATGAAAAAAAAAGTTTAGAAACATGTGAGGTTGCTTAAAGAGATGGGTGCTTCTTCCTACACTTTAACACTTTTTTTTTCCCATGTCTTCGTAATTTTAAAATATATTAAAATATAATTTTTAAATTTATATTATTTTTTTATTTCATATATGTAATTCTTTTATATTATAGATTTCATAATTAGATAAAAAAGTTATATTTTAGATTATGCAATAATCGAGAAATATATTTTTTTTTTTGGATTGTACAATTGCTTATATTTGAAATGTTAGAATATAAAAAATTTATATTTCAGACTTTGCAATCCAAAATACGAGAAAATAAAGAGGGTGTGACTGAAAAGATGAAAAAAATGAATACTTCCTCCATGGAAGAAGCACCCAAAGAGATGTAGTGCTATTTTTTTTTTCTTTTTCTCGCAATAAATCATGCCAATTTGTTTGTTATTCTTATAGAAATGTTAGACTTGTTCTAATGATTCCACTCTTAATACTCTTCCTTTAATAATTATTTTATTTTATTTAACTTATTAAAAACTTCACATTAACTAAATATAAAGTTAATTTAAAATATATAAGTATATATAATTTTTATTTTACAAACTGATTTTTTAAAAATGAGTTAAACTTAAATTTATTGTGTAACGTGTATTTTATTATGTTATATCATATAACATACTTAACTTTCAAATCATCAAATGCAAAAATTAAAACATCATAATTCATCAAGTTTATAGAAAAACAAAAACATCCAATTTAAATAATTTTACAAAATTATAAAATTTGATTCTCAGACTTCACGTGTAAAGCCTATAACTCGTTGTCAAGTTAGAAATATAGTTAACTGTCTTTATCTTGAATCTTATGGAAAATAAAGATCCTAAAAGAGGAGATATGAACACCATAATAACTTTTTAATCACTTTGAGATCCTAATCTTAACTATTAAACACCTCACAAATAAGTTCAAGCTTAGAAAACCGTTTTCACCCAACAATCCTAGACACTGCACATGCATGAGAAATCTAAAGGACGAAGTACTTACCCAAAGTAAAAATCTAATGAATAATGTTCTATATGATCTCTTAGTTAGCTTGGAGGTTGAATTTTCTCAAAGGAGGAAGTACAAGTGTTTTAATTTCTTTTTTTAAACTGAAGAAAAGGAATAATTGAGAGTTAGCACAGAATACAGAAGAAGCTTATTTATTTTTAATTAACAAATTATGTAAATATCTCTCAACTTAAACATGATTATCATTCCCTAACAAATTCCCTAACAATTTATTTTTAAATACATAATTAATTAAATTAAAGCTTAACTATCTATGTATCCCATTTTATTTGAATTATTAAAAATAAAAAATGTCATAAATTGATACTTTAGTGCACTTGAAAAAAACTTAGACTATAATTTATTGTGATTGAGAAATTAATAAAATAATTTATTTAGAAAAACAATTAATCAAGTTTTTCTTCTTTACAATATGTTCTTATTCCATCAAGATTTAAATGAAATCTAATTAATCTAAAGTCAATCGTAAATAAAATAAGATTATAATTCTTTAAAATTAATTGTTATTTTTTTTATCGAATTGAAAAAGTAACTAATAAGATTTGTCATTTCTCGAAATTTAGATTTTATTACTGTTAAGTTAGGAAATATGATTTCTTAAATAATTTTAGTTAAGTGTATAAATTTGATTGTATTAATTAACTATATATGTTTGAATAAATTTATTTAAAATATTTCTAAAATAAACAAACATTTTTTTAATTAATTACAATTATATTGTAAATAAGTTAAAAAGATACAAATTTTAAAATGTTATAAGAGAAATAGTTTATACATAATCTTTTATGTTAGGAAGAATTTATTTTTGAAAAAAAATATTAAAATATTTACATACGAGCTTATTGATGATGAAATGAATATTTTGATGAGAATAATGATAAGTTTAAGAGTTAAATCTTGTAGGCTTCCTTTACTGATAAAAAAAGGGACATGATATGTAAAATTTTGAGTTTTTGCAATCATAAAAGGAAAAAATCATTTTTTTTTTCTTAAAAGTGACCCCTCCAATAAATTAAGAAAAAAATATTAAAATAGAGTGCCGTAATATTTTAATATGACCAAAATACTCTATATGATTATTATCTACCAAGATATAAATAACTTGAAATAGTTCTAGAAAGAAAAAACGTGCCCCAATAGACAATTACAAGAAACGTAAACTATTAATTCACCTTGTCTAGTTTATGGCCTAAACCGTGGATGATATTATATACAAAACTCGTTATCAGCTTATACAAACAAATTACTATTAAAACCATCAATAATTGACAAGAATTAATCATGATTAAAACGTGTGTATAAATTAATAATAATTATTAATTATTATAGATTTTGAGAAAAAAAATATAAGACTCTATGTCAATTTTATCAGAAAAAATAAATAAAATAAATGAAACATTTTAAGAATGTTTCAATCTTTATATAAGAAAGTAGAAAGTTAAAATTTCCAGAAATTCACTCTACTAACGAACGTAAACAAATTATTACTTCAGACTAAAAAAATATATTACGGTCAGAATTAAGAAATTAACAGTACTATTATTCTGACAGACTACCACCAAGTAACTAAGATATTTAGAATTATATTAAAATCTGATTTGATATTAAAATGTTTTGGATTGGATTGAATTAAAAAAAATAAAACTGGTTTAAAAGCTCAAACCCCAACTTGGCATTGGAAATCATGTTACTTTGGGATTATCTTCTTACATTAATGAAATACAAGTAAACAGTATTCTAACTTAATGGGGAGGTTAGTACAATATTACGAATAATAGAGTCCATTTGACAAAAAGTAGAGTAATTAATAATGTTAAACTGGTTTATCATCCTTGTTGCGCCGGCCACATGGTTTAATCGTGTTTTGAAACGCAAAAGAATAAAAAATGAAAACATGTTTTGCCTTTAGTATGTTTGAGTTGGATGTTGATGTGTATAAATAGGAAGGATTGGTTGGTTGTGTTATTCATTAATCCAAGAAAAGAGTGTTTAGTTGAAAAGAAGAAGTTGAAAAGATGTTGTTAGGGGGAATTTTCGGAGGAAAAACTCAGAAGATTAAGGGAACTGTGGTGCTTATGCGAAAGAATGTGTTGGACATCAACAGCATCACCAACCCTGCCACCGTCGTTACGACCATCTTCGACATCTTCGGCGCCGCCATTGACACTGTTACTGCTTTTGCCACCTCCATCTCCATCCAATTGATCAGTTCCACCCAGGTTGATGGTAATAACTCACTCACTTCACTTCTTTGCATAACTACTTATGCTGCATTATGTCATGAAAATGATTAGTTAACTTTTGTTGGCTGGTCTCATCCGATAAATCAATATAATATATGCTTATAGTATGATAATTTATCTTGCATTAGGTAAATGCTATTTCCAATAATAGAAACAAAACAATAAATCAATACAGATATATTTTATAAACTATAATTATATATATAGTGTGATATCACACTGGTATTTGACTTGTTTCTTAATTAAATAATTTTTGTTCTTAATCATTTCAAGAATAAAGCTAAGCAAATTTTGTGTGAAATTTGATAGGAAAAGGGAGAGGAAAAGTTGGAGATGCGACAAAGCCTAAAATTGTTCACTATAATGCAATAATTAGAATTCTCAGAGATATTAAAGAAGCTCAAAGTCTGGTCTTATTTTTATCTTCTAGCACTTTTATCCATCTAAAAGCTTTATGTGATAGTGTTT
>Ga0209700_103730_pt1 | contig 28647 bp, 12 predicted proteins | sample SiratroredBW_FD_187528 | JGI IMG/M metagenome (GOLD analysis project Ga0209700, IMG submission 187528) | Root nodule microbial communities of legume samples collected from California, USA - Siratro red BW (SPAdes) (version 2) | ecosystem: Host-associated > Plants > Roots > Nodule | place: USA... | reverse complement strand
TTTTGTGAGTTTTGGTGTTTTATATATTTTTAAGACTTTTTTAAAATTTCACTTTAATACAAAAGTCGTATGAATCTACACAATAAATATATATATATATATATATATATATATATATATATATATTATAAATAAAATAATATATATATATATATATATATATATATATATATATATATATATATATTACTAATAAAATAACATATATATATATATATTTATTGTGTTTTTTTAAGAAAAAAATAATATATTTCTTTTATTTTCATTTTCATGATTCAAAATCTCGAATTTTAGACTTTATAATACTTATTTCTTAAACTTATAATTTTGTGTATAAAGATGTCCAATTTTAAAGTGAAAGACAATAAATAATTGAATAAATTAAAATCTTTAAAAATATTATACTAAGGTAAATATTACTAATAAGTGTTATAACATTTCAAACATATAGTCTCAATACCCATTCAACACTCCTATAAATTGTGGTGAAGCACAAATAGTATAATTTATCCCCAACAATGTAATGCAGTCTCATGTACCTGATGTCACCAAAAGTTATTTACATTATAACTAATGATTGATAAATCACCAAATGCCATTCCCATTCCACGTTAGTTTAATTGTTGTTTTATATGCATTAATTAGTAGAGTGGGAATTTTTGACCGTGTCACTCTATTATTAATATTATTTGTTATATGATATAAACCGCCTCATTTATTATATCTTTTTGTGTTTATCTATTCCACCAATTCTTATCACCACAATGATGCATTTGTCAGAACCTCACTCCTTATCTTCTTTTTTTTCTTTTTCTTTTTTCCTTTAGGATGTACGTTTTACTTCATTTTTTTTTATAAATGATGGGTCTCTTAATTATTATTGTAATTGAACTTCAATGTCATGTCATACGATGATAAGGATATCACTCCCTTCCTTTGAGGTGATCAATGTTCAGGGTTTAAGGTTTTTAATATAGATATATATAGTACTTTCCAACGACAGTGAACCATATTCAAATCAATATTTATATCAAACATCGTACTAACAATTTCGTAATGGTGATTGGTTGATTGATTTATTTAGCTTTGAATTGATTTAAACAAAACCAGTTTACATTTATTAAACGGAGCCAATTATTTCGTTGTCAATAGTACCTAATTAATTTGAAAAAAAAAGCACCTTTTCAAGAAGACTGAAAGAGGGAAATATCCAAACATCATAGCACACAGCTCAGCCAGTAAGTAAACGACAATACATTACCTAAAATATAGAAGGCCTTACATAGTACTTTTACACCATAGATTGACCCTTTCTCCTCTCTATCTTCGGTTTCCATAGGGAACTTATTTCCTTAGTTTACACAACCTATATTATGGCAAACTTATATTTAGTTTTGGCATAAATTTATTTATCAAAATCCTAAGTAGTGAATCTTTGAATTTAACTAGTCTTGTAGTCTAAGTTTAGAAGTTATTTAAGCGTAGGAGTTAGTTTATAAGCTTACAAAATTTGCATCATTTAATAGCTAAGATAAGCTAACATGACACAAAAATTTCATAAACTTGACTACCAACTCAAACACTTAAATAAGTTCAAGTAATTAAGCTACAAGTGAAGTTGAATAACCTAATAAAACATTTATATTTTATCAAGTGTAGGATCTGTGGTGTATTGGATTCCCTCGTTAAATTTGTCATGATGATGAGATGAATAATGGAACACATAGACGTTGTATTCCACCGTTGCATCTCCATTCAAGTAATCAACGTTCACACTCCTAGCAAGAACATAGCCACGTGCAAAACGAAAAGCACCTGTTCCACCGATAATTGGCATTTCCCTAACTTCAGAGAAGATGGTGTTTATCCCTAACACACTTAGGGTGCTGCCATTATACTCTCCCTCTAAGAAAGTCAGTGTCATCCCCATTACTAGCTCCAACTCTAACCCCTCAGTTTGAGCAGCAGATATGTAAAATCCTTGAGCCTTTCCAATGAGTTTGGAATTAGGGTTGGGCTCTGTTGTTAAAGGGTCCTCGATCACCACTAAGGATCCAAATGGTAAGGGACACTTGGACTTACCCTTAAGGGGCTCCATGGCAATAACTAGGGAGGGCTTTTGGGCAGTCACAACTTCATGGAAGTAAAAGTGAAAATGGGTGAGTTTCTCCTCCCTAGAACCCAAGGACATTGGAGAGATAGTGTGGTAGAAATTGGCCATGGCTAGAGAAAACATAAAAGATGTAAGGGTTAATGGGATTAAGAAACTAGCCATGAGAGTTTTAGAATTGGCCATTTGCAGGACTTTAGAATTGGTGATGCTACTCCACCAGATGATAAGACTATTTATAGGAAAATGGAGCTACTCAGCTATCAACTCTTGGAATTTGTAATGGTTTCATCTCATCCACTAATTAAAATTGGTAGATGCTTTTTTCCAAGGATCCATGCAGAGTTGAATTCAAAATTAAATATGTTTTTTTTTTCTATCGGTGTTCAAAATTAAATTTATTAAAATAATTAATCCAAATTTCGTGCTTTCTTGACTACTTTTTTCTTGTCTGACTTGCAAAGATGTGAAATAATTTTTTAATTGCAAAATTTAAATGAGAAGTTATTGTTCCTTGAAGAATAAAATGCAATACCTTATTTATATATATATTTTTTTAAGAAAATAGGGTATGGAAAGAAAATGAGAATGACAGTACGAAAAGTCTGAATATGTTATAATATTATTTGTCTTTAGACCTATACAAAAATAAATTTGATCTTTTAATCTATGATTGGTAATAATTTGACTACTCAAGTCGTAGGACCAAAATTAACTCTAGAAATTTGATGCCTAAACAAGCATTGATTGAAATTATATAGAATTTAAATTCTATCACATCTATCAACATCACAGAACTTTCAAACATACATCGGAATAACTTTTCGAACATGATATCTTTAAATATTACAAAATAATTTCTTTAAATAGAAGGACTTAAACGACAACTGCTGCAAACGAAAATAATAACAACTAAACATAACATTCTCGAATAGAATGCATAATCTTTGAAATTAATTTTAGAAAAATTATAAACTTTTAACTTTCAAGTTTTAAGTAATGTTTTCACGCTTCCATTTTATTAAGATAATACGATCAAGTTGAATTATTATATTACACTAGAGATATTAATTATTTTAAAATTTGATATTTTTATATGACTTTTTTTCTTTATGAAAGACATGTAAAAATATTTAAAATAAATAGTATAAAATGTGGTTTTAAGTAACTAACAGAGCTAACTTTAATAAAAGTAGAGTCACTGTAATTATTGTTACTTTTAAAAAATTAACAAAGTTACTAGAAATTTTATTTTATTATAATATAAAATAAATTATCTCTCCTCTTTCTTTAAAATATATAAATAAAAGATAAGTTTAAAAATTTGCTAAACTTTTTTTGACCATCAACAAATGGAAAAAAGAAAGAAAGAAAAAAAGGAAAGACAAAATTTTAAAAGGAATTATCAATAAATATGAATTTAAGTATGTTTTCTTTTTTATTTATACGAGAATTATAGATTCTTAAGATCTGATCCTGTAAAATTTTCATAAATATAAAAAAAATAATTTACAGAACATTATTATTTAAATAAATTTATGATTCTTCTTTAATAATATTCCCAAAAAGATTTTATGAATCCTATTTGAAAATTGCAATATACTTTTAAAAAATAGGATAATTAAATGTTTAGTACTGTTTACTGGTCAACATACTTTGCATGCGACAATATACTATTCACCCAGACAGTATTCATACGACATTATTCACGCGGATACTATTCACTCTTCACTTCCTTAACAACATTTTTTGATCAGATTGATGAAATCATAATTACTTTAACCATTTTCTTTAATGGTCAAAATATTTTTTTTCAAAAGAGTATAAAAAAAAAGGCACAGACAGAGAGCTGATTAAAAAAATACGGAAGCTAAAAATTACTCTGGAAAAAAAAATAAATTAAATGTAAGACTTTATCTTGTCTCGTACTAAAGTAACTCGCTAACCAAAAGCAACAAGTCAATAAGTCCACCACAACTTTAGAAACGATATTCGTTAGTGTGTTTTTTTTTTTTTTAATTATAATTCAGTTCGTATTATCATGGTATTATAATTAAATAGGTTGGTCGTTATATCAAAAATATTACTTTTAAAACGGTAGAAATTGCATTTATTTTATTTTTATAAAAATATCAATGAAAAAGATAAAAAGAAAAATAAATAAAATAATTTAAAATGACAGAAATAAATTAAAATATTATATTATAAAAGTGTTGATTTAGCATAATCATATTACATAAAAAAATTAAAAAAAAAAAACTCGACGTTATATAACAATAACAATATATGCTATACAATGTTTAAAACTAAATTGGTTATGTTATCTATCAGTTTATATACGGTAATAATATTTTCCTGTTATAGATTTTTTTTTTCGTCTGTTTAATTAGAGGTTAATCCGAATTAAAATCAATCCTGCTACACTACTAATTGTATTATTAGAGGAACTCTTAAACCAGTAGGTGTCTCCTTTGTCGAAACAAATGTGATTAGTGTAGAGCTTACAAGTTTTAAATCCGTCAAATTTGTGAAATGTTTTCAAATTTTAAAATCAACTTTTTTTAATCTTTAAAAAACATACTTGTTTTAGTCTCTCAATCCAAATATTATTTACTATTTCACTTATATGACGACTATATACCATTTACATCGTAACATATTTGATTTTGTATTTTTATTCTTAAAATACTAAATTACTTTTAAAAGTTTTTTCTTTTTTTACAATGTTTAACTGTAGGATGTTTTGAATTTTATTTTATTTTTTGAAATTACACAACTAAGTACATGAATGTCAGATTTGAAAGATAAGATTAATTTTTAGTGCGCATTTAAGTAAGTAAAAACATTTGAAGTAATTTCTTATATATTTAAGATAATCTTGTGCAAAATTTCTTAACCATCAAAGCAAATTTTATTATTTTCGCTCTGTCGAATTCTCGAAAGGAGATGCCATCGTCGAATACGACGTTTTCGTCAACCATTAGTTTTGCTCTGTAATTCAATTCACCTCCACGCCTTGGACTGGAATGGTCAACCATTAGTTTTGCTCTGTAATTCAATTCACCTCCACGCCTTGGACTGGAATGAATCTCTTTTCCTCTCCACATATTCAGTGTCATGTGACATGTTGTTACTTTAACTTTTTCCTTGTCCACATATTCACATTGCCCTCGGTATTGGATCTTCCAAATATGTCATTTTCAAACAAATGCAGAGATCAAACAATATGTTGAAAGTTCATGTTTCTACAAATACTCAGTTAGCTATTTCATGTTGCTATTCTCCTATACGTTGATGAGTTTTATTCCAAAATTGAAACAATCTTACAATATTTACATCCTTGAGGGGTTCTTTCTTAGACTCATTTAAGTTGATGAATCGAAATATATCTATTTTTCTTAATATTTTAATATTGGTGATGTTTACATGGTCGAAATATGTCTTTTTTCTAAAGTTTTTTTATTTTTTTCTTATCCAACTTTTTTTTTCTAGAAATAAGATATTGTTTGTGATATTTAACTCTAAATCATGTTTAATGATTTGTGACACTATATGATAGAAGGAATATAATATCATTTATTAGGAACAATTTAATAGTGATCTGGTTGAGCATACATAGTCTAATACAGTGATTTATTGATGATTATGCTTAGTTGTCTTTACGGTTTTCTATTATTTCATTGGTATAAGTTTTATATATAAAACTTGATATGGTATAAGTTTTATATATAAAAATTGGTATCCATCCTGCATAATGTGCTAATAGGGATGGTATAGAAAGAAGAGCGGGATGGCCGACCCAATGAGGCGGGGGAGAATCGACCCACATAATGCACAATAAAAAAAATCTAATATATTTTAATATTATTGAAATAGAATATCAACATGTTTTCGAAGTGAAAGACATGATGATAATTAATTATTTTAGTCTTTTAGTAACTTAGATAATAATATCTTTTTAATGTTTTTTTTTCATCAAACATTTAACAATGACATTATTTAATATAGATATAACTTTTATATTTATTTAGCATATTTAAATTTTATTATCAATAATAAATTTAAGAGTACAACAAAGATGTGAAATATTAAAAATAATTATTATTACGGTAACTCATCAGTTTTATTTTAAAGTTTTATTTATGTAGAATGATACGTAACCTCATCAGTTTTATTTTAAAATTTTATTTATGTAGAATGATACGTAACCTCGTAAACTAATCATTATGTGACACGAACCAACAAAACTAATTCACAATTCTTATGTGCACCACTATCATTAACTTCTAAACAGAAGTAATATATTTAAATATAATATGATTAATATTTTACTTTTATAATATTGAGATAATCAAGTGAGTCAAATATTTCAGGTCTTCAATTATCACTTTTCATTCTCTCAAAAAGTATATTCAAAAATTGAAAAAAAATAATGAGCTACTTTCTTTTTATAATATAGATAATATAGTTTTATTTTTTGTTTTATGAAAATTTTAGGTTACATTAGATTATTTTGTGTAAATTTTTTAGTTAAAATGTTTGTTTATTATTATTGAAAAAAATTTGTATTTCAAGTTTTAGTTTAAAACTAAAATCAATTTTATTTAAAACAAGTCTAAATTTTAGATTGAACTATATACTATTTAAAGTAAATTTATGTTAAGAGAATACTAAACTCAACATAAATTTAGGTGAAACAATACATGATTTAATAGAAATTTTGAATAATTTTAACATTTTTATTAAAAATTTATATTTAATATATTCTGGTCGAATAAAAAATGAAATTTTTTAAATTAAAAACATTTAATTTAAATTTACATGATACATCAGTTGTCTAACCGATATAAAACTTTCTTTACATCAATGAATATTGGTATTTTAATTTTTTTCAGTTTCTCTTTAAATAAATTAAAAGTTCTATTCACTTTTAAGTGTTGTAATTTATTTGTTTATTTTAGTACCAATAATTTAAATAGTACTTAACATTTTATATTCATCAGTTCATTATAAAATAAAATATTTTAATTATATTTATCTTTCTTCCAAGACAAGAGACACAAGGTATTCTTTGCCTTGCGGCTGGACGAATAAATAGTCAAGCATCTGACAAATCACGAGGATTAAGTCAGTCACCTCGATTACATGAAAGTTCGTATATCAAATCACTGATGTATTATCTTCTCTAAAATGCAATTTTGAAAAAATATACTTTTATATCTTTTAGAAAAAACTTCGTTTATAATTTTAAGTATTTTTTTTCTGACTTTATCTATTTTTACCTTGGTTACATTATATTGATTATGAAATATTTTTTATTTTTGTGTGTATGTTATTTAATTGTTATAAATATTAGAGTATTTATTCACATGAGTGTTGAGTATATATAAAAGTCTAAACATTTGAGATGTGGAGACTAATTATTAGCACATTCTATCATTTTTTATTTGAGTTATCATTTTATTTTGTTTATTGAAATATAAAGTTTTGTATTTATATTTCTTTTAATTTTTTAATTTCTTGATGTTGTTTTGATGGATTCCTATATATTTCTATAGTTTACTGATGATTTGTTATATTTTACTTTTTTCTTTCTTAGCGATCTTGAGTGTTTTATTCAAAAATGCAAAATGGATAATTATGTGGTATTTAATAAGGATATTTCTATTGACATTTAAGATGTTTAACATTAATTTTCTTACATTATAATTGAGAATAAATCCATTATTTTAAATAAAATTTGTCCAATCAGGATTAATTTGACTTTTAATTGAGACTATTGTTTAAAATTGAATTTTAAGTATAAATAGAGATTATATGTCTTAAAGATGACATTTCAATTGAAGAATTAAAGTATTTTGAAATCTAAAAAATTATGTTGGTAGAGGAGTAGACGATCTTGTTAAACGAACCATTAAATAGTCTTCTTAGACTATCTATAGTTGTGTGCACTATTCTGAAGAGGAAAGACACGTGTTATGTGATTCTATTATTTAAGAATAAACAAGTCTCCGATCTAATCGAATCTTCTACACAAATATTCTTCAAAATTTCTATAAAGATAATTATTTACAATTTTGTTAACTATTATTTTTGCTTTCAATGGCAAGTGCACTAATTGCAAATGTAACAAATAATAAATGTCATTCTCTCCCAAAGAAATTGTTCAATAACATAATTAGACTAAATCCATAATTTTGATTGTTGGGCGAGAAATTAAATTTATGCAAAAATAAATTAAATATTTGTCAGTAATTTTGTCAAATACTTGGAATGTAGAAAAATCATAAAGATCAATAGGATGAAATTATTAGAATTAGACTTTGCCAAACCTCATTCTCATGCAATAAAACATTTACCTTTTTTTCTACTAACTTTCAACGTCAACCTACAATAATACCGAAATCCTAATCCCTTAGGTGAATTAGCCTAGCTTACCTATTAATCATCAATTCCTTGATCAATTACATAAACTAGACTTGCTTTTGTCACAATAGTCTTAAGACAACAAATACATCATACTATATTCCTAGACACAAACATTCATTAGATATTTTAATTCAAATGCAAATTACAAGTGATATTTTTCAATGCTCCAAGAATCAAATATCAGGTCATGAATGATTACCACACTAGGCATTGAGCATAGAATCAAAATACTGACATTGAAAAAAAAACGACATATATTTGAAAACCAATATTGATTACATGAGAACTCAGTTGGTTATATTTAACCCCAACAACAATGGGTTTAGCTTCTCATAGTCATGAATAGACCATACATAACAAATAAACAATGCAAGAAGATGATTACACCAAGAAAACTTAAAGTTGTCATCCAAGTCTAACTTTTTCTCCTCTCTGATCAAAGATGTCTAACCCTAATGCAAAATCATTTAAATAGATTAACTTCAACGACTCTTGTGCCTGACTCAACTTCACTGGTGCCAGACGCAATTCAGATTCAGTGACTCACGACCTAAATCTCGTCCAGCCTAGCTTTAATGGTCCATCATTACATTACACTGTGTTATTTATTTTAAAATTTGATAATTTTGACATAATTTTTTTTCTTACAAAATATGTCATTGAGTTAAGGAAGAATGATATACATAAATAAATTTTGATATCGTGAAGCTTTTGATTACATAGGAATGCATTCTTCCATTTGAGATTAAGAATTTGAATTGTGTAGATCTCTTCTATATCTTGTCAATATTTTAATTACCTCAAATCTCTTTGATATTGTATAGATCATAACAAACTTACAATGATTTAAACATTGACGTACTGGATAAGTGACCCTAGACTATTCCAATCCTTTAAGTTTAATTAGGGCTTGCCCCCTTTATATTAAAAAAAACCTTATTTTTGTTAGTAATCGAAACTAGGAATAATTTATATACATCATTCTTTAACCCACCAAAATATATTTTTAAGAAAAAAAAAACTAAAAAGTAAGTTTGAATTTCAAAGTAGATAGTATTTCAAATTCAATTATTTTAAAAAGATTTAACAAATTTAACAATTATGATAAGTAAGATTCTCACTTATTTTAAACAAGGTTATTGCTTAAGACTAAGACTTGTATAATAATTCGAATGATTTCAATCTATCATAAACTAAATTTATTACTCAAGTTGTGTAGAAATAGGTATATTTTCATTCTATCATAAACAAGACTTACCGTTCAAGAAAAGATATTGCATACTAATTAGTAAAATTCTAAAATACCTTTAACAAGTCTTATCCCTGAATATTAATTTGTAATAATAAGATACAAATATCAATAAATAAATTAAAATATATTTATCTCATATAAATAAAGAACAATTTTATCATAAATTAAGGGATAAATAATAATATGAGAACTGAAAAAATAATGTAATAAATCTTAACATAAGTAATTAGGAAAAAAATAGTTAAATTAAAATAATAATCAATAAAATAAGACAAAAAAATGGGAGATCGGAAGATGAGAATTGTAAATACTTATCCATTGATCAAAGATTACAAATTGAATAAAATACTTGATTATAAATAAAATTAGTAAAAAAAAAATAATGATTAGGACTCTAGCTAAAATATGTCTTTGCTTGAAGAATTTAGTAATGTAAAAAGTTTGTATTAAAAAGTAGTAAATTATCTTAATTTCATTATTGAGGCCGTCTATTTTTATTTATTTTTATCAGCTTACACACGGTACCATGTCTCAAAATTTGATCATTTCAATTGATTGTGTTAATTGAGAATGACTATAGAGAGTTCTTATTGACTTGGTTAGGGTGCGAATCAATAGAATATAGTTTAATCTCGTCAAAGAATCAATACCGTATAATGGCAATACTTTGCTATAGGCGCATTGGTTTAGAGAAGAACATGAGTCATTTACAAGTCTACTCCATTTGTCATCTTTTTCGTGCAAAGATTCCCAAGTGACATTCAATCAGATTTATACGGTTGATCTCATGAGTTAGATAATTTGAATTTGTTTGAGAAATTGCATCTTTAAATATTTTTGACCAACGTGGATAATTTGAATTTTTTTTGGAAAATTGTACCTTTAAATCCTTTTAAAATAACACTTGGGACATTTTCAGGCCAAATACGCATATCTTGAAATATTGTAAATAATAATGAGAGGAGTTGATTTCTATGCCTGCTAATACTTCCCTACACGACCAACGTAGCTTACTTTAATCACCATAAGTATGATATGAAACACTCCATTTACTTATTCCAAAATAAGCGTTTATAGGTCAAAGAAGTAAATTTGGGACACTTAAGGAATCATATTAAAAGGAAGAAACAATTTAAATTATATATATATATTAGTTTACATCATGTAAAGAAATTAGCTAAATTACATCTCAAATAAATTTTATAAATTTAAGTGATAATTCAAACACGAAAATAAACTCTAGTAACTAAACTACTGGTGAAAATAGTTTTAAAGCATGCATACTTATTTTAAACGATTTCAATTTTCTCCTCCCTATTTGTTATTTATTTTTGTCTCTCTCTTTTTTATTATGTATTTCCTGTTTCACTTTCTATAGTTCTATTTTGATAAGAAATGAGCGAGTTGTTTCTAATTCATCAACATTTAGGCAAAAACTTCTTCTACCCCGTCAGTTTTTTACCTCCATCTCATCACTTACGTGAAAAGATTAAAATTCCCCCTATATTCATAATTGAATGATTTCTGGAAATTATTTTCTGAAAATATTTGAAAACATTTTCTAGAATGTAAAATATATTTTGGAAAATATTTTTCAAAAATAAGTTCTAAAAAGTATTTTTCAAAATGTAAATTTTATATTTTGAAATATATATTTTAAATTGTTTTTTAAATATTTTCCAAAACATAAATGATATAAAACATATTTTTTAGAATTTTTTTCAGAAAAGTATTTTCTGAAACGTAGATTGATGGATGCAGGTCTTATAAGAGTATTCTTGATATTTTGAAAATTAAGGGGGTGCAGGTTAAAAATGATAGGTTGCAGAAAGTTTTGCCCAACATGAATTATTCTGTTTTTGAGCCCAATACAAGTCGCATAAATTACACAATCAATATCCGGAGTTTGCTATTACGATCACCTTACTTTCTAAGTTTACATCATCCTTTTTATGTAAAATTACCTTATCAACCTTAACTCTCTCCTTTTTCACTTCTTCAAATGTTCTGTATTCACACACTCCCCCATTTTCTGATTTTCACCTTCTTCCTCTTTCTCGTTTCTCTTCTCCCAAGAACTAGAAATGAATCGTCTTAGTCCCAATTTTATCGGTATTAGAATTACTCTAATTAATGAACTTAATATATCTTAAACCTACTTTCTCCCTGAAAGAAGCAAAACATAATTGTCAGGATAATTACAAAAGTTTCACTTAGAACAGTTCAAAAAGTTATTTTATAAAACTCTCCTGGAAAATACTTTTCAAAACAACAAAACATGCATCAATTTTGTGTGCGTGAAATATACAGATAGATTTCGAATGAAATAAAATTAGTTTAAGATGTATAGAAAAACTAGAAACAAATTGCTAGAAAGAACTGAGAATATTCAAAGTGGGGTGTAAATAACAAGAATTAGGGTTTATTCTTCTTTTAGATAAATTAATATATTTCACAATGAAAATAAATAAATAAATGAGGAGTACAGAATAGAAATATATGGAGCGTAAATAACAAAAACCTCTATGACAATACGAGAATCTTTTCTAAATATATTCGGCCTAATAGTTTGGACATATTGTTCAAGACGTCTTTTTTCCTGCACCTCCATGATTTTGAAGAAACTAAAAGGTCGTAAAAAACATAGAAGAGGGTTAAGGCTTGGATAGCAGGTATTTCTCCTCTGTATTCTCTAAATTCTTTACCTTATTCATTCAATCAAATGTTCCTTTATAGACAGCAGATCATGTGAGCATAATACCCTAACAATTATGAGAAAACTTAAGAAAGAAAAAACTACCTTATCCCTAAACTAGTTCAACATTTATTTGAAACACAAAATGTCTTCTAACAATCCATAGACTTTAACCACTAGTACTAATTTTAAGCGGTAATGGAAAAACTGAAAGAAAAACCCTACAAATTCCTCCCCTTAAACTGTCAAGACCTGTGTCTACAGTTTAATCTTCTATTGGTTGGACTCCAAGTAGCTTTCTAAGCTTCACAAATTGGTCCAGTTTTATTGGCTTGGTCATAATATCTGCCACTTGTTCTTGTGTGCCACAAAAAATCAATTTCAGTGCTCCTTGACTTGAGAGGTCCCGTAGATAGTGATATCAAACGTCTATATGCTTTGTCCTTCTATGCATGACTGGATTCTTGGATAATTTAATTGTTGAACTATTGTCACAAAAAATGTTAACACACTCACAATCTTCAACTCCGATTTGCTTTAAAACTTCTTTAATCCAAACATTATGACAAGCACTTGTTGTGGCAGCCACATACTCAGCCTCAGTTGATGATAATGTAACAATTTCTTGCTTCTTTGAACTCCAATTTACTGCAGCATTGTTAATCATGAAGACATACCCTGAAATACTCTTTCTATCATCAATATCTCTTGCATAATCGCTATCAGTATATGTTGCCAGCTTTAATTTATCTACTCTCCCATACCATAAACCAAAATTCAGTGTACCTTACAAATACCTCAAAACTCTTTTTGCAATCTGCATATGCTCCTCCTTTGGATCTATCATACAACGTGAGATTAATCCTACCACATACATTATGTTTGGTCGTGTTACTGTCACATACATTAAACTTCCCACCGGTTGTTTGTATAAAGTTGGATTCACACTCATTTCACCTTCTTTTGACAGCACAATATCTGAAACTATGGGGTTTTTGACCAAGTTGCAATCTTTCATATTGAACCTTTCAAGAACTTCCCTTGCATATTTCTTTTGACTCAGACAGATTCTAGCTTTGTTTTGACTTATCTCCACTCCCATGAAATATCTCATTTTTCCAAGATCTGACATTTCAAATTCTTCCATCATAGACTTCTTGAATTTTGCACACATCTCTTCATCATTTCCTGTATACAGCAAATCATCAACATAAACATACCATAATCATCTTTCCTGATTTCTTCTTGACAAATAGAGCATAATCTTGGTTGTCCTTTATAAATCCTTCCTTTTGGAAATAGCTCTCAATTCTGCTGAACCAGGTTCTGGGTGTCTGTTTTAACCCATACAATGCTTTGTTCAGCTTATATACCTTATCTTCTTCTCCTTGTTTGATAAAGCCTTCGGGCTGATCAATATACACCTCTTCTTTCAATTCCCCATACAGAAATGCACCCTTCACATCTAGTTGATACACATTCCAGCCTTCTTGTGCCGCCACTGCAAGGACAATTCTGACTGTATCCCATCGAGCTACTGGAGCAAATACTTCAGTATAATCTACCCCTTTGGTTTGGGTGTATCATTTAGCAACAAGCCTTGCTTTATACTTGTCAACCCTTCCTTCTTCATTTATTTTTGTCTTGTAGATCCACTTCACTCCAATTTTCTTAGCATGTGCTGGTAGGGTTACTAATTCCATGTTTTGCTTTTCTCAATGACTTCCATCTCCATTTTCATTGCTTCTCTCCACTTTTCATCACGTGATGCTTCCTCATAGCTTGTGGGATCATCATTTGACATGAATAACACCATGCATGTCTCTTCTTCTTTAGAGAAACCCTCTCCAGTTTCGTAATTCTGCAGCTAGCGTGGTGCTCTTCTTTCTCTCCTTGGATGTTCTTCTGATTTTGTTGTTGTTCCTGGGTCCAATGCATCAAATTTTGCTGCTGTTTCTGGGTTGTCTGGGTTCAAATCTGCATCTGTTTCATTATCAGTCAAGGATATTTTGAGTAGTTTGTTCTGAATTCATATTCCAGTTCCATCTTCCATCTTCTTCAACTATAACATCTCTGCTGATAATAATTTTTTTGGTTACTGGATCATACAATCGGTAGGCTTTAGATTCTTCACTCACTCCAAGCAAGACATACTTAGTGCTTATGCTGTCTAGTTTGGTCCTTCTCTGTTCAGGTATATGAACATAGGCAACAGATCCAAATACTCTAAAATAATCAACCTTTGGCTTGATTCCGCTCCATCTTTCTTCTGGTACTATTTCTTTTACTGCTGTGGTAAGGCTTCTGTTGATAACATGAGTGGTCCATTTTGCTGCCTCTGCCTATAGAGTTTTTGGCATTTCTTTTTCCGTGAGTAAACACCTTACCATGTTCATAATGGTTCAGTTTCTCCTTTCTGCTACTCCATTCTGAAATGGTGAGAAGGCAACTGTTAGTTGCCTTTTAATCCCTTGTTCCATACAGAATTGGTTGAACTGCTGTGATGTGAACTCTCCTCCCCTATCAGTTCTTAAAGTGCAGATAGCTTTCTGTGCTTCTTTTTCAACTAAATTCTTGAAGCATTTGAATATCTCAAATGTCTCTCCTTTTTTTGTTAAAAGATAAATCCAGGTCTTCCTTAAGTAGTCATCAACAAATACCAGCAAGTATCTTTTACCTCCATTTGACATTGGAGATATAGGTCCACACAAGTCGCTGTGTACGAGTTCCAGCTTTTTTGATGCTCTCCAGTGGCTTTCCTTTGGTATGTTGTCTCGGTGCTGTTTGCCATAATTGCATACTTCACAAATTCCAGTGAAGTCTTTGAATGTAGGAAGTCCTTTCACCATTTTATTCTTTTGCATAGTAGTAATGGACTTACAATTTATATATCCATATCTTCTATGCCACAAGTTCTCCATACTTGTTTCTTGTGTTTGCAAGCATTGTCCTGGAAATGATTTTTGTTTGGCATGGACTACAAACATTCAGTTTGTAGTCATCTTGGTCTCTATAATTTTTCCTTTTTGTGGATGATAGATGCGGCAGATTCCAGCTTTGAATGTGATGACTAAATTTTTCTCTTGAAGTTGTCCTATGCTTAGCAGGTTGTTGGTTAGATCTGGAACATAGTACACCTCACTCACGATTTGTGTGAGTCCTTCTACTTCAAATTTCACATGCCCTTTTCCAAGCACAGGCAAGGCTGTATTGTTTCCCAATCTAACCGTGTGTCTAAAGTCTTCATCCAGCTCAATGAACCAACTTTTGTTCTCTGTCATGTGGTTGGAACATCCAGAATCAAGAAACCAGATTCCATTGTCCTTGGTGTGTTGAATTTTAGCATGTGCCATGAGTAAAATCTCCTCTTCTTCCTCAAATTCTACAAAGTTTGCTTCCTTTTGAAAGTTAGGACATTCAAATTGATAGTGTCCCTGTTTCTGACACCGAAAGCATATACAAATGATCTCCCTCTTCCACACCCTCTAGCAGAATTTCCTCTTCCCCTTTGATAGTTGTGTCTTCCTTTGCCAGCGGCTTTGCGAGTGTTCTGTTCAACCTGCAGGACTTGCTCTTCACTTCTTCTTTCTCTAATCTTGTGTTCATGAATGAGAAGTGAACTTTGTAATTCATCAACCGTCAGCAAATCAAATGTTCTCCTTAGTCGTTGCAGGTGAGCACGCTTCACCCTTGCATTGCCTTGAAATTTCACCTTCATTGAGTCCCACATTTGTTTTGTCGTTTCTTTGTGTGTGATAGTCTTGAGAATTGACTTGTCAATGGCTTGAAACAAGTAATTCTTTGCTTGTAGATCCTTAAGCCTTGCATCATCAAGTGCCTTCTGCTGAACCGTGCCAATTGGTTCATTCTCCTTTGGTTCTGTGAATCCAGATTCTACCACACTCCAATATTCCTTTGATCGAAGCAAGTTCTCCATGAGTAGACTCCAATGGTCATAGTCTCCATCAAACTTGGGTATACAAGGAGTAGAAAAAATGTTTGCTTCTGCCATTTTCTTTTAGATTTCTTCTTCTTTGGTGTTTTTCCTCTCAAACACTCGTGTTTAGCTCTCTCTCACGTGTTTTCTTCTCAAACACTTGGCTAGGTTCTGGTTCAGGCCCTGTGGTGGGGCTCTGATACCAAATGAAGAAACTAAAAGGTAGTAAAATACAGAGAAGAGGGTTAAGGCTTGCGATAGTAGGTATTTCTCCTCTGTATTCTCTAAATTCCTTACCTTATTCATTCAATCAAATGCTCCTTTATAGGCAGCAGATCATGTGAGCATAATGCCCTAACAATTAGGAGAAAACTTAGGAAAGAAAAAACTACCTTATCCCTAGACTAGTTCAACATTTATTTGAAACAGAAAATCTTCTAACAATCCCTAGACTTTAGCCACTAGTCCTAATTTTAAGCGGTAATGGAAAAACTGAAAGAAAAACCCTACAGATTTATGCTCAGACCTCCATAAATTTTGTGAAGAGAAAAAAAAATATTCCTAAGTTAGAATTTTAAAATCATGCCTACCCTCTACTCTTCGTTCATCCATGTGTTGTCTCCTACACCTTCTTTGCCTTTTTCCGCACCTTTTTGTCTTCTTTTGTCGACATGGTTCGCTTCTTCCTATACCTTGTTGGCATGTTCCATTAGCTTCCTTTCCTTATTTGTGTTCCTTGATTGTTTGCGTTGGGTTGACTGTGTTTCCATTGACGGTAGATGGATTGAAGAGTAGTGTTGGTAGATGGATTGAAAAGTAGTGTTGAAGTAGTGGTTTTGGGGGGCTGGGTTTATACTACTAGGACATTTATTATTGAATCTTCCAAGTGTGTAAAATAAGCATTTGTTAGTTTGAAATTGGTTGTCGGTGGCTACATTTGGGTGGCTACATTTGGGTGGTGTGGTGGGTGATAGTGGTGTGAAGAGGATTTATAGGTGATTTATAGATTTTCAGATTGACTTAATTTGAAATGTTTTTTATTTTGCCTCTGGATTGATATAATCCAAAATTGTATTTGGCTTGTGGAGTAAGGTTGAGAGGTTGAATTTGGAGTATATTAAGTTGTAAGCAATACTATGGAAGGTTAATCCTCTCTCACATTCTCATTCAATTGTCACTAGACATAGAGAATCCTCTTTAACATATAACTCATTAATGTTTAACATATTATTGTAAGGATACTACATTGAGGGATCTATAGTAGTTTTCCTTGGTTTTGACTCGAGCAACCTCATGTACCATAAAATGTTTTGCTTGAGCTTGTTGTTATGAGCAATATTTTTTTCAAACTCTTTGTTGTAACCCAGATCACAAAAAAATAACAAAAATAACAAAACAATGTAGTTCTCACCAATATTTATTTAAGGAAAGTATAAAAAAAAAAAATCTTTAGAATTGTTCTAGTCGCTAAAGTTTTTTATCGCTTTTAACTAATTCAAATAGAAGATGATTTTTGTGTACCTCAAGTATCTTTTTTATGCCTTTTTTAATAAAGCATTAAAGTATTAGATTGAAACGGAATTGAGTTATCATTAATAATCTTATATTAAATCTCGACAACTTAACCAACAAAACAATCCTAATTGAGGATGTTTATTGAGAGCATCAATTTACATTTGTAATTTATGAATAATAAAATTAGGCTTTCAAATTGGGCCTTCATTATATTTGTAATTTTATACTACTTTTTGCACCTTCAATTTCATTGAGTCTAAAATATATCCCGTGACCCATAGATATCAAGAATAAAAGGAGATGGTATGCAAAGCCAAATTAAAAATCTAAAAGTCAATTATGATAAAGAAAGGTATTAGCACCCTATTATATCCATCCTAGAACAATTTTCTATAATTAAATAGCTTAAAAATATTTATTTTACCTCTCAAATAAATACAATAATGTTTGGCCATTTATTTAACATAATATTTTTACTTATAAAATTTAAATATTATTATTATTATTATTATACTAGAAATGACAATGTGAGTCAAGCCAACTTGCCAGAAAAAATGCAAGATGAATTAAGTATTTTAAGCCAGTCGTCTACTTAGATCCGTCTCACATAACCCACAACCCCTATAGGTCAATTACGAGGTGAGGTGAGTTAACCCGCGTAACCAGTAACAAAAAATTAATTACATTTCAATGTTATCCAAATAGAACAATAACAATTTTTGAAGCTAAGACAAGATAATTAATTATTATAGTCTTTTAGTAAAGACAATAATTATTTTATATATTTTCTTGTTTATGAAGGATTAAACTTTGATAGATGCTAGCCTTATATGTATTTAACTTATTTAAATTTTATTGTCAATAATAGACTCATGGAATAAAAAAAATGTTAAAACAAAATTATTGTTGAAATTAGATTTTTTTTTTCTTTAAGATTTTATTTGTAAGTGTTGGCCCATGAGCCAATGCGCATAACAAAACTATCAAATAATTCTTATATGTCGGTCCGTCCATCCATTTTTTACGAACTGACCCACTCAATCCGCCTTTTGCGAACCAAATGCAGGATGAGCTAAAACAGGTAACGTCAACTTGCATTTTGTCATCCTTAACTTTGACTTATTTCTGGATAGAATGAATAGCTAGAATTATGTATATATTTTTAGAAAATATTCCTTATAGCAAAATTTTAACACATGTTAAATTTTCTTAATTTTAGTTTAATAATTTTTTTTAAGACTATGATTGTCAAAAGTTTTTAAATAAATAAACTAGAAGGACATCTAAAGTGATTCTGAATAATTTTATAATAGCCAAGTTAGTAATGCCAGTAAAATAGTTTAAATAATTTTAGAAATAAAATAATAATAATAGTAATAACAACAATAATAATAACCAAATACATATAAAGTGGTTCTGAACAATTTTAGAATAATCAAATTAGTAGTGCAACTGAAGTGGCTTAAATAATTTTAGAGATAATAATAATAATAATAATAATAATAATAATAATAATAATAATAATAATAATAATAATAGGAATAATAATAACCAAATTATTAAAATAATTTTTATATTTTTAAAAATAACCAAATTAGAAGTGCATTTGAAGTGGTATAAAAGAATTTTTATATTTTAATAATTAAATTAAAAATAAATTCGTAGTAATTTTTATTAAAAATTTATTTCATAATATATTTAATTATTTGGATATAAAAAAATTGTAACTTCCCTTTTTTTTATGTTATATTGATGCATGGGAGATGGATTTACCAAAGGGAGTAAGAATTTACTACCATGGTTAGTAGATACGGAATGTGAGCCCAACTAAAAACAGTGCATATTGGGTGAGAGTGGCCCATATAAGAGACGACCAGACACTCAACTGATCTACGAGAGGAAAATTCTATCTGCACGTCCATGCTTTCTTCCTGCACCTCTACAGGAGAATAAAAATACTGTTTTATCTTTTCTTTTCTTTTTTCATCTTCTCAGTCACATCTTCTTTCTACTTTTTCGTACTTTCAAATTATACCATTTATAATGTAATTTATATGTTTTAAATTATCGTTAGAATACAATTTTTCTCTCCTTCTTAATTATATAATGTAAAATATAATATTTTTTATTTGAGATTGTGTTATTTAAAATACAAATTTTAGAAAAATATTTTAATATTTTCTATGGGATGTGGGAAAAAGAATATGAAGGTACACGAAGAAGCGTCGTTTAGGAGAGAGAAGAGGTTGGGATTAATTTTTTTTTTTTTTTGCTTAATGGGTTCTTTTACAAAAAAATAATATTTTGGCACAGTAAATGCTTTGTTGATAAATACTTTTAAACTTATTTAATAAATATGAAAATTAAGTATTCAAGTTTTCGTCTCAGCTAGTAATAGCGTTATGTAAAAAAGCATGTCTTTCTGTTTGTGATACAACAAGATCAAAGTAAAAGTACTTTCAGAAAATTATGAAACTCTTTTAAAGTATATGACACCCACATCTAGGTAGTTTCTTCTGTTTTGATATATGATATGCTGAGAAAAACTTTTGAACTTATGTTACAAATATGAAAAGTAAGAATATCATATGTTCATATTGTTCTCGTTTTGAAAAAATATAATTTGGATGATTTTCTCTATTTTGATATGTGATTTACTGATAAGTACTTTTAAACTTGTCTAATAAATATGAAAAGTAAGAATCTCATGTGTTTATATTGTTCTCGTTTTGAAAAAATATAATTTGGATGATTTTCTCTATTTTGATATGTGGTTTACTGATATGTACTTTTAAACTTGTCTAACAAATATGAAAAATAAGAACCTCCTATATTCATGTTTTTTCCCATTTTATAAAAAATACCATTATAATACTATAAAAAATAAGAACGTTCAAGTGATTTTCTTTATTTTAATATAAAAGTTTGCTTTTATATATATATATATATATATATATATATATATATATATATATATATATATATATATATATATATATAATTTTTGAAACGTAAGTGAAAAACAAAATTATTTTATTATTTTTTTACCATATAACAATATGAAATAAGTATAATGACAGGAAAAGATGTTTATATATATATCATGTTCCTTCTCTTATTATCTTTGTTTATCACCAACAAAATGACATTAAAATTCAGGAGTGAAATTATAATTAAAAGAGAAATAATTACCGATTTCAAATACTGTGATGACTGAAATTATTGTTGTCTGGTATTGCTCGGATATGAATTTCTTTTACTTCATCCCTGTTCTCACTCTTTTTCTACTTTCTCTGACAGTTCTTCCAACCCATTACCAATCTAAATTATCTTATTTATATAGATGGGCTCTAAATATCTTAACCTATTTAAATCTTTAGCAAGTATTCAAGATAATTTTCGGAGATTTGTTGGCAGCCTGGTGGCTCTAGCACTAGATGACATATTACTGAAATTAAATATTATTAAACTTATTAATACAAATTAAATGTACATAAATATTTCATATATAAGTTAAAATTATAAAGCATCAAATAAACGTGGCTCATTGCATCAGAGAGGCTGCGTTGATCAAGAGGACAATGAGGTGACTGGAGGAATATAAGTTAAAATTATAAAACATCAAATAAACGTGTCTCATTGCATCACGAGAGAGGCTGCGTTGATCAAGAGGACAATGAAGTGGCTGGAGGATTAGTGTGTTATTGGTCCTAAACTTGAATCTAAATCCATGTTAGTGTTAGAGAAGATGGAATGATTGTCGAGAGTTGAATTAGTTTCAAAATTTTTCACAAAAATTGTCTCTTTTGAAATTCTTTTAAAACGTTCTCAAATTCTGCAATTAAATTAGAAACAAGCTTGATATAAGATTGTATTGTAGTAGAATAAAACAAGGTTAAGAAAGAAATATCGAACAAGAAAGTTTATATTGGTTTTGATCAACAAAATGGTGCATTTAGTCTTAACTATCCAATTTTAGAATATTTGGTTTCACTATCTTTAAAGAGTTTGTACAAAGCATCCACAAGTTATTACAAACCTTAAGACAACAAGTAAATAAACTTAATAACTCTTAAATACACTTAAGAAGATATAAACCTAGTAAACTCTTCACAATTAAGAGGATATGCATTGATAGACACCAACAAACAAAAGACATAAAAAATTTTATCAAACTTGTCATAGTAAAAGCAATCAACAAGACTAGATCTCAGCATTACAAAGCCTTATTTTTTTAATTAAAAATTAATACTATATATTTAATAGATTATTCAAGATGCTAATCCATTTTTTCTTGTTAAAATTTAAAAAACAGTTATAACGTTTTCTATTTTAATTGATTACGATACATATCAACTAATTATTTTTGCTTTATTATGAAAATAAAGAGATGAACAAAAATAAACAAAGGATATAAGAATAAAAATATTCTGTTTTTCTATATTTTGATGAAAAACAAAGAGCTGAATATATACAAATAATGTATCCACTATAGATATAGCTAAAGAAAGAAAATAAAAAGAAAATAAAAAGAAAATATTACAATCTAATATTGTCATAAAATAAAAAATAAACAGAATTGATGAAAATTTGATTCTTGTCATAAAGATAAAATCAAATAATTAATATTTCTTTCCTTCTAACAATTTGATCATGTCATAAAGACAAAATCATAGGATTGATATTAGTTTCCTTCTATAAGTCCTGTATCCATATCCTCTAAACCCCCAGCAAGCTGGAGAGCAAATATTGATAGACCCAATTTGAAACAAATATTCTGGAAAGACTGAGGACCTAAGGCCTTGGTATAAATGTATGTTAGTTGCTCTGTGGTGGAAATGGGAAGCAAATGGATGAGACCCTTCTTCAAATTTTCTCTAACAATGTGATAGTCTATTTCTATATGTTTCGTACGCTCATGAAACACTGGATTTGTTGCAATGTATCTTGCTGAGTCATTGTCACAATATAAAAGAGATGGTTGCTCAAAAGGAACTTTCAAATCTTGAAGAAGATAGACTAACCATTGAATTTCACATGTAACGATGGTCATTGCCCTGTATTCAAGCTTCACAAGAACTCTTTGATATTGTTCCTTGCTTCTTTGATTTCCAGGATATAAGAGAATTTCCAAGATACACACTAAAATCGGTCACTGATTGTCTTGAATCACTACAGATGCCCTAATCACTATCACAAAAGGTTTTTTGATGGGCAGAACTGTTGGAAGAGAAAAATAAACCAAGACTTGGAGCTCTTTTAATATACTTGAGAATTTTAATTGTTGTATTATAGTGAGCAATTGTAGGCTTATCAAGAAACTGAGAAAGTTGGTGAACAAAAAATGTTATGTCAGGTCGAGTATTAGTGAGATATATAAGTCTTCTAATCAACCTTCTATAGGCATGAACATCAATGAAAGGCACACTTTCAGTATAAGATAATTTAACAAAATTATCCATAGAAGTGACTGCAGGTTTGCAAGCTAAAAGACTTGCATTTGTTAATTTTAATGCATATTTCTTTTAATCATTATCCTTTTCTTAGTTCTTGCTACTTCAAAATCAAGAAAGATCATTGATCTTGAATGTCTTATTCAAATAAGAAAATGACATCACCTTTAATCCAAAATCTTAAGGCATTGGGTTTATGGGCATTCTTTATTATATTTTACTCAATAATCTTATTTCTATTCAATGTGGGACTTAGATTCACACTTGGATACCTAACCGTGAAAATATAAACTACTATGTTGTAATCACACCTTTTCTACGTATGCCATTGTAGAAAAATCAATATAAAAAAATTGTAATGGACTTTTTGAAATATATATTTTAAGTTTAAAAAACTTTATTACAAATTACACGAGAATGATAAAAAAAAATATTGTGCACATGAAGTTAATATCTTTAAAATATTGGTTCTTCTGAATTAAAATGATATAATACACTTGGCTTTATTCTTATGTTTGCTCGAGAGGAGAAAAACATATACAAGAGGAAAGTACGAAACTATAATTAAAATAAATGATAAATGGAATGATAATTATAGGTGTTTGATTGAAGTAAAATAAAAAAATAAATATAATTATATCATAAATAATTGAGTATATATCATAAGTTTTTTTTTAAATAATTTATATATCTTCTACTTTCTCATCAAATATATCACTTTAATTTCATCTTCGTTCATCCTCTTTCTGATTTGGTGAATGACTCCGACAACGGAAATGAGACATAAAAGATACAATTGGAAATAGATTTTGGTAGTGAAAAGAAAACTAAGGGTTAAGGCAATTCCGATCCATAAACTCGCCAAAGTATTACTTCTACTTTTTAATATAATAATTCACACTTCTTATAATATTTTACCCAACCAAAAAAACTTCAAAACATTTCAAAGATTTTGTTGTTTTAATAACATATAATGGCACCAGTGTTTTTTAAAGCAGAAGGTTTTCGTATTTTAAAAAATAAAATTGGAATATTTTAGTATTATATATACTACTTGTGGTTCAGTCTTTTTCAAGAGAAACAGATACTATTGTAAACAACTCAATTGAATTTGATTCCCATGCCAGTAGTAGGCATGGTTACTAAGTGTTCACGTGAAAGGAACCCGAAATTTTATTCATTTTATATATATATATATATATATATATTTTGTTTTATTTTTTATTTTTAAAATTAAAATGTGACATATGATTAAATAATATTATTATGTTGACTGGTTTATTTATTTTTGTATTATATTTATAAATATAAAATACATATTTAATTAATTTTCAATTTATTGTGACATATTAAGTATTAATATGTAGTAGATCTACGATGATAGATTTACATTGTTTGCCCTTTTAAAACAAGATAACAAATAAAAATACAAATTTAAATTATAAAAAAAATAAAACTACAAGTTTGTATATTGATAAAGAACCATGCATGCTTTAATATTGAGTGATATTTTATCGATTGACGATAATGTTAAATTTAGAATATGTTATTTGAGAGATAAAAATTAAATCATAAACATAAGATTAATGTTTTAAAATAAATACCTAAATTAAAATATTTAAAAATGTGACAGGTTCTATGTTAATTTATGCAAATATGATAAAATTCAATGAATATATGTTTGAAGATATAAATTTGTCTATTTTAAACATGAATTGTCCTTTGTTAGAAGGAAAGAGAGTCAAATATGTCATCTACTTATGATATTTATGTATAATTTCAAGAAGATATAATTAAATAAAACACAATAACATAAGAGTAACTGAATAATTTTTTTTATCCAATAAAATATAATATGTTTACTTTTAATTGCATAAATAAATTAAATTTAATAAAGTATAATATTTTTAATTAGATTACATTATTACTTTTTATATAATCTATATTTTATATTGTAAAATATTTAAATATAATAAAATCTTACTTATTTTTTAGCTTAGGGACGCAAAATCTCAAGATCGACCACTGGATAAGAGTATTAGTTCAGAAATTAAAAACACTTCATAACTAAAATACATAAAAATACATTTTCTGATATTTTTTTAATGTACTAAAAAGATTTTCAATTAAAAAAACTGTTTTTCTTCCTGGTGTTGTAAGTATTTAGAAGCACTTGTACCAAAATGGAGCTATCAAAGTTTTATAATTTTCTTAGGAACATCACATCATCCGCTGGTAATTATTGAAAAATACATAGATGTTAGACCACGGAAAATAAGTTGAATTCAAGATTAAAATAATTAACCCAAAAGCTATACCTTTCTTCATCTAACAAGTTCCTATTATTAAAGTCTTCGCTACCCGTCCTTGAAAACACTGTGAACCTAACTTTGTAAACAATTTTTTCTTTTTTAAAATTCTCTCATAATGTCATGAAAACAGTGTGAACCTAACATCATCTACTCCCATCCTACCCTGTACAGCCCTTTTCCAGAGCCCATTCTTTCCCTTAATTCACGGGCCCAATACTCAAACGAACCCAAATCACCTAATTCCAGACTCATTCTTCCTGCACCTTCCCAATATTTTTCTTCATTCCATGGTGAAAAGACTAAAATAGGCTTAGTAAAATCCGGTATGTTATTGTTATAATTTTTGACTTCGGGATTGGAGTACGGAGTTCATATAATAATTCAAACATAACCGTATTTTAGGCAATTCTCTAACCTAAGATATTTTAGTCAATTCAGTTTTGCTTTGGAGGTGAAGAAGAATGTGTCCTAATTCTGTCGAAACCAGCCCAACCCTTCTCCAACACCTATTTATTTCACTTTTCACCCCCTTAACCACCTGACAGACATGCAAAATACGACTTCACTCAAATGTCTTCTGAATAATGGAAATATTGATTGTTGGTCACTAAATCTAATTGAATTAAAGATTATATTGTATTATCACAATGAATTGTTATTATTATAATATAAAAAAATGAGAAAATTAAATAATATATAACAAAAAAATTAAAAACTCATTGATTTAAAGTTTTGGGATAAAAAGAGTAACAATCCCTTATATAAATTTGACTTATATCTTGTTGTGAAATTTTGCTTGTATTTTTTCCTTGATTAAGATGTAAAATGAAATAGGATCTTAGAATTTATGATTCTCACATAATATAGATAGTGAGAGAGACTTACCTTGATCCATAAGAGATCTTCTTTATTCTCTTTATCTCTTTTCTTTATTCTCCTTTGACTCAATCTATCTCTTTCAGTCACTTTAATCTACACACACGTCATTGATGGTATATTATGTAGAACTCTCTCATACTGCAGAGACAGAACCCTATATCTTTATATAACCAATGTCCATCAAATTGGTTACCATTAGTTATTATAAAATAATAACCAATTTCCATTAATTTGGTTATTATCAATAATATTTGTAACAAACTCCCATAAGTTAGTTAACTTCTCATAATTACCAATACGTCCTTTTATTTTATTAAATCAGATCCTGATATTTCACATGAGTTATATTATGGAATAATTTATTTATTTTCTAACATTCTCCCACTTGACTCATGTGATGCCATAATACTTCATGATTTAATAAATCATAATGCGCATTAAAGGACCTTCAATAAATTGGTTCCACCATTCGTCATACTTAAAGATATAGGAATAATAAGAGTCATGGCGGTCACATGTCATTCAATCGACACATTTCCTTCCATGTACTACTGTATCATCCTTCTCCTTAATATGACCTCATAATGAGAAGTTCATAATGGGTTCAAACATAAGGTCATCTTTCATCATCAACAATAGCATAATTTGTTTCTACATCATAATCATAATTTGCATGCATATTCATAAAGTAGGAAAACATATATATTTCAGAAACTTGAACAACAATGAGTTCAAAGTGTTAAGTAACATTAATAAACATTTAACATTCACTAGTACACATAATGCCCATCTTCTTTACATGGCCAGTAAATACTTTGGGCGGTAACCCTTTTGTTAAAGGGTCAGCAATCATAAGCTCGATGCTAACATGATCTATCAACACTTTATGTTTCTGAACTTCTTCTTTAACGACAAAGTATTTCAATTTCATATGTTTAGCACCTTTGGAATACTTGTCATTTTTAGAAAAGAAGACTGCTGCGGAATTATCACAATAAATTTTCAGCGGCTTGGCAATACTGTCAACAACTCCAAGTCCTGAAATAAAATTCCGTAGCCAATTAGCCTGAATTGTGGCCTCAAAGCATGTCACAAATTCAGCTTCCATTGTGGATGCAGCAATGACTGACTGCTTCGCACTTTTCCATGAAATAGCTCCTCCGGCTAAAAGATACACATAACCAAATGTAGATTTTCTGGTATCTATACAACCGGCAAAATCTGAATCTGTATATCCAATCACCTCAAGGTGACCAAACCTCTTATAAGTAAGCATGTGATTCTTTGTTTCCTGTAAGTATCTTAAGACTTTCTTTGCAGCTTTCCAATGATCCAATCCTGGATTACTCTGGTATCTACCAAGCATACCAACTGCAAAACTAATATCTGGCCTCGTACATGTTTGAGCATACATCAAACTCCCAACAATAGATGCATAAGGAATATTCTCCATCTGTTTCCGTTCCAACTCATTCTTTGGACATTGTATGAGACTAAATTTATCTCCTTTCTGTATTGGAACGGGAGATGTTGAACATTTATCCATTCTGAACCTCTCTAAAACTTTATTAATATATGATTTCTGAGACAAACCCAACAATCCTTGTGATCTATCACGGAATATTTCTATTCCTATCACATAGTATGCCTCGCCCATATCTTTCATTTCAAAGCTATTAGAGAAAAACTTCTTAGTCTCACTTAACAGACCAAGATCATTAGTTGCAAGCAAGATATCATCAACATACAAAATCAGAAATATAAACTTGCTCCCACTGACCTTCAGATATATACATCGATCAACAATGTTTTCCTTAAATCCAAAGGACGTAATAATATCATTGAACTTAAGATACCATTGCCTAGAAGCTTGTTTAAGTCCGTATATTGACTTCCTAAGTTTACACACCATGTGTTCCTTTCCTTCTTCAATGAACCCTACTGGTTGGTCCATATAAACATCCTCTTCTAAATCCCCATTCAGAAAAGCGGTTTTAACATCCATTTGGTGCAACTCAAGATCATAATGAGCTACCAATGCCATGATGATTCTGAAAGAATCTTT
>Ga0209700_103729_pt1 | contig 28656 bp, 17 predicted proteins | sample SiratroredBW_FD_187528 | JGI IMG/M metagenome (GOLD analysis project Ga0209700, IMG submission 187528) | Root nodule microbial communities of legume samples collected from California, USA - Siratro red BW (SPAdes) (version 2) | ecosystem: Host-associated > Plants > Roots > Nodule | place: USA... | reverse complement strand
ATTAAATATAATATAATAAGAATTATTAAATAATAAATATACTAAATAATAAAAAAACTGTATTATATATATATATAATATAATTAATTGATATATATATATATATATATATATATATATATATAACCGATTACTATATTAACGTAATCATTATATATTGATTATTCACATATAATCGATTACAAACGTTAACCTAATCGATTATATATGTAAAATTGATTACGCTAACGTATATAATAATTTAATTGATTATAAAAATATATATATATATATATATATATATATATATAATATAATAATAAATCATATTTAAAAAAAATATTATATAAATTTTTATAATAAAAATATGAAATAATATTATTAATAAAATAAATAATAATAATAATTAATAATAATACGAATATAATTATAATTAATAAAAATGTAAATTATTTAAAATTAAATTAAATTAAATTATAATAATTTGTTATTATTATTGTACAATAATAATATTATTTAAATTCAATATAGATATTAGTTTATAAAATTTTAATGTTATAATTTTGTACTTTAAACAATTAATCTTTATTTTAATAAATTATTTATATGTTATTGTAAATTAAAGTTTACAGATAATTACATAATTTAATGTTTTTATAAATTTTTTTAAAAAATATCAATTACATTAAATAAATAAATTATATTTTATTTTTAATTACAAGGTTAAATTTGTAATTTTATAATTTTATATATTAAAAAATATCAAAATATCTATCACACCTATCCATCATTAAGAGACTTTCACAATCTTTTCACTCAAATTTTATCATCTTTTTCTTAATCTAAATAATCAAACTTTTCATATATTTTCATCTAAAATCATCTCAAATTTATTCTCTCAAATTCGCTTTCTAATCCAAACATATTTTTAACATTTTTTCATCTTTCATGTCAGTTTTAATTTATTTTTTTTATCTTTATTTCACTTTTACTTTTGCTTTGGCATGTGATGGCTAGTCTCTTGTGTTCTTTTTATGTTATATGGCTGGAAGACATGAAAAGTTTATAGATATTTCTTCTGTAAAACACCTTTCCATTATGCAATCTAAGCCATGAAATCCACATAATATGAACTTAAGAAAACCCAAAATGGGAATGCACCTTTGACTTTCTTGAATTCTCATCTATCCACTTTATCAAAACGACACTCACAAATGGGCCAAAACCTTTTCAAAACTAATTTATATAGTGCGATTCACTTTGCCAAGGCACAAACTCTTATATACGTGACACCAAGTGGTATGCTATAAATACCCATAGCAAGGGAGAGAGTGAAACACCAAATAGGAAGTTTGCGATTGCATTGTTGGTAAGAAAATGAATGTCATATTGGGCTCCCTAATGATTTTAGTGATGACTTGGACAGTAGAAGCCCAATTGAAAACCGGGTTTTATTCTTCTTCGTGTCCAAAAGCAGAGGGCATCGTAAGATCCACAGTTGAATCTCACTTCAAAAAAGATCCAACCATTGCTCCTGCCCTTCTCAGGCTTCAGTTCCATGATTGCTTTGTGCAGGTAACCTTTCTCAGTATCAAACCCTTTAAAAATGGAACTATAAACCTGAAGCATACTATTCTCAATATTAAAATTGCACAACATATAATAAACTATGAATTGGTAACATTTGATTTTGATTAACAATTATAGTTTCTTTTATTTGCTCCTAGTATTCTAGTCTAAATTTCTTTTCCTAAAATTTATTTTTTTTCACGCACATTAATGTCATTGGAGAATATTTCTTGCAGGGATGCGATGGTTCAGTTTTGATTACAGGGCCTTCTGCGGAGATAAATGCAACACCAAACCTTGGTTTAAGAGGTTTTGAAGTGATTGATGATGCAAAATCCCATATAGAGGCTATATGCCCTGGAATTGTCTCATGTGCTGACATCCTAGCATTTGCAGCACGTGATGCTGTCGATCTGGTATTAAAAAACTCTTCAAACTTTGTGTAGCACTATCCTTTTTGAAGGAATGTAAAAAATCAACAGTGTGAAAATGGCAGATTGGTGGCCCAAGTTGGGAAGTAGCCACAGGAAGAAGAGATGGGAGAATTTCTTTATCATCTGAAGCCGCAAATTTGCCTTCTCCACTTGACTCAGTAGCAGTACAGAGGAAAAAATTTGGTGCCAAAGGTCTAGATGATCATGACCTTGTCACTTTAGTTGGTATGCTCTCTTTCTCATTCATAGTATTTTCTGATAAATTTGGTTAGAAATACATTGATTAGATAAATTTAGTTAAAAATACATTGATTAGAAATGATAAACTTAAATAATATATAAAAATAAGATTCACAAATTTAATATTTTAAAGTTTTAGGTTAAAAATAATATGTTTAGTTTTTTTTATTTTTAAAAAAAGTTGAGAATTCAATACGAAAAATCACAGACTTAATATTTTAAAATTTTAAGATTTTATTTTTTTAATAAATTTTTTAACAAATTTTATTTTTAATTAACACTATTAATAAATTATTGAAGTTTTTATTTTAACTAAAGATAAAATTTTTAAATATTATTAAACTTTTAAATTTTATAAGATTAAATAATATTAAATTTATTAAATTATTTTTAAATATATAATCTCATACTTAAATGGATTTATAAGATTAAATAATATTAAACTTATTAAATTATTTTTAAATATATAATCTCATATTTAAACGGAAATAAAGTGATGAAACGTCTATTTATTATTTTATTGTCAGGACCACAAGTAATACGTTGATATTCTTATTTTATAATTGTTGTATGGACAAGTTTTTCATAATTTTAATGCTTTTTTATTTTAATAATTATTATAATAATTAATTTTATTTTTTATTATCATAAGAAAAAAATACACGTACACGTATTTCATTACTATATTATTATAAACTGTAATTTGAGTAGAATGATACCTTTTTTCTTTATTATTACAAAAATAATAATTTTAAGATTTAAAATATTAAAATTTAGCCAAAAACAAAGGAGAAATATGAATGAGATTTTCATCGTACATTGGTATAATTTTAACCGTTACGAAGGATATTAAAAACAACAGACATTTAATATTAAACATGTCAACTGACAAATCTGGTTTCACAGCAGCATCAATAATAATACTGATAAATTTGATGTATGTGTTATTTGTGTGTGTTGAGGTGCACATACAATTGGGCAGACAGATTGCAGGTTCTTCAGCTATCGTCTATACAATTTCACCTCCTCTGGTCAACCTGATCCTACAATAAACGCAGCATTCTTACCCAAACTTCAAGCACTTTGTCCAAAGAATGGAGATGGATTGAAAAGGGTGGCCTTGGACGAAGATAGTCCTGCCAAATTTGATGTTAGTTTCTTCAAGAATGTACGTGATGGTAATGGGGTTCTTGAGTCAGATCAGAGGTTGTGGGAAGATCCTGTAACTCAAACTGAGGTCAAAAATTATGCTGGGGCTTTTAGAGGCTTTCTGGGCTTCAGATTTAAATTTGAATTTCCAAAGGCCATGATTAAGTTAACTAGCATAGAGGTCAAAACTGGCAGTGCTGGGGAGATCAGGAAAGTGTGTTCAAAATTCAATTGATGCCTTTCATATCATACATACAATACAAGTATGAACAAATTCAAATAGACCAAGTTTTCAGTTAAAAATAACAAACAATAAAACTAGTATTGAAAAATGAATTTCGTCGCCTGAGAGATTCGAACTCTCGCGGGGAAACCCCATGTACTTAGCAGGCACACGCCTTAACCACTCGGCCAAAGCGACTTTGATACCTTACGTACGGTATTAGTTTCTATTTTTAAGTAAATTTTCTTCAGACAGAATTCATAACAACCAGTTTAGTCTTTAAGATTGATTTTAAACGCAAAATCATTTTATTGAACACTAATAATATAACTTTAACCACTGCTTTCTATGGATTTGTTTTTCTATCTTTCTTGTTATACATTTATCTCTTCATGCAAAGTCTTACCTGTAATATATGTTGCGAAATTTGCTTTCTGAAAAGCGTTGACTGAGGCTAGGCTATCGATTAAGACTGACTTCATGCTTATGTTTCAAGATCTTTTTAACCAAAACATGATTCTCTTAACACCTAAGAACAATTAAATAGCGATATATGATATATAGGATACATACAAAATACGAATTTCCATTTTCTTTTAATGAACATAAATAAAGTAATCACTATAAATATAAATTTGTTAATTTTACCGATATATGTAATAGATAATGAGATTCCACGGCAAAATTTATTAGATATGACTTTTTTTTTTCGAAATAGTCGGTTTCTACCTAATTATATATTTGTTTCTTAATAGAATATGTATTAGTTTTGTCTTCCTTTTTTTTATTTTGTATTTTATTTTTAAGTTATATAATATACTACAGTTTCCTTATTTCTCTTTTACTTTTGGCCTACCGTGATTTCTATATGATGGATACAAAACTCAATCATAATTAAGACAAAATCTTAGTAGTACAATTGCAGAATACATCATTGAATACACATTACAAAAACATCAACTAAGGAAAAAGCAGATTCCTGCAACCTTTTTTTCTCAGTATAGCCATTAGGAATCTGTAATTCAATCTAGCCAAACTTTTAATCATCAAATGTGCTCATGAATCCACCAATAAAGCCAGCTCCATTACAAGATCCACACAAAATATCCCTTTTACCCCTGCAAGGAACACATATGTAGTATAGAATTAGATTGAAGCTAAACCTATGGCATTGGCAGTTATAATCCCAAGTCCTTCTACACATTTGTGATGGTTATTATACAAGTGGTCTCTTTTGCAGGGTTTATTTGAATATATTTGAGACTTACTACATATACTTAACAGCTATTCAACAAAATCATGACTACTGAAAGTAATGCCAAGCAATCAAAAAAGAACAATTGAACAAAATACAAGTTCAAAATGACCCTAAATCCTCATCCTCCAACTTTTGTAGAAACAAACTAAATTTCACACAAACAGCATATTACATGATTAAAAATTACAAACGGAGAAGGAATAAAATAACATTATTTTTTTCATTCTTCTACTTTCTGATTAAAAGGCAGCTAAATGACTTGTTATAGTTCTAAACAGACAACCAATTAGCTTCAAGGAGAGGAAGAAAAAAAGGAAAGTACTCATCCCATGTGGACAACAATCGTGATGGTGTGACTGAAATGAACTTGTATTGCACAGTCATTTAATCTTATTCTATTACACATTCTACTAATGCCAATAGTAAAAGTTATGCAGAAATTTCGGTCTTGATTTTTATTATCTGAGATAGATGTTTATTTCTTCTCTATTTGCTCCTTGCTAACAAGCATAGTTTAGTAGCAGCACTGGTAATGATGCATATAGTTCTTCTTGGGGGAGGTGGAGAGGAGATACAAATTGATGTGTATAAATGAATACTTATTCGCCATAGAATACATAACCAAGCACAGTCACGCAGGCTCACAGGATAAAATAAAGGGAGAGGGAAGCAATGAGGTATGGTTCAGTTACCTGCATAGCCAACACATTGCACCGGCTTTAAATTGTCCGTTGAAGTGATCTACAGAATTAACGCCAGTACCTTTGCATTGAGTGCAGGATATTGCACCTGCCAATTGAGCAAAAACATAACAACCAAGTGAGTTTAATACTGATGTTTCTAATAATAGAAAGAGAGAAAACACTTCAAATATCAGCTAGCTCTCCTAGAAATTGGAAGCATATGCATGGAAAAAATCCTGACACTTCATCAAGAATTATTGAGGAGGACTGGTCTTGATGTATTCTTTTTCCAGCCTTAGCATTAACCTTGCTATCCAGCCCAAATACAAACCAAGACCGGTCAAAGTCTACCTTCACATGTCTACCAAGGCATATAAAGAAATAGGTATACACGGAAATAGGAGAAGACTAAACAAGATAGGATTTAGCCAAGTGTTAAATAGACAGTTTCATCTGTTTGAATCAGTCACCACTTCCACCATTTGCTTGAGAGATGATTTCCTTTATGCCCCGGATGTTGTGAATGTAAATGCACAGTAGAGAACCATCGTCAGCAATAGCTAACTGATACATAATAAGAGCGAACATACCTCCAGACTAATTGGGTTTCTTACAGGGGATATGCTACATCCCCACTGGAACCACTATGACTCTGACAATTTTTACGGTTATATCAGTATTTGGTGAATATATTTGACTCAAATGGGAAACAATCTTGTTAATAGGCTTTAAAAGTTAATAGATTTTAAAGACATTGCCTTCACTATTGACACAACAATTTTTTAGGGAAGGTGTAAAATTGCTTTAAATGTTAACAACATCTGAGGTTTTCCTGTTCCGAATTTTGTATAAAGCTGGCAATTGCTGTACGATATCATACAAAGGCTCTAACTAACTTCAACCGTCATTGAACAAAGAGTAAGAAAGCTGAGAAAATTCTCAATAAAAAGAAATTAAAACTCTACATTTTCACTTACCATTTCCCTCACAATCAGGGCAAACAATGCTCCTAGCTTTTGTTTTTTTACTGTCATCTTCTGTAGCCTGCATTACATAGAAATCAGAGATGGATTCAAAGTACATGCAATTATGAATTGTCAAACCAATAGTAGAAGGCATATATATTTAACGCATGTGCAAGTTACATGTGCCATTTCTTAGCATTGTTTTTTCCAAATGTCACTGGACAAAACTTTTCAGCCTATGAACCACACATCTCAAACCATAAATGAATGGTACACTAAAGTGACCAAACCGATGTACACATACTAGCATGATGACACAAAAAACAAGAAAGAAAACTGAATACTAAGCGCCTTATTTGTAAATGGGATGCTAAAACTAATTTAAAATTCTCACCTTAACCTTCAAAGACTGAAAATTTGGAACTCCAGAACCCTGACACGCTTCCTTTACCCGAAAAGCCTTTCGGGTAACCGAATTACCGATAATTGTCCCTATTAAAGTGATACAAAGTCTCATTCAATCGTATAAGCACCGCAAAACCCAAGAAAGAACAATTAAACAGAGAGAGTTATTAATACCAGGTCTGTTTGGGGATTTCAAGGAACAAATAGGAGCAAAACAAAGAGAGTGCGTCATTCTCAACCAGGCACTCAAAATATCAAACGAGGTATCCAAGTTTGGTCTGAACTCTGAACTGAAGGAGTGAGCTCAACTAATACGAGTTGAGCAGATAAGGCCTTAGAATTTGTGGGTAAATTTCGTGCTTTCATTACTTTAACGCCCTTGGACATGTTGCGATGAATAGTGGGCAATTTGGTAAATTCCCTCTTTTGTGTACATAAAAGAAGGACATGGATTTTGTGAAACACAAACAAATGGCGAGCACTCTACTGTCCGTACAATGCTTTCTTCCCTCCCAAAGTAAGCTCAATTGCGTGCAATTTCGACAGATTCATCGCTGTTCTTTGTCAGTTTTGTTCAAATTTACATTCCCTTTTCAATAAAGTGTGGGTCTTTTCAAGAAGATACTCGTGGGAAATTTTGATTCTCGTGTTGGTTTTTACTATCATATTTTCTTTCTGTTATTTTAGAGAGGAAAAATATTGGTTACATGAGTGCTCTCAGAGCTTCATTTCGAGGTCAATTTGTGTGCAATCCAAGTTTCTCTGGGAGACAAATAGCTAGGAGCCATGGAAAACGTCTTGTTGTTCACTCACTGGTTGCCACTTCACCCTTTCTGTTTTCTCTGTCAATTCATTTAACAGTGCTTGTAATTGTGGTTAGCATATATTTGAAGTCTTGGTGTAGTTACTGTGAATTATAACATTAGCATTTCTTTGTTGACAGCTTGGAAGGAAGGTGAGGTCCGTGAGGAAGAGAGAGACTGTGATTCCAGAACCAGATTATAGGATTTCAATTGTGCTACTCGGTGGTTACTGATTCTCTCTTTATTTGTATGTGTCTTACCACATAGTTTTAGACTTTCAAGTAAGCATAATGCTTACTGTGTAGATTTTATCTGTAACTGAGGATAATGACTTGGTATAATCCTACATATTTGAGCATTGTGCATACTGTTCGTCCCAAATGGACATGCCATAGTCCACCATACTTTCATATATAATTTGTAGACTTCGGTGAATAATCTATCTAGAACTACATAGTTTGGTTGGTGGCCATGTTATTGGACAATCACAATCTGTGAAGGGATTGAATTTCATTCATAAGAAAAATAAGCACCCTTACTGACCATTATGTTGCCTTAGTTTTGGGTTCTTTGGAACTAGGTGAATTCAAGTCTTTTCAAATGAATTTAACTAAGACTTTTAACATCTTTTGAACATTATGACTGAGTCTTACATACCCACTATCATACCAAAATCTTATGTGGCTTAAAATTCAATCAGGTATTGCTGGTGGGTTGATTTACACAGATAATCTAGTACCTGCAGTACCTGTTGGTCTCCTTGGATTGCTTCTATTGTTCCAGGTGATTATTAGTAAAAGACGATGTAAATAAGAAAGGTGTAGCATGGCTCAAGTACCTTTCTTTTCTGATGACTTTTCTCTCCGTCTGCTACAAGCTGCATTATACGTATCATTCCATTTTCAGAAACTGACTTTTTTTCTCTTATCATTTGTCTCTTATTTCTTCAGACTACTAGAGTGAGATTTGTCTTTGAAGATGATGCTCTGGTTTGTTACCTTCTTAGTTCTCCAAAAACTTTGTGGTTTATTTATAGTATTTTTTACTTTCTTGGCACTTAGTCTTCATTATTTACTTTCTTAAAAACCTTTATATTTTGTCTTATTACAGCTAAAAAGTGTGTTGTAATTCGCTAGTTCGAATTAATGAGAAAAGTCCACTACTTACATTCTTACTGCTTAGGAACATTTAAAATTTGTAATACATATTGCAGTTTCTAATTAAGTTTTTCTATTCGGTTTTCAACTAAGAGCACAAAATGTCATGCCATTATATAATTGAATCCATCTCAGTTCCTTTATATCCACAAACAAGTGGACCTTGTAATTGTAAATAATAGCAATCAAAAATAGAGAATTACCCTATTGATTTCTGAGACCAATTTTGTTTCAAACATTTATGTCTTGGTAGCAAATTATCTGCCTCTTTTCCATCAACCGTTTGCATGAGATTATTATTAGATTACACCAACTTGATGCAAAAGGATAAACTACTTGACTAAACAAACTATGTTCTAGAGTTCTGCAGCTTGATCGATTGTAACTTCATACATGGTTTATATTTATATGCAATTATCATTCAGTTTCAGTTACCATCCTAGTATATGTAACTTCATCGGCATGTTATATCTGTGTGCATGACTTCATGTACTTGTATATTTATCATTCCAGGCTGTTTTTTTATGGTCTCTTTTAGTTATTCATTAGTTGTATACAAAATTTATGGTTTAGGAGGTAAGGATAGGTGAAGAGCTCCAGGAATCAGGTGAGAATGCTTTTGTTGGAGGAAAAAACCGCTGGAAGTAAGTCCCTGATTTCTTGTATAGGCTTACCAGAATTTCACAACAGTAGGACAAAAACTCGTTTGATACGCTGCAGGTACTCAACATTTGTTAATTGGGAATTCTGGTGGCCGAACTTCCCTATCTTGGTTTACTTCAAGGAGACGCAAACAAAGCCCGAAGGACAAATTCATTTCTTTCCCATAATCTTTGTAAGCACTCTGGACGCAAGTATAGCCAATACACATATAGTATATGGCTAAAAAAACAAATTTCATTTGCAGACCTTAAGCTTCAGCATTTCTTTTATTGTTCTTGGTGATTTATTTTGATATGCAGAATGGTAAGCAGCTTTATGATGTTATGGTGGAAAGAGCTGGCCCTTCAAAAACTAGTGGTCCAAAGGAATCCTAAGGACGGAGCTGTGTGGTTAGAGACCCAGGTATCAAAACCTTAAAAATCATTTAATATTCTCTTCAATTGATAATGAGAATTAGTATATTATTACAGGAGGATTTAGAATTGTTCATTTTATTTACGTATAGCATCAATGCCTACCGAAATGGTTATTTGATCATTATACCATAGAATACACAGGTTCTAAGGTTTCTTAAATGCACGTGTTTTACAGTGGGGTGTCTCGGAAACCATTGAAATCGAGGGAGCCCCGGCAAAGAGACTTTTTATGTTGGGATTGCTATTTGTTTGTGCTAGTGTGCTGAGATGACGAACACTGTTCTCTCTGTTTCAAGTAGCCGGAAAGCTTTAGTTAAATAATTCAGATGTAGTTTCCTCAGCAACAAAAAAATACAATTCAATTATTTTGAAGTCTTGTTTCACGTGAATATAGTTCGTCTTATTCCTTTCGAGATTGACTAGTGATTTGACTTCATTTTGGAAGATGTATAATTTAACATTACCCAATATTTGAGTTGTGTTGGCTTCCACTGATGATGTAGTTCTCAGTATAATTCATGGCTCCGAATTGGTTACGATATATCAAACGTGAGAAGTTGATACACAAGTAATTTCTATAAATAGATTTCAATAATATAATTGTAGAATACATTAAATGAATGCCTACAAATAAAGGCCTGTATAAAATGATCACGAAGCCTACCCAAGAATCATAATTTAAGGTAATGTATATCCAATAACACATGCATTTCAAACTTCGTGGACTGATAGAGATCACGAAGCAGCTTGCAGTTAGCGTTGTAGTTGCAACCCGTCATAACTCGTTTCTATCAGCATTAGAATTCAACACTCATGAATTAGCTGACATTACTGGCAATAATTTGGTTTTCCATCTAGGGGCTGTAAAACTGAAACCAATATTACGATCAATCCTTCTTGACGCAGTGTGCATCTGTGCCATGTTGGGTACAATCATGATAACCCACACTACGGAGGAAGTCTCGAATCTCTTTTGCAGTGCTATTACTGGCCTGTAACAAGCGCTCATCTTCTTCGTATATGAGATATGGGGCTTGGCTTCCTTTCCTTGAGAGCAACTTTGATGCTCCTTTTAGAACGTGATATTCCCAGCCCTGAACATCTATCTTAAGCAGAAGAACACGCTCGGATTCCGGAATCACTTCATCAAGAGGAACAGTCCTTACTTGAAAAGCTATCTCTTCATTGGACTTAAATGCCAACTTTGCACCTGTGGCAGAAATCGCACTGTTGTCTAACCTGCCAACCAACTGGAAAATAAAGAAATTCAATAATCAGCATTGAAAGACAAGCAGAAGTTGAAATGTTAAATAAATCAATTTCATTTTCTTGTCCTTCTAGTTTTCATGCCCGAAACAAGGAGGACCAGGCCTAATGGTATTAACTCTTACAATAAGATGTTGCAGATTTTCTCCCCAAATCCATTTCTCTCCATAAAAAAAAATAATAATAATAAATAAAAAATAAAGTTCCAAATAAAATCATGGATTCAGAGTTGGCAACCATGATTAAAACAAAAAATAAAAAGAAATTTTTGTTGCATCGTTTCAAACTGTAACAAAATACGTGTCATGTTCTTTTGTTGATAAACTACATACTGAAGAATGGTTAGCCTCGTGTAGCACATGATTTAGAGAATATGACCACACTCTCACCTTATCTCTTTACAAGAGTGCAAAATATCCTGGATAGAAGTTCCATACAAACAGCACCATGGGACTGCCTTACATACCATGTTAGGTACTTAAGGAAAAGCTTACAAAATATGCTTTGACTGATTTATACATAACCTCATTGTGTACACCTAACCTATTGAAACATAAACTAAAGAGACTACAACTGAAGTATCACTAATTGCTTCCTATTCTTAAACTAGAAGAAACTCCGGGAACATCTTTATTAATTGTATTTAAATATGGTAATAATAGAGCTAAGAAAGATATTTGAGGCTAAATTTAGTGTTAAATAGTAGATAAGTAATTATATACTACTGTATTGTATCTTTGTTGAATCTTTTTGTAACTATTTTCAAGTCTGCATAATAAAGACCTCCCTTATTGGGCATTATTTGTCAGTAGGCTTCTCGCATAGCTTGTTGGACCAGTGGGTTTAATTAGTTAAAGAAGTCTAATAGTTTTAGGTCTATAATATAAGTACTCATTTGTTGAATTGTGCAAGAAGTTTTGACTCGTTGATGAATTAAACATTGTGCTTTTGAGAGAAAATCTATATCTTTTAGGTACTACTTTGATTCTTGTCTTTAAATTTCCTATTACATAGAGTCAAACAAAAGATGCGTGGCCTTGTTGTCACATTCCCTACTGAGTTCCACTTTTCGTTTGTTTTCCTTTTTTTTTCTATTCCTTGTTGAATTGTGATTGAAGCTAATACATCCGATGTTAGGGTTCAACTGGTATCAGGTCATATGTCATCTCATGGTCATCGTTGCAACCAAGGATTAAAATCTAAGTTTATCATGAAAGTCTATAACGTCCTAACAGAAATTTTTGGCTGATTCGGATTCGTCCTTTAGAGAACAACGCATGAGTAGAAAACCATACTAGAACTTCAAAACAAGTGACTTCTCAAAGTCATTTTCAGAAATTGATTCATAACTATAGAAATAGTTCTTTATTAATTTATCTATTTCAACCAACAGCAATTTCCTCCTCTTTTCTCTCTATGCACTTCAAATGATTCTTTCCCAGCTAACTAAACTAGTATCCAACTAACACAAGCCGACTTCTACAACCCTTTATCACAGTTCACCTTATAAACACAACATAAACTATAGGAAACCAAAATTCAATTCAAACACATCGAAATTAAATTCAATTAAAAATAAATAAGGCAAGAAAAGTGACCTTGTGAACGGTAATGTTACCAATGCGATCCGACGCAGCGGCCTCGAACACAGTGACCAAATCCGCAACTCGGTTGAAGTAAATCCCTTCACAGATCTTCTGCAAATTCTCGAACACAGGCTCGAACGCCAGAACGCGAAACCCCATAGCAGAGGCGGCGAAGGAGGCCATACCCACGTTGGCACCAACGTCGACGACAAACCCGTCCTTGCCCTCGCTCTTGGCCTTCTCGAGCAGGTCCTGAACGGTGACGGAGATGTCGGGCTTGCGAAAGGGCTTCCCTTTGAGCATCCTCACGATGTTCTTGTGGGGCTTGTCGGGGAGGGTTCCGAAATCGGAGAGGGAGAAGAGGAAGGGGTAGCGCACGCCCTCGACGGTGTTGGCGACGACGGGGTGAGCCTGCGGAGAGGCGGAGCAGTCGAAGGGGGAGACTGCATTGAAAGAGAGGCGGGTGTTGAAGGCGATGAGGGTAGAGGTGGAGGGGTTTGAGGAACGCGTGGTGAGGAATGCGAAGAAGAAGAGGAGGAGGAGAGTGGAAGAGAAGAGTAAAAAGAGGAACTTTGGGGAGAGGAGTCTTGTGGGCTTATCTCTTTTCCATGCATTTGCCATGGAAAAGGAGTGTCTGCGTTATCAGAGCTTCGTCTTCTATCAATGGAAAGAGAAAGGTTTTTTCTATTTTAGATTGGATCTTGGTTGGAGTATGAGGGACTGCTCAGAAGTGTTTTTCTTTAAACATAACACTAAACACTGTCTGCCATTTTTGTTTTCATGTACACGTATTTTGCAAAAACAAAACAACTCAAATGTCCCAAATTGTAATATAAAAAATATTCCAATATGATTTTAAGTCCTATGAATTTGAGAGAGTTCTGTCTGTCTTTCAAATTTAAAATTATTATTTTTAATTCCTGTATTTTATTAAACTTAAGAAAAAACTTACTCTAAATTTAAAGAATTAAAAAGTTATTAAAGCATATAATAATTAATCTTAAGTTTAACTTCGGATCTAATTTTCTATTTTGGTACTTTATTATTTTGCTTTAAATTTTTTAACAATGCTGGTAGATGACATTTGAATATTACTCAAACTTAGAATTTACTATGTTGAGCCAATGGGGATTAGTTTGTATGAAGTCTTAAAACTCAAATTTCATGCCTCTCGTGCGATTCATTTATGTGGTTGTATAACCCGCAATACTGTAATATATTTTATTTTATAAATTTCGATAAAAATAAATATTACAAAAGTTTAGTAGCCAAATAAGCATATTATGATAACCATCACTACACTATATTTGCGAGTTGTACAATTCACAATATAAAAAAATTTATAAATACATTGTGGGTTGTACTATTCGCAATACAAAAACTTTTTTAAATGTATTGCGGGTTGTATAACCCGCAATATATTTTTTTTTTTAAATATATTGCAGGTTGTAGAACTCGCAATGTAAAAAATTGAATCCACTTACCGTCGACGAAGGCTATTTTTATCTTTTTCTTAAGATTAAAGTGGAAATGTGTCAAAATTATGGAAGTAAAAAAAGAAAGTGAGTATGGAAGTGCACGAAGAATAAGTCGTATATTGGTTAGAAAGAATATTTTTCTCGATCTCGCAATAATACTTCTTACATCTTTTATAATATATAAAGAATGTATCATGGGAAAGAGAGATATATTTTAAGAATTCAACAATAAAGAAACAAAAAGACTTGTTCTAAGAGTTTAGTCTTTTAGTGCGTTACTAGTTCGACCTATTTAATTTCGTTTACCAATATTACATTTTACAAAAATGTATATTTGTAATTAATACAAGTTCATGCATAAAAAATGCTTGATTCCTTGAAAAAACCATAGCATTTGACTTTCTTAATATTTTTCGATGAAAAAAACATAAAAAGATATATGAATTATAGTTTAAAAGTAATTTACTCATGAACTACACTTTGAGAAAAGTAGTTTACTCTCAAAATTATGGATAGAAACTTAAATAAACTCAGGTAAAATAGATTGTATCTAAGTTTATATCTAGATTAAATTTATTTTAACTAGATTAAATTAATTTCCATTTTTTCAAATCAATTTAAATTAGATTAAGTTTAGATTTCATGTAGGATCAACTTAACTTATTCACATAGTCTCAACCTAATGTGAGTCTAATATCTTGGTTTAATATAGGCTCAATTTGACTTGGTCTAATCGGTCTTAATCTTACCAAGGTCCAACTCGACTAGGACTCGGGTCGATCTGGGTTATAACCGACCTAGTTTTGATTGGATTAAGCCAATCTAATTCTAATGGGATTGGCTTGATATGGGTCTAACCCAACTTAGTTGAACGTGAGGCATAGCCGACTCAACTCGACCTAGGCCCATATCAACTCAATTAGACCTAACGTGTGATCAATACAAATATGCTTAATACTACCTAAACCAGATGTGGCCCTAATGTTTCGACCCAAGACAAGCTTAACTCAACTTGTCCTAGTCTATCTTGGTCCCACCTAAGCCTAGTTCAAGATAAACCCAATCAGACTAGGCTCGACTTGGCCCTAATCTGACCTAGTCAGGACTAAACTCCCTTGGCTTAACCTAACTTGATTGAAAGTGGGCTCACCTCGACTCAGGTCGACCTGGGCTTTGACCAACTCGACTCAACCTGACTTTGGATTGACCCAACTCAAATTGACATGGCCCCAACCTAATTTAGGTATGATATCTCGGCCCAAAACAAGTCTAACTTGATCTGATCAGACTAGGTTCGTCTCGAACTTAGACTTGGGTTTGGGCTGACTCGACTCAAACTAGGCTCGAGGACAACTTAGCTTGACTTGGGCCCAACCCAACTTGGTCTTAATCAAACTCAAAATGACTTGGGCCTTGCCTAACTCTATTGAACGTGGGCTCGCCCCAACTTGACTAGGACCTAGGCTCAAACTGGCTCGACTTAACTTAGACTTTGTCTTATTAGACTTTACTAGAGATTGGTCCAACTCACTTTGAGTTGCATTTGGGCCAACTCATTTAACCTGAGCTCGAGCCAAATTGGTTTGACCTAGGCCCATATTGACTCTACTCGACTTAACATGGATCAACCTAAGTCAATTTGACATGGTCTTGACCTGATTTCTCGGCCCATCACGAACCCAACTTGACTTAGCCCAGTCCGTCTCAGTCAAACCTAAGATCGACCCTATGAACTTGACTTGACCTAGGCCTAACCCATCTTGGCTAAACGTGGGCCAACTCGGCTCAACTTGGGGCTAGGCAAACTTAGCACGATCTGGCTCGCCATAACTCAACTTGACTTAGGCCCATATTGACTTGGCATGAACTGGCTTTGTCCAACTCATCTCGACCTGTACTCAGGCTAGCTCGACTTGACTTTAACTCGGGTCAGCTTAACTTGACCTTAGTCCAAGTCAACTCGACTTGATTTAGCCTAACCTAGGCTCGATCCCACGTGGCCCTAACCTAACTTGACCTTAGTCCAAGTCAACTCAACTTGATTTAGCCTAACCTAGGCTCGATCCCACGTGGCCCTAACCCGACATAGCCCAACCCAATATTAACTTACCCACATTTTGAAATAACCTAGACACACTTTGATTTTGGATTTTTAAAATCCAAAAAATTATCCAATCCAAATCCAATTAGATGGATTGATTTCAATTTGAGATAAATCCATTTAAGGAGACTTTTAAGTAATATTTATGGATTAGATTTGATAAATTGAATTTTTTTCTTACCCTTGGCAACATGCCTAATGGAGGTGTGTACCCCTTTTACCACTTCACTGAAACAAAATTAAAAAAAAAAATAGGAAATTCCTTTTAATGATGCTGGTGCACGGACCATGAAGGTTTTTGGCCCTTGAATGGTGAAGCAACAAAATCTCTAAAGTTAAGGGACAAGGTCCTTCGAGACTACACAATGTGGCCATGGCCATTGTGATTGTGTCTGCTGTAAGTATGCCAAAAACAATTAGTTAAATATCAACTGTCTGAATTTTGAAATGAGAACAAAACAAAATGAATCTTTTAAAGTAGGTTTATTCTTAAAAGTAAATTTTGATGCTACAAGCATTGGATTATAAATGCAATGAAAATGCATTTTCATGTAAAAGAAGTGAAAACGAGGAGAGGAAAAATTAGCCAACACTAGGATGCTCAAAACAGTAGAGGCAACAAAAGATAGATCTGGATAAAATAGATTAGTTCCCTGAAGGTGATCCCTTCCCTCCCATCACAGACACAATAAAAGTGTGTCAAGTAATTCTTTTACCAACAAGGTTAATTTAGAGGACGCTAATGGGTCTAACAGTACACTACTTGTAAAATGTACATCAATTTATGAGGTAATAACTCAAGAAAAGGAAGAGAGATAAAAAAAAACAGAATAAAAGTGGAAGCTATGTGAGCATGTTCCTAAAAAAAGATTCGTTAGGATAGCACTTTTCACGGTTTGTGCCATTTCCAGCCTAACAGCATTCTGCCCATGCTTTATATAACTGAATCTCTTATTTACTATAAAGACATTATCCAGAGTACAACAATTGCATTGATGATGACTCGTCACGCCATCCATGAAATTTAATAAATCATGTGAATCAAACAATGATACATATTACCTACAAATGTGTGGTCACGTTAGAGTTTGTGTAGAGGTAGAAATTGAAGGTAAGACGTACTATTGAAGAAATGGTCCATTCCGTTTTCTGATCTATCTTCTCATATTTCGTGTTTGTCTCATAACATCCTCGTGTGTCAACTGATCATAATAATGATTTGCCTGTTGCCGCTGAGCTGAGTGATGGAAAAAACAGCAATGAGCGTAGCAAGGTGTTTAAACCAGGGAGTCAAGAACACTGCTTAGTGTGAAAATCTTCTGCTGACAATAAACCATTGATAAGGCGTTTGAGCCTTTCCGCTCCAGGGCCAGGCTTAAGTTCAGTGATATTTTTTATGGCAGAATATGGTTTGGTGATGTTTGAATTTGCTCGGTCAAACCACTTGCCAGACACATAACCATGTTCATTTCGTCCCAAGAGTTCAGTATCAATCTTATCCAAGAGTTCATCATTCCTGCCAAATTTCCGCGCAAACGGGGCATTGCTCTCCACCATTTCCTCGTAGTTATTAATGGTAAGGAAGTGTGGATGTTGTTTTGGAGGGTTATCCCATGATATGAAGTGGAGGTCATGATTTACAGTAGTGTTCCGGAACTCATCAGCATTGCAGATGACTGTGTGAAAATACCCTTCAGGGGAGGATAGAAAGTTGGCATAATACATCAACACTATTCTGGGCAAGTTATCCCATCCCCATAACAAATATTCAACAAATTGGCGAGAGAGCATCATCCAAGCAGAACCTGAGCAAAATCAAGTAGCATAACAAGACTTAGAAAGCATAGAGTTGGATACTAGGTCTTTCAACTTACTAACAACTATTTAAAAAACTTGAGATGATACAGAATGGTATGTCATAGATTCTGCGGATTTTTAACTGCAAATGACGTCATTTTGAAACAAACTTAAAAGGGTCATGCTGACAAAGGACCTAATGACATTGGTTAAGATGCATTTAATAACGTTCATTAAGCACTGTTAATTACTTTATAAGTAAGCATTAAATGATTTTTGTATTTTCAATATAATGAATGCTTACTTCTTTTGTTCCATTAACCAATGTCCTTGCGGCACTTGTTAGCAATTGTCAACATAAAATAGAGGGAAAGGACACCAGAATAAGCGTATGCAATTAGACCTCTTGTATGAATGAAATGAATTTACGGGTAAGGGACACACAGCTCATGATAATTGCCACATCTATATTAGGAATACCAATGGCAGTCAGTAGTACATCAATTTTCAATTTTTTTTTCTTAGCTACAGATGTGAAAAAACAAACTAATAAACGTGGAATGAGAAAAATAACAAAACAAAGATTTAAGCAAGATAAGTCATCAGATGCCACACCTGTAAACAGCTTATATGCTGTGGGAACACTTCTTTTCTCTGTCACCCAAAATAAATCAGATTTATTGACACTATAAAGAGCTGGATCGATTATAACAGGCTTGGCTCTCTGATCTCTATTGAAAAAAGGAAACAGCAAAGTCTTACTTAAAAAGAATAGGTAATGTTTGATATTTCACAAAATTGCACGTTACTTTTGAAGGAAATAAAGTAATCCACGCAATTAAACACAGGATGAAAGGATTGGCAACTTACTCCTTCCAGCCAATATCACTGGTGTGCTCAATAAAGTTAAGGTGTCTCGGAATTGATGACAGTGTATGCAGCAGATCTGTTGAGCAAAAGAGATGAAGTGGGTGATTGTGAAAACAGGAATTCACAGTTCACATTCTTTAGTAAGTTTCAACAAATTAACAGATTTAAGCATTTAACTAACAAACCATCAAAAAAATCCATAACCAAAATTTACTTTAAATGAATTATTACAATGCATCCAATAACATTGGCAGTGGTTATTTTTCAAAAACATAAAGAAGCATCAAAGCAGAAACGGAGTTATAAGCGATTTTACTTTCATCTGAAACCTGGCATTCCTCCTCCCCCACCACCCCGGGCTACAAGAAGAGAGAGAGGAACAAGCCTGTCAGCTGACAAAACAAACAATTCATCGATGAGCAAACCAACAAATAGAACACTTTGGACACGGATTGGGACCAGATCAGACCAACTTAAAATTCAGCAAGTCCCTAAACTTATCTCAGGCAAAATTAGCAGCAATATACAGGTCCAGTTCTCACATCACATATCAGAAATGCATTCCAAAACAAACCAGCACTTAAATCGATTAACACAAAATCAAAACCTGGGAAACCGCCAATACACAAATAAATGCCCGGCTCCGTTTGAAAGATGACGAATCAACAAAATCTCCGTAACACAGACACAGAATCCAACCAAAAACAGTGCCTAGTTTTTTGCTCATCGAAGATAGGAAAACAAAGAGTTAAGGAAAAGGAAGAGAAGACGGTAGTAGCTTACCATCTTGGGTTACCAAGGGGTAATCAGAAGCGCTTAGATTGATGAACCAATCCCAGAGCCCACCTTCCTTGAACAAAATGGCTGCGGCGTGAAGGGTATTAGTGACCATAGTGGGTCCCCTGTAGGTGACTAAGTTAGCCTTAACAACCATCCTAACATTGCCCAATTTCGAAAAGAGAGGCTCGTTCTTCACGAAGTTGGCAAGCTCCAATCTTTCCTGCGTAGAAGCTTCGAGATCCAAGTGCACAGCGTACTGGTTCCTGGGATGGTAAAGGGCCTTCAGGGTCCTCTTCAGAGTCTCGCCATCACCCACCGACCCCGAGATCAGGTACGCGATCCTGGGAACGGAGTCACTGGATGACATGGAAGATGCCCTCAGCTTTGACTCCACGAAACGAGGCTCTTCCACTCTGCCACGTGTACGATATAGGTAGAGCAAAGAGGAAGAATCGGAGGAGACGAAGATGGAAAAGAGTATGAGCAAGGTTAACAACAGTAGAGACAATACAAGTGGCAGGAACCATTTCTTCCTATGTTGTTTGTTGGTCTCCATAGATGAACAACGTTTTCAGGTACAAATGGCCCAAGTGCCAATCTTTGTGGCAAATCTTCTTTGCTGGGGTTTCTGTACTGTTTCTGCTGTCGCGAGGACATAGAAAGAGAGGGAAATAGGGCGTGTAATGTAATGTTAATATTTTCAATTATCATTAATAGCGATGTCTAAGAACAACATCAGTTATCGTTATGACTTAATGGTACATTTTGCGTTTGTACTTGCTAGAATACATGAGTCAAATAAATTCTGGGTGGCTTTCCTTCCTTCGCCCCATTCTTACACGCCTCCTTCACTTTTGTTCTTTCTGCTTATTCATAGGCTAAAACTATGACTAATTATTTTTAAATGACTTCTCATCCCATATCTTTTTCTCAAAATATATTGATTTAAAAATCATCCAAACAAACTTATCTTTATTTTAATTTTTAAAGTTGACTGATTTATTATTCACCAATTGTGAACAGTGAATAGTAATATCAATTTTTCTTTCCATCTTTTTGTCTTATTTTAAAATATTAAAAAAACTAGGTGAAATTCAAATTTCTAAAAAGCGAATTCCAATCTGAATTCTTCATTATTTTTAATAAATGGAAAAAAAAGATAGGAATTATTTCACTTTGGGAAGAAATCTAATTTGAAAGTTAAAGTTAAAATGAGTTTATTTAAATAATTTGTTTAAAATAAGTTTATTTTGGGGGGAAATCTATCATCCTCCTTCTTTCACTTAAAAAATTAGTTCTCTTATTTCTGTTTAAAACATAAATTTTTAATGTAAAACTATAACTAAACGAACATTGTTATAACCCCTTAATCACCTAAATTTAAAGGGCAAACTTTTCATTGTTTTGATCCATGAAAATCATTTTATTGTTCATTTAAAAGATCTGCGGAAGAAACCTTTTTGTGAAACAGGAAACAATTTGTTTCTATCTTTCCTTTACTTGGATCAATTCAAATTTTTTTCATTTGATTTATTTTTATTTATTTATTTATCTTTTAATCCAAATAAAATATTAGTGTTAGACCAATAGAAAAAAGAAATAGCAAAACATATTAGCTTATTTGATTTCAATTTTATTAAGATAAAAAAAATTATAGCATAAATGATGTAAATATGATTTTTAAAATAGCCACTGCAAGAGTCCATAGTTTCTCGCTATATATAAATTCATTAGATAAAGGTGTGAAAAAATTGCACTGTAAATATATTGCACTATAAATTCATTAGATAAAAGTATTTCTTTTATAACTTTACGTATAAATATAGATATATCATGTTATATACCATCAACATACTTATGAAATCATATTCAAAATTTATCTTACATAATATAGTTAAGGTGAAAATATATGCTAGACTATCTAGGAAGAAGTCTCGGGTTTGTTACTATATATTTTTATTAACCCAGATTTATTTACTAAATGCAATAACTTCAAATAAAATACTTAGTTTAAAAGATTAAGTTTTAAGTCCTTGGAAAATATTTGGTGATCCATACAGCTAACAACTCACATTATTCAGAGTTAGTGTTATTTTCCGATAATATCTGATGATAAGAAATATTAAAATAAAAAAATATAAAGGTAGTTTTCTTTAAAAAAGAAAAGAGAATATACAGGTGTCATGATTATGAAAGAGTAAAAAGGTGAAAGTGTTAAAGATGTGAAGAGGAATATGTAGGGGTGTGAATTTGAATGGAAGAAAAGCAGGGCATGACATGACACCAAAACCAAACAAGTGTCGGCAGAAGACACAGCAATGCATGAGCATCAGACACACCACAACGCAAACGAGATTATTTCGTGCTTCACCCAATCATCATTTCCTTTTTACACCAATTCGTTGTTAGGTGAAGGCTTAACACACTCTTTCCTACGATCTTTCCCACCATCTTTAATGTTCTGCTGATTGTTTGTTACATTTCTGGAGATTAATTCCACAAGATTTGTAAGGATTATCTATATTTTATCTGAAGTAATCTACCAGAATCTATAATGATATGAAGGGAAAATTTTAAAAGAGAGAAATTTGTTATTCTATAAAAAATTGTTTGATAAATTATTAATTGATCTTTATGTTTAAAATTCTGGTACATGCAATGGTTTATGATAAAGTTAGTTTAAATACATATTTTTTTTCTTAACTTTTTGAAACATTCTCTAAAAACAAAATCATAATTGAGTTTTAATTTATAAAACAAACAATACTTCCAAGGTGATTGATTTTAACTATCATCTTAACATATTTGATGTGGAAACATTAACTTTACATGTGAGAACCTCATTTTCTTAACCCTCAATTGGAGGTTTGTTTAAATATATCTATTAATCTTACATTACTTAAAAATTAAGATCAATATTAGTTTAAATATATTTTTTTTCTTAATTCTTTAAGATAAATATAATATCTTAAATATGAAAAGACAAGATCTCAAATATAATAATTAATTCTAACAATATCACTAATGTACTGAAGTGGGTAAATTTAGTATTTATATTTATTAAATAATTTTATCAAATTGCCTTAATTTTTATTTATTCTCTTCAATCAGTTTAAAACAAATATCAATTTTCTACGCCGATGATAAAATAAGATAAATCTAATTTTCTATCGAATATCCATAATGTAAGATATCAAAATATTAAAGATGTTTAAAAAAATAAAACATACACCATAATTTATAATAATTAATAAAAAAAATATTTTTTCTAAACTTATCATTTTGACATAATTGTTTTCTTTTTATCATGAAGGTCTACTATTTACAAAATTGTGTCTAATCTAATTATATTAACTTATACAAACGTTCCAGTTAAACTTTTATTTAAAAGGTGCATTTTAATATTCCAACGGATACTCATCAATGAATTACTCTATTATTTAGGTACATTTATTGATTTAAAGTGTTATTTTATAGGTTATTCCCATTCATTTAAAGTGTTATTTTATAGGTTATTCCCATTCATCACCAATTTATCCAAAGTAACTCAAGTTTAATTTGGGCTCATCATTTTAAAACTGTAAATTGAGATTTGATTCATTAAAGAGTAAGTTGGCTCGAAAAAAAAACTATTTATTTTATAATTTTAATTTAAATGAACAAATTTATTTAAAGAAGCCATATATATTAATAATTTAACTTAAATTTTATTTGAATATTAATTTTTTTTAATATTAGAGAAACCAGATTTATAAAAAAAGTTAACAATAATGGCAAATATATTTTTTAACTTTTTGAAATTAATAAAAAATTTTAAAAATACATGATAAAATTTGTAACCCGAATTTTTTAAATTTATCGATTTAAAACAATGGCTGGTTTTATCTATGCAAACTCCAACGAGTTGGTGGATTGAAGTATTTTTCAACTTATCATGTTAACTGGTACATTAATAACTAATAATAAAAACTAAAATTAATATAATGTATTAAAAATTACATATCCATTAGATTAGAAAGAAAATTAATTTATATTATATAAATAAACACAATTTACGTCATAAATCAATTTTATGACAACAAATTACATTTAATTCATTCTCTAAAATCACTGACCAATTTATTTATTCCTATTAGTAAAATAAAATGGCAGCGACTGTCTTCCTTTTGGGCCTAACAAGAGTTTCTTTACTCCTGTCTGATAATCAAGTTACGAGGACTGTCATTACCTCCAATTCCCAACTTTGGACACAGGATCTTAAGAATTAAGATATGATAGGTGTTGCAGATATTCAAGTTCAAGAGAAACAAAATTCCTTGAATCTTATTATTATAATAATAATAATAATAATAAGTTGACATGTTTTACCAAAACAAGGACTCACAACGTCTAACTTTGTGGGTTGAATGTCTTGATAACGAATTTTGACTTAAAAAAAAATCTTTATTGCGTTCATGTTATATTATACCGATATGCATATTCATAAAAATGATTTTATCGGTCAATTTATTTAAAAATAAGTAGTATAAAAATACTTATTTAGAAAATGTATAGGATTTATTTCTTAAGAAATTAGAAATTTGTTATTTTAAAAATAAATAGATTAGACAAACACGTACAAAAATGAAATATTTTATTAAAAAAACAAAAAAAAGCATAAACAAAAACAAACTGACTCTAGAACAACATAATTATAATTAAATTTATTTTAGAGTACTGTGATTTTAGTTTAGATAACGCACATCGGAAAAATAATATTAAAAAACTATGGTTTAATTATTTTGTGTTTTATATTTATGTATTTTTTGTTCAATTTAGTCTTTGAAAGGACCAATCAAGTCTCATAATTTAAAGATACAGTAATTTAAAATTAATGCCATTAGAATTTAAAATTGTTATTATTTATAAATTATATAATATATAAATTAAATTTGTCAATATTATTTTATTTATTATTTTAATATCAAGATAGTCCTATTATTTGAGTTTTTTAAAAATTGAGGGACATGATTAAAAAGTTTATTGATTGTTATTAATACTGGGTTTGTCTTGAACAAAAGAAATAAATAGATTGTTTGGAAATTTTAAATTATAATTGATTTTAAACGTGTGAGATCTTATTTATTTATATTAAATATGTGATTTTTAAAGTATATTTTAACAATCTAGAAAAATCTTTCATCTGAGTATAAATGGTATAGAAATGGTAGAAGTAGAAACGCGTATTTATAGAAAAAGTAAGTATCCAAGTCTCATTTCCACTCAAGCCAACATTTCTCTAAAACCTCTAACTCTCTTTTTTCTGACTTCTCTCTAAATCTCCACTTTCGTACCTCATCAGTTTCTCAAGTGGAAGCTCACTTTTGTACTCGTGACGGAGAGAATAGAACAAGTCTACCCGATCAGAATCTCCATTAGAGTGAGTTCGTTTTCTGCCCTATTCCCTTAAGAGCCATTTTTAGGTTTTCGTTTTCCTCTACCTTATGAGCTTGCATGTGGCCTCTGAGTTATCAGATAGTGCCTTAGTGAACTCAGTTCCCTAGTGTTTTAGTCTGATCGTTGATTAGAGGTCCTTTTGTGCAGATTTGAGTTCTTGAAGATATTAGGCTTTGGGGCTGTTAGAGATAACTTCTAGTGCAATTTAGGTAAGGGAAGCTGACTTGCAGGTTACTTGATTTCAGTTTGTTTGTGATTTAGGGTTTCATTTATAATATGTCTGTGAAAATGCATTTGTGATGGTTTATTTGCTGGCATGAAACTTAAGTTGAGTTCTTGATTGTTTATTCATTTTGGTATGTATGATGAGTATGTGATAATTGATGGAATGCAAGTTGAATTTCTAGTTAAGTTAGTCATCTGAGACATGTGTAGTAGCTCTGTGGTAGTAAAAACTGCATAAATTGCCTGATAACTGATGTTTTCTACATAATTCACCCAGGCGACATCATCTCAGCTAGGCGAGAATGGTTTCGAGTAGCAAGTATGCTCTCTGGACTGTTTTCGCCCAGACGGGAAGTTCCTCGCCCAGGCTAGAAAGTAGTTTCGCTCAAGCGAGGGTACAGTCGCCCAAGCGAGAAATCTTTCGCCCAAGCGATGAGGTATTCTCGCCCAGGCGAGAGTATTTTCGCTAAGGCGAAAAAAGACCCTGCTCTCTGGACTATTTTCGCCCAAGCAGTAGATGTTTCGCTCAAGCGAGGGGTATTTTCGTCCAGGCGAAATTGGTCTAGCTCAAGCTAAAAATAATTTTTTTTTTTTGCTTTTTGTTTTCGATTATTTAACTCTTTTGGAATGCAATGTATTATGTATTTAATAAAATATATTAATTGATGATTTAAGTTTAATTATACTGATGGTTTAGTGACTTCTTTAAATGTTGAGATTGAAGTGGAGATTGAAATTTAAATGTGAATGAATGCATGAGTATAGATCTATATTGTGATGTGATATTGTTAAAAGTGTTGATAAAGTTGGTCAAAGCCTAGGCATAGTATTTTCAGGAAAGAAAACACCCGTGTCTTGGTTAATTTGGAAGTGTATTGTCTAAGGATCTGATCAATAATGATTGATATTCTGACTCTACTAGTAATAGGAATCAAATATATGATCATTACTAGGTGGTGAAAGTCTGAGGAGGTCTGAACTGGGTGACTGCAGCTTGAAATATAGTTGGTCAGGAAAGTCTCAGGGGACTAACCCTGTCATACATGATTGATGATTCATTTATGTGGGGGCTATATGGATTCACAATTTGGAGATGTATGACATGTGCATATCTCGAGGTCTATTCAATGCATGAGTCTTCCGGAAGTAGAGTCATGTTTGTAGTGTGTTAGATTTTTATATTGTGATGATATATGAAATTGAATGTTTTTGATTTGTTAAAATTTGGTTAGCTTACCCTTTGCTTTTAGTTGTGTTATGTTTGCATTTTCTGTCTGCGATGATCGTGTTTTGACACGGGAGCAGATGGTGCTGCAAATGGATCTTTGGGAGATCATGCAGATGAATCTTTGGAAGATCATCTAGGTTGAAGGATGCCATTAGGACTAATATTATATTTTGAAAAACTTGTATGTGATATTGTAAATATGTTTTGAATTTCAGTTTAGCATTATTATGTAATCTTGATGCATGTTAACTATGAAGTACAGTAAGATATACATGATGTTAATACATTAGTTGCCTCAATAGAAGCTTTAATTTTGTGGAGTGTTACCTATACAAAAATGAAAAAGTTTTTTTAAATAATTAAAAACAATATTTCATTTAAAATGTATTTCTCTGACAATATAATATAGTTTACGTATATTATTTTTGAAATTATAACTTGGTCTTTCAACTTTTCTACGTTTAAATTATACTTGGGAGAAGGTAGTTGTGGATAGATCATATAAGTTGATTTTAAAATTTTAATAAAGACGAAATATTGCTTTCTCTATAATTGATTTTATAACTTTTTCTCTTTGATTGGATAATTTGAATGAGTGGGGATTTTGATTGTAAAGTTTAGTACCTTTAGGTAAGGTAAGGGAAGTTGATTTAATTACATATCTTCATTTTTTATTTTACTTAAGTGTGTTAGAGTGTTATCATACTTTTGACTGATATTTGAGTTTTCGTTAATTTATAAATGGAATGAATTATGGTAGATTTGAATATATGTATTTTATATTTTATATATTTTAGGATTTTAAGTACTCAAAACTAAAGGAAGTGAGTGAAAAAATAGTTTAGGTTTGTTTTATCATAGAAATTTACATATATTAAAAACTTGAGTAGAGTGATAGTGATTAATAATTGATAAAAAAAATTTGTTCAACCAAATTTTTTTTATATAGATTGACGATATTTAAATATAAATAATCATGACTTGTACCGAATATTATTGTTTAAATATTATCATGGTCAGTTATATAATAATATTTTTCACTATAGTTATGACTTCGTCTTTAGTAAGAGAGATATAAAAACAATTATCTCTTATTCAAAACTCTACCAACTCAAGGTAAGTGATATTTAAGAGATTAATAATAAAAGTTGTGAATGTACTTCTAGAACTAGATGATTTTATGTACCAAATCACTAGAGCTAAGTTACATTTGAACAAAACAAAGTTGGTCAATCAAGCAACAAAATGATACTAATTGAAGACAGGTGTCAAATCAATTTTATCTTCTTAAAGTTAGGATCACTCAAATAATGTTAGTTTATTTACAATATATGTGTAGTCCATCAACCAACCAGTGATCTCGTACTTTAAACTAGGAGCTCTCTCTTGATTAATCAAAACCAGTCTATGAGATAAATTAGTTTCACTTAAATTTATATAACATTATTTAATCTTGAAGCAATATATATATATATATATATGAATGATAGTTAAAACATGATATATTAATTATGTAACTATGTGATCATTTTGTCTATGTATTTAAAATAGTATCACGATCTATTGTGATTTAAATATTATATACCTTAACTTTTTAAGAAAATAAATTTTTTTAATTTTACGTATATTCTGACATCATATAAATCAATATACTAATTTGTGAAAATTAAGATAGTTGTGTTGAACTATTATAATTTTGAAAATTGTGTTAAAGTATATAAAATATATAAATCACCGAGTATAAAAAATATGAAATGCAATCTAATATTACTTCTTAGTTACTAACACATACTGAAAATTTTTAATATACATTTAAAAAAAATAGTAACATAACAAATTATCTCAATATATCATAAAGTATAATTAAAGATAAAGTAATTCATGATAGTAAAGATTATATATATATATATATATATATATATATATATATTAATTATGTATTTTT
>Ga0209700_103726_pt1 | contig 28666 bp, 10 predicted proteins | sample SiratroredBW_FD_187528 | JGI IMG/M metagenome (GOLD analysis project Ga0209700, IMG submission 187528) | Root nodule microbial communities of legume samples collected from California, USA - Siratro red BW (SPAdes) (version 2) | ecosystem: Host-associated > Plants > Roots > Nodule | place: USA... | reverse complement strand
TATTACTCTCACAACCCTAAACCTTTCTCAATGTCTCAAAGTATCACAAATGCAGCACCTCCTCCGATCATTGCCTTATCGTTTCTGTTTTAAGATGAAGGACACTTTCGTCTTTTCAATCTGTCTAAAATGGGAATTTTCAAAAAGTATGGAGGTGCAGGAAGTCGTCATGGAGGTGCAGGAAGAATCACTCCAAGTTGAGTCTGACTTAGGTTAGGTTGAGTTAGGTCTAGCCCAAGTTAAGTTAGGTCCAAATCAGAAGTTTGGCCAAAGTTATGCAAGATTGAGTTAAGTCAGTTTGAAGCTAAGCTAGAATGGGTTAAGCTAGGCTTAAGTAGGTTAGGTTGGTTCAAGCTAAAGTTAAATTGGATTAGGTCAAGTTCAACATGTTAAATTAAATATATTTGGCTCAGATCAAAGTGAGATTGAGTCGGGTGGATCCCGTGTCACTCTAATTTAAGTCAAATCAAATTAATATAAATTAAATTAAGCTTAACTCATGTTAGAATAAGTGAGATCAAGCCTAAGTCAAGACTAACTTAAGGGAGTGAAACTGAACTCAGATAAAACTTGAGTTGACCTGATCGAACTGAACTCTAATTAATTTAAATTTTAAAAATTATATAAATTAGATTTTTCAAATACAAATTAAATTAAAAATTTAATTTAAAATGAATCTAAATTTTAGGTTTATTTTGTTAAATTTTGATTCAATGTCATCGTAAAAAAAAATACTCTTCCCATGTGCGAATCTTGAAAATAAAAGTGTAGAAACATTATCATCTTGTACAATTTTCACTTATATTTTCCCTAACTGTTTTTGTTTTTCTCTCCCGCACCTTCTCTCTTCTCCCCTACTATCCTCATTTAGGCATTGTTTGCAAAGAAAGTTTATATTTTAAAGAATAAAATACTCTTTTAAGTGCTGAATTCGAGAACGTTATTCTTCGCATAAGCGCGGTTTGCTACAATTTTTATACATTTAATTTATTAATATTTATATTATAATGAAATAAATATAATTAATTATATAATGTATTATAATAATATTAATAATTAATAAATAATAAATAATAATAAATTTAATAAAAATTTAAATATTAATAATAAATTTATAAATAATATTAATAATATCTTAATAATATTAATATTAAAAATTTAAAATAATAATTATAATAATAAAAATAATTTTATAAAATAATAATAATTTAATTTTTATTTTAAAATAATTAATAATCTTATATTTTTAATAATTAAAATAGTAATAATTCATTAATCACACTTAACAAATTAATTATATTTAATTTTAAATTAATTTTAACTATAATTTTATTTAATAAAAAATATTTTATCAATTGATCATTTACAAATTTTCATAAACTTTTCACTCAAATCTTACTATCTTTCTCTTAATCTAAACAACTCAACTTTTTTCACACTTCTTTTCTTCTTATAATCCAAACAAATCCTTAGCTACAATTTTATTTGTTATATGCATTATTAAGTAAATGATAATCTTTTGAAAACATCCTTTTTTGTAATTAATATTTTTTACGACATTGGGTTAAATTTTCTCCATCGAAACAAGTCAAATGATTATTCCATATGGATCATTGATCTCATCCAAACATCATAATCGTTACTATCTCTAATAAGTTAAACCATTGCTAGTTTCTATCACAAAAAAAAAATATTATTACTTTTTATTATTTTTTAATATTCCCCGTTGTTGTTAGGGAAAAAGAAACACTAACATGTATACGTACGTGCTTTCTACATTGAGTTGTTGAAGCCAAGCCACGTGTAGAATATAAAACTATTTACATGTTTGGTAAAAAAACAGTTTATCAGAAATTTAAAGTTACAAATGTTGACTTTTAATCTTTGTTTTATTAAATAACATTAACAGTTCTTTCAGAAATAGTTTTTTAGTTATGTTTATCATAGAAAATGTTAGTACGATATATGATAATCTAACTGCTTTTCAATTAAAAAAGAATAAATAATTTTATAACATGTAATGTTTTATTATATTACTCTTACTAAAATGTAATAATAATTTTATAAAATAACTATTTTAAAACTGAACTTAGAAATGAATTGATTTTACTTGTATAAATAGTTTTAAAAATATCCATAATCAACTAAACATATTTGATTATTTCTAACAATCATAAGACATAAAAATACTTTTCTTCTGCCAAATATCTCCTTGCAGTTATGTTTTTTTTAAATTAACAAACAACAATTAAGAAGATACACCCATCCGTATACAAAAACCCAAAAAAAGAGTAAAGAAAATTACAACTACCATATTATTTTACCTGCATGTGATTATTCATTACTCACTGTTTATCATGTCACACCATATTAAATAACTATACACTTGGTTATTCATGATTGCAGCCAGTCATGTCGTTATTAGTTCTTGACAATATATGATGAAAGTTCCTCATAACTACTCAGTGTCTTTGAAGTATTAGTCTGGGAAATAAAAAAATAAAAAAACGTGTTCATACATTCTTAATTAATTAATTTAATAGGAACAATACAACACAAATATTTGTTTACTGCTAAAATATATTTTAGCGGTGATTGTTATATAATAACATAAGCGAAAGAAATCATTACATGCTATTTAATGATTGAAAAAGGTGAATATAAAAATGTAAAAAATGATGAGATGCTGAAGAAATTATATTTAATCAAGTCAATAATTGACGTAGAATGGACAAAGAAGTGAAAGGGTTAGGCAGATGATAAACGATGTATTATGTCAGATTTAGCACTTGAATACGTGTGTAGAAATGAAACGATGAAAGTGGAAGAAGTGCATAGTAATAAGCAAAAGAAGACGATTGGATTAACAGTGAAAAGGGAAAGCGACATTTTTATTTGTCGTATACGTCACCTAGTTTCCCATGGTTTTGCTGCCACATGTTTTTCCCAGTGCCACTGGTTTCATTGACATGGTTACACCTTATTCAATGTTCCCATTAATTTTTTTTATCTCTTCCTCCCTTCCAAAACCTACCCTCTCATCCATAACCTAATCATGTCTATCTCATTCCGTCTAGTCACTTTTTTTGTATAGTATTCATAGGGACCGTATATACGGTTTTAAATTTTCCTAAATACAATGAATATATATATATATATATATGTACAAGGAAAATGCTGAGCCTCACAACATGCAGTGAAAGACACCAATATCTATGCAGATTATGAGCAATAAAACAAAGTAGATTAGAGGATGGCTAGATTCCACGTTTTATTTCTTGTATATACTTTAGTGCTAGCTTGTTTTCTTACATGAACACACGTAATTCCTAGGATCAGAAAGCTACAACATCTATTGACAACTTACTAATGGAGGCTACTGTCACAAATGTACTCATAATTGCCACCACTCGGATTTCTGTACTCATACTCTCTCAAGCTTGTTATGGTATGATAGACACAAGTAAAATTAAATTTAATATTGATTTCATTTAAAATATACACACATTGCAATCTAAATTGTCTGAAACTTAATATGAGGTGGCATCGATTCTTATGGTTTCACTTAACTCGTTTTAAAGGGAAATAAGAAGATATATTATTATCAAAAAACTTATGTTTAATCGATTAGAAATATGTCATAGTGATAAAAAGATTTTTCTTCTCATAAATATTATCTCGGATTGGACTTATAATCCAACAACTGATTGATGGATTGTCTTGACCTAATCGTGGGGATGCAAGTGCCAACATTCAAATTAGATGCTTTAAATAAACACGTAAAACCAATTATATATTAGTCCATAATACAGTTACTTTGCATTATAAGACAAAAATATCATTGTTCTGAACAAGTTTTATGACTTGTTTTATGACTTCTGTGAGAAAATATAATTCATCTCCAAGTTCTATAATAGGAATACATCACCAACATTACATGTAAGGATTTAGTATATATGGTGAGAATTTTACTTATTTAATTATCGGTGTCTTTAATAACTATCAATTCTCCAATTATATATCAATAACATTCGACTCTAACCATTTGGAAAGATCTTGAAAAGCGTGAACATTCATTATAATTAATGACAAACTTAACACCAACTATAAACATGAAATATGTAAACAAATTAATCTTGTTCGTTGTAACAGATTAAAAATTACTTTACAATATTATCATTATAATTTTCTTTTTTAAAGTAATATTCGTTATTTTTAAATGCCAGGAAAAGTTAGTTTTTGATGAAAATATAATTTCTAGTGTTTACATATTGCAAAAATAATTTGTAACTTATAAATATAATAAATAATAGTTATTTATTCGTTATTTTTTAAAATAAAAATAATTTTAATTTTTTATTATCAACCACTTGTTTTTTTTATTATATCTAATTGATAAAACATTTTTAAGTCATTTATCCTAACTCGTTAACATACTGTACGATTAGAGACTATTTTTTTATTTAATTAATAACATTTTTAAGTCACTAATCCAAGGTATTCGAGTTGCTTGTTACACTAAGAAACCGAACCTTGTGTTTTGCGAATAAAATTCTCACTCTATAGTTGTAATGTTTGGTTATTGGATTTAATCAGTTGTAAGATTTCATTGAAAATATTTACGTATGTTTTAGTCATTTACCCATAATATATTATATATCTTTTATATTTGATGCTTCGGAGGAGGAATTTAAAGTAAGAAAAATTTATAAGATAAAAGAAGTATTTATAGAAGAATTTACATCTACAAAGAAACTTGAAAGATAATAGTGTTTGCATTTTTTTTATTTTTACCGTTCAAATATGATCCAATATATAAATTGATAATTTAATTCTAGTATAATCAAACGTGTTTTAATATATATATATATATATATATAATTTGTTAACATCCTATTTCTTAAAAAGATTACGCTGATAAGTAACATAATACACTAAGTATATGCACCCTACCTATGTACTCATTTTAGAAGAAAAAGAAACAAGTGATAAACCCCTACAAGATTAAAATAGCTTTTTGTATTCACTAATAAAATATTACAATGCTTATTTAGAATTTTAAAGGGAAAGTGTAAACTGAGAGTGATTAATTAGGGAAACAAACAAAAAACAGCTGGAAAAAACTGACAAAGAAATATTTAACTTTTTCATGGAATCCACATCTTTTACTTTTCACTTAAATTTACAAAGAAAAATAAATATGAAATTTACTAGATGTTAATACGATCGAGAATCATATGCGAATTAAATTACTTTTATACAAGGGTCTAATTGAAAGTAAACATTTCATATAAGAATAGAAATAGAAAAATATATTAAAATTTGCAAAGATATAAAAAAAAAAAAAAAAAAAAAAAAGTGTGGTGCGAAACAAGGGGCAGAAGGGCAGAAAGAAGGAATCATATCTTTCCTTTCCAACTGATAAAAAGAAAAAGACTTATTTTCCAACATTATCCACATCCTTCGTATAAACATTCCACGTTTTACATTTAAAACACGAAAATATATAAGTGTGTCTCTCAACATTTCCAAGTTCAAATGGAAATTACCCCTAGATTGCCTTAGAAACAAATTCAAGGATATTCTTAAATCAGAAAAATGCGATTCTCATGTAAAGAGGCACATGGTTCACATAACATAGATTAGAGATATTTTTTTTTTTTCATATCCCTTTCTACGTCTTGAACACCTTTAAGCAGAAAAAAAAAATGCAACAGATAAGGATATTACTTTATTCAACAACATGATCCCCTTCAGTGGATTACAGGCACTGCTGGCTCACAAAATAAGAACTAAGCTCCAAAAATTAACGTAAGCAGTGCTTATTCGTTTCTTGTAGGTACAATACAAAAATACTTGTGATGTTGATCAGAGTTCTGCAGAAAGAAGTTCAAAATTGGGTAGTTCTGAGGATAAAGAGATTCCCCTAGCTAGCAACAATAATTTACACTCATGTTAGATAATTGATTTGACAAACTTGATCCACCACCCAAATCCCTTTTCTTTGGCTTCAGTAATGGAGGTACCCAGTTACCAATAATATCACCATGTTCATCACCAATGACATCACCGTTTGATCCCACATAATTTTCTCTTCCACCACCTGCATGGTTACCCTCCTTACGACTCACAGAGAGCCACTTGGCTTGCATGTATGAAGCGGTTCTCCATGGAGGCACGTGAAGACCCTTCTCTCTTAGGCACTGTTTGGCAGCAGAACACAGCAAGGAAATTATGTTGCACAGCTTGTTTTCAGTCCCAACAAAAATGTCAGGAACCGACTCTGTCAATTCTTTATAGTGTTGTGTAGGCCTCGCAACTTCAAATTGGGACCTGAAATCTATATCTACTATCACCCTCAAAGGTTTAGCATAATCCTCATCCTCCAGTATCACCTCAATATACTCGTATTCACCTGTTAATGTTTGCACAAACAAAAAAAAAACATAAATTTCACTTCATAATCCAAAGTGCCCAGTGTCCCCACATTAATTTTGACATCCAAGGACAATTTTTCAAAATTTAACATAAGAACTACCAAAAGGGTACATCATGTCTGGCTTCAATTTTGACACCTATCTCCTTAGCACAGTAAACCAAATAATCCAAATATGCAGCAAAATGAAGTCCAAATTTGGATATTTCATTTGGGTACACGATTGAATTTGAATGTAGGGTAACACAAATTTAAGAAAGACCCACCAGCAGGACAACCCAGAGAGGTGGCCCAAGACGTGTGGCATATAGAAGCATTAAGACCATCCATTTTCATCCTCGTAGCAAGCCATCTACTGAGACTAGTTGTTTTCTCTGCACCCTTTCTACCTCTCATATGCTTCAGTACACACTTCAGCACCTTAGCCTCAGCTGCTGCATCACCCTCACTCCTTAGAATATCCTGAAACCATTTCCAACATAGAGAAAACACATAAGAGACAACCTTAAACCAAGAAGACAAAGTTGGAGAAAAAATTGGAGTCTTGGAAGTTGGAACAGTACCTGCAGAATAAAATATTGGGTTCTGTGGTTTAAGGTGTGGCAATTTGAGGAAGTGGAATTTGTGGGGGATGTTGATTCGGATTCTATGAAATCTTGCACCATTTTTACCAACTCGTCTTCCTCTAAGCTTCCCATCTCCGTTTTCTGGAAGTCAAAAGAGAAGAATAGTGTAGTCGAAATTAGTGAGGTTTGGATTTATTATATATACATGGAATGGCTGTGGAAACAGCACCTGTGTGGTGACAGATCATAGATGGTCCACTGCTGATAAGCTAAATATATATTAAATCAATCAAATAAGAGAAACCAAAAAAATTTAGAATAAAATAGAATAAAAAATTGATGGCGGTTAAAAATGTTGCTAAGGTATACTGTCGGAATATCCTTATCTTAATTCTTTGTTTTAATAATCGTGAAAATGACACAACTATGTGTTTTCAGTGTGTTCTAGAACAACCTCTCAAGTATTTTTTTTTTTTTTCCTTAATCGCGCAGATTTGCTATCCGAAAGTCATTGTACTAAGGATTAATTCAAGTGGAGATAATAAATCTAATTAAGGGGGAAATTTTGTTAAACTATTTTTTATTAGTAACACTTTGAACATTAGAGTTAGACTATTAAATATTTTGTCAGAAGGAAACTTAGTCCACGCCACTTCAACCAATTTCATTGGTTCTATGTGCTTTAGGACGACTTCAAGCATTTTAATCAAAAAGATAATATAATTAATATATAATCGTACCAAAAGCAATAATAATAATAATGTGGTAAATTCATTTAACTAATAAATATTTGCCTAATCAATATTTGTCATCCTAGTCTTCATTCTGTTCAGGTCTTGGAAGAATCACAGACGTGGAAAATGGTGTGGCAGAGTATTGTAATTGGATGACAATTTTTCTTTTTAAATAAGTTATTTAGTTTCTTTTGTTTTGATTGTTTAAATCAAGTTGTTGTATTTTATAAAATAGCAAAAATTAGTTTAACACTTTATTTGTTGTTAAATTTCTAATTAATGTTACATGATTAAGATTTTATTTAAAGAAAAATTTGTTTGTGTAACATATCAGAAATGATATGACATTGATACGTTCAAATAATGTTGGACAATAGAATTTAAAATTTGATAAAAATTTCCTAAACATATAAATTTTTAACTTAAATTTTGAACCCATTACCGAGCAATCAAACATAAAACTACCTTAACACTAATTAACTTGATTTATAAATTCAAAATATAGTGTATAATTAAGTGTGTACAGAACTAACATAGACATGTAGATACATAACATAAAATTGTAAAAAATTATTTATTGTTTCGTTTGAATTGATTTTAAATTAGAAGTTTGCAATTTAAATTGAACTTATTATTATGATTTTTATTTTGTTTCTTCAATTTTTAAGCATGATATTAAATAATACATCAATTTCCTAAACATATAAATGTTTCAACACCAACTCAAAGTAAAATTAAGCAAAATATTTCAAAATTAAGGAAGGTGTCCCTCTCTTATTAATGGACTTCTTAAAATTAAGCTTCCATCTTCTATAATTTTTCTTTTCTGAATTCTTAATCACATTTTTTTTTCTTAGCTTCTGTTACATCTTATTGCTCAACTGGGCCGTTCAACTCTTCTATTTCATCTGGGCAATCCCACTCTTCATCTCGCCTGACTAAATTAATCTGTGCCTATCCTGTATGGATTTTACTTTCCTACACCCCCTATTTTTTAACCTGCACCCCCTATTTTTAAACTTGCATTCACAATTAGACGAATTGAACGAATTACCCCATCCACCTCTCTCTCGCTATACTCACCACCTCCGCTATGATCATCATTACCGTCGCTGTCACACCATCACCGCTGTAGAAAATGAAATGAAGGAAAACGTTGTAGGTAGAAGAAGGAAAAAAGAAATTTTGTTCCAAAAAGCTCTTTCTAAAACACATGAAATGTGTTTTGGAAAGCTTGTTCCAGAAAATTTCATTTAGAAAAACGCATTTCATAAGATATTATATACATTTTGGAAAATTTGTTCTAGAAATCCTATTTCAAAATGTGTTTCATACGTTTTAGGAATTTCATTATAATTTTTTTTTTCTGGAAATTTTATCCAGCTCCAATATGTATTTCATGAATTCTTGAAAGTTTGTTCTGGAAAATTTTTCAAAACGAGTAATCCGAAAAATCACTTTAAAGAAAGGTAAAATAGTTGTTTTAAAAATTTTGGAGGTGCAAGTTCAGAAATGGAGGCGCAGGAAGTAAAAGTCATCTTGTATCTTACAGAGAATCATGTTGACCCACAGATACATTGTCTCAAAGTTTTTAATATGAATTAGTGTTATAGTCTCTTATATAAATTTATTTATTATATAAATTTATTTATGATTTATTGGTGTAAAATTTTTCTAATATATCTCCTTGGAAAACCTAGTAATATAGTCAGAATCAATTATTTGTCTTGATGACTAGTTATGAGAATGAATAAAAGATTATATTTTTAAAAATTTTCGGGTGTTTCTTTTGAAAAAGATGTGGTAACTCTCACTTGAATTCAACTAAATTCTAAACACACAATAACAAGTTAATTTTGGTTAAATAAAGAATTTACCAACTCTATTTCTTTTAACATTTTATATTTTTTTGCTTTATAGAGGTGACTCTTTTTTATTAACAATTGAACTCTTTACAGTATACTTTCACCATTGGACACAAGATACCCTTAATTACTGTCTTTCGGATTTAGAATAGTCCGAAGTCTTTGTTTGAAAATTTATTAAAAGGAAATAAACATTAAAAATGAATGAAAATACGCGTTAAAAGATATAAAAAGTTCGAAATGTGATGTGTATGTATATAAATGAACCTAGCTTTGAAAAGTCACGAAAGAAAAAAAGAAAAAGTTGTCTCTGTTTTGCTTGAAAGTGTGTGCTCCATCCAAAATGTCAATTATGGCCACATCGGACAAAATCACATTTCGTATTAGTGCCCGAGCAAAATATTAGACATAAAAATTGGATTTTCAATCCACCACACGCATCCAAGAACAAAACCAAAGTTTTATCTTTACTAGGGGAAAATAATGTTTAGTTGATACGATAATGTTACTTGGCAAAAATGTTTTGGAGAGAGTTTTTATATTTGTGTCAAAACAAAGTTAATAAGAATTTAATTATTAAGGAAATATTTCATTGTCAACACAAGAAGAACATGTGTTTTGACCTGTACACATTTATTAGTCAATAAATGCTCATCATCTATTTCCTTGATTCCAAAAAAAATAAAAATAAATAAAACGATTAATTTGGTCCAAACTTCAAAGTCTTTCTTTTGGCCCTTCCTTCCTTTCCTAATAAATTAACAATTATTACAACTTGCCCATTTGAGGTCCAACAAAAACAACTGCAACAACAACAAACGCCCTCTTTAATAACAATTTTCTTTTCCTCTCTATCAACAACCGCCACCATGAACCCGCCGGAATTTCCCTCCGGCAGTGGCGCCGCAACATCATCTCCGCCGGGGAAGAAAGAGCTCCAGATCCAAGGGACGCGTCCACCGCCGCTCAGAGTTAGCAAAGACTCCCACGTCATCCAAAAGACCCGCAAGCCGCCGCTGCCCCCCACCGCGCACCAACCGGCGCCGCCACCGGAGAACCAGAAGCCGGTGATAATCTACACCGTGTCTCCCAAAGTCCTCCACGTCACCGTCAGCGACTTCATGAACGTCGTCCAGCGCCTCACCGGGCCATCCTCCGGCGAAGAGCCCGATCTCCGGTCCGGCGACGTTTCGCCGGCAGCGAGGCTAGCGTCAATCGAGAGGACAAGTCCATCGGAGAGGGAGAGGGAGAGGGATCACGGGGGAGAGGAGGACGTGGCGTTGATGATGGAAGGAGTGGAAGTGGGTCAGTTCCCCGGAATATTGTCGCCGGCAACGTTGCCTCCGATATCGCCGGGGTTTTTCTCGGAGCCACAGACGACGTCGTTTTGGCACGACCTGAGCCCGTCTTGGTCAACTAACAGCTTCGTCGCAAGTCCGTCGGGGCTGTTTTACGCCCCCGCGATTTCTCCGCTGCCGTCGCCCGACATCTTTAATCTCTTCGACTAATTTACATTACCACTTTCTTTTTCTTTTTATTTTATTTTTTTTGTGGTGATTATTGATTAGGTTGGGAAAGGGAAAATGGTGGGAAATTCAACTATGGCTGACTATTGTGGCCCAAGTTTTGTAGTGCCTATAGTAGGTATTGTTTGCGGTTCCAAATAGAAGAATAAAATACAACATCAGAGGAATCTTTCAAAGTTTCAAACTATGGTCATTTCGTGATCAACTGTTCTGTACTGCATTAGAAATTTTGCTGACTTTATTTGTTTCCATGGATTGGGCTTAATTTTCTCTCATCTTTATTTGCTTGGTTTAAATTTGGGTCCCAAGAAGCTGCACGATTTTTCAACTTCTTTGAGACCAAGATGGATATATTGATGTTTAGAAGAATTTCTTTTGACATTCTGCCTCGTGCTTTTTGTACAAGAATTTGATCTCCAATATTATTTTTAATAATAAAGTATAAACAAATAAGTTCAGAACATGCCTACTAGTATAAATGTAAAATGCTATCAAATTTGAGTTTTAAAGATAATTGATGGTGTTATGAATTGTGGATGAGTGCGTTTTTAAATATTTATCCGTGGCATGTGCTCTAACGTACAATAGGAACTTTTGGGATGGTATCAAATTCAAGAAGTAAACAAGTTCTTAAGACCGAATTATTCAAAATAGAAGAAAAGAGAAGAGTGACTCAAGGTGGAATATACACCTACTTATAGGAAGTGGGACTTTCTCACAATCTGGTTAGGTTATAAAGGACTGTAAAGCGAGGGAACGGAAAAATAGACAAAAATAATAGGAAAATTCAAATAACTTTTTATACTTATCCTGGAACAAGTCCACAAGTCCACATTCATTTTGAGTATATTACTGTCCAACCAACTATCAATCAGAATCAAATAATATTTATCCTAATTCATCATGATTGATCTTGGCCAGCTACATAATAATAATTCGTGATTCTAGATACTTAAATATCATATCATTATTAGGAAAATATATGGTCTTTAATACCAAGATCGTATAAATATGATCTAGATCTATTGGAAGTGGTATCTCTCTTTCATTCTTACTCTACTATTTTCCTCTTTTTCCACACATACCTTTTATACTCTTACTGACTTGAGTGTCAGGTGGACCCCCACTTGGTTCAGGCATTAAAGGAGCAGAGGAGATCGGTCCGCTTGGAAGACGCTTCACACTCGGGTTAGGTAGGAACATTTGGCGCCCACCGTGGGGCCCTGGTAAAATCAATCCCAGGACCTCTTTTGTGTTTTCTACAATAGACCCCGCCGTAATCGAAACCCTCCAGGAGTTGTCCAACAAAGCATGGAGGCCGTAAAAGCCGAAGCCAAGATGTAGAGTGCGTTACAAACCGCCCTCCAGGAGAATGAGACCAAGGTGCAGAACACCCTACAGGAGGCACACGACAGGATCGACGCCCCGATTCGAAACCAGCAGAGGCATCACGATAAGGACATGCGTGCCCTCTATGATCGCATGACCACCTTCGGAGGTGAAGGGAGCAATCATCTCAAAGCCCTTGCACAAACCCCTCAACACAGTGGAATGGGGAAACGTCGGTAGCAAGCTCCGAGGAATCGTCGGGGAGCAGCATACCGACTAGAAGCCGGGCGACGGAAGGTGCCTGTTCGACACGAGCGGGGTGAACACGGAATTCCAGCAGAATTAGTCACGAAATTACCACAACACCCCCTTTGACGAAATTCCTCCTCCACCATTGGGGGAAGAATTGAAGGAGCATATCAACGGCTTCCACCCCTTCACCCCTGAGGTAATGATGGCTCGGCTCCCATTGAGATGGCAGTGGCTGCACATGGTCTTAGTAGACGGACGAGTCCACTGCCGACTATTCCCGACGACACTAAAAGGACTCGCGTTAGATTGATACTACTCTTTACCTACTAATTCGGTTAGCTCTTTTGAGTTGCTCTATGCCAAGTTCACCACCAGGTTTGCCGACAGCAAGCCAACATCAACCTCGTTGACCTCGCTCCAAAATGTTGTTCAGGGTGATAACGAGAGCCTTCGTCACTACATGACCCGATTCACGAAAGCAACATTGTCAATCCCTGATTTACACCCAACGGTAACCCGACACACGCTGCCTGGCCCTTTCCTGGAATCACTCTAGGCCGACCCACCACCCAACATGGACAACCTAAGGACCAGGGCAACCAGATATATAAGCATAGAGGAGAACATCAAAGCTAGGAAGCAACGACCTCAGTCCGCAGGGGAGGGCCAACGATCCCAGAAGCGCGTCAGGCCGGAACGCTTCGACCGGTATACCCACATGAACGCGACACAAAAAGCAGTATTGTAAAGCGTGGAACCGAAAAATAGACAAAAATAATAGGAAAAATCCAAATAACCTTTCAAATTTACATTAACGAAAGGTAAAAAATAAATAAATGAAAAGATAAAAAAAAAACTTAGACCTCCCTGTCACATGCATAAAAGGAAATCAACAAGATTTAAATTGAATCATGTACAGAAACACTATTTACTACTTATTAGTGTTGATAAGAAAATTTTAAAAGAAATTGCCATTATGTTAACTAGAGAATTATGCATTTAGGGTTTCATCAAATGGTGGCTAACAAGTATGGGCTTTCATCAAAGTAATCTAATTTCTTTATAAATTTGTCAAAATAAATAAAATTCTAAAAAACTAGAAAGATAAATAAATCCTACTTAACAGTTTCCTTAACATGATTTACTTATTTTATATTTTTTTAAATTTTACTCGTTTCGATGATTTCAAAAAGAAAATAAACTATTTATGTAAAAGTCTATATTAATATTTCGCATCTATTTAAACTTTTCCGATTCAAGTAGGTCTCCCTTGGTAAGCACTCTGGAGAACACGCTTAAATTTAGTAGTTGAAATAAATAATGACAAGTGAACACACGCATAAAAACACTTTCTCACTGTGCAGTACTTGTGATTCAACATAAACCTGCACAGCATGGTCTCATTGTTATGCCCTTAGGAAGAATAGTTAATTGAGATGCGTAGTTCCAAACTATAAGAAAACATCAAAATGCAGTTCCCAGAATCAGAGAAAGATAAGTTGGAAATGAGAACAATAAAGCTGGATGGTATGTTTTTATGTGCAAAGATGTGTAACCTAAGGCAAGGAAAATTTAAAACATGAATATGCGAATTAATTTTCGTTTCTTCTCTCTTCTACTTTTTTTCTGATTTTGTTTCCAAAAGAATGGTTTTCAGCTCAAAGGGTCCTTTAGCAAGATAGTTCAGTGCTTTGGATGAAAAAGGAAAGAGGGTGATAAAAATCAGTACTATCCCAATTCCAATTCCTCTGAATCACATTTCAGAAAGGAGGATAGCAAAAGTGTACGTTTGTTTTGAACCAATGATGAAATTCGTACTTCGTGACAATAAGGGGGCGGGGGGACAAATAAACACCGAATTTATGCAAACGGAACAAAGTTCAGGAGCCACATATTTTGCTTAAAGCACAAGATGGCAAGGTAAAATTATGCCAAACCTGGAGACAAACGTCAAATAATAAGTTAACTTGTTATATTTACAAATTTAAGACTCAACAGCACCCTTCAAAAATCCATCAAAACCTAATAATGCACCTAACATTTTTGGCATCTTCACCAGGAAGGTTGTATAGGAAAAACACAAGAAAGAATTAATTGGTAATTAGACTTCAAATATTTTCATGTTCGTATACGGCAGAATTCCAGTTTGCTCCAATCAAAGTGCCAACTCTCTCGCCTTTAATAGCTTTCTCAATGTTACCAGGTTTGTTTAGATTGAAGACAACAACTGCATCATAAGGGAAGGACAGAGACAGCTTATCGAGGTGAGTCACTTCAGTTTTGATGGGGTAAGGAGACAATTAAACTAATACTAATTAAAAAAATAGTTCATATAAAGGTTTATATGCACGACGTTACCTGGAATATTATTTTCCTGGCATAAAGTTATGGCAGTCATGTCCATCACTGACAGATCTCTTGAAGTTACCTCTTGATATGTTAGCGTTTCATGAAGACGTGCTTGTGGATTACGCTTTGGGTCGTCGTCATAAACTCCATCAACGTTTGTTGCTTTGAGTACAACCTCTGCATTAACTGAATAAACGATGGAATATAATTTAGCCACCACAATACTTCACCTCGTATAATAATGTGAAAACATATTTAGCATAAAATTGACGTAAAAAGTCTACATCCCTGGCCATGAAGTGATAGAGATAAAATTGTAAACAAAGCCATCAACAATAAACAGAGAGGACTTAGTGTGGTTGTGCTGTGAACCCAGGAGCGGTTTAACTTAATTGTGGACAGATTAACTCAAATTTTGTCTCTTGAATCTTAAAAGAAAGTTTTGAATAATTTGATCTTGATTTTGAAAAAACATGAAAAAGGAAATATTACAAGATAATATCTTAATAAAAAATGTTAGGAATTATAAAACATCTTAGGTCCCTTAAACTCCATAAGATTAGCAAAATGATAATTGTCACTCTTGGAGCTAGCTCGCAATATAAAATTCACGAATGCTAAAAATCAAGAAAACCCCTGCATCACTCAACTTCATAAGATAAACAATTATAGAGAATAATCACTTGCGACCTAGTTTACAAAATAAGAAACTCTAAAAGATAACACTTTATACTTCTGGAACTTGGAGTCACACCAAAGCACCTCCAATGATAAGATAAAAGAACACCACAAAGGATACACAATTATGACAACCACCAAAGATATGCTAATGAGCACAGCCAAAGATAAGTTAAAGAAGCCTAATGAATTCAGATTATGAATCAAATTGAATTAAACGAATATATGAGTTTTCCTAATATAGAAAGTATGTTTGAAAGGGATTAGCCAAACACTTGCCTTTCCTAATCCTATATCCAAACAAAACAGAGAAAATAAAACTAAGACAAGGGAATTTAGCTTATTCCTACTAAATTTAAAACCAAAGAAATTTAAATCAATTTTTAGGATAAAAATAGGTAGGGCCACAACAATAAAACTATAACATACTCTCTGCACATCGGAGTGCTGCAGCAGTGTCTGTGGTAAAGAATGGATTTCCAGTTCCAGCAGCAAAAATAACAACCCTTCCCTTTTCCAAATGCCTCACAGCCCTTCTGCGTATATATGGTTCGGCAACCTCTGACATACGAAATGCAGTCTGCACCCGAGTAGGAATGCCAATACTCTCCATTGTTGCTTGAAGAAATATAGCATTCATGACAGTGGCCAACATACTAGAGGATAAATTAAACAAAATTAGCAAAACACATAGTATTACTTCGACCGTATTATATAAAGTACATTGGATCATAGCAAATTGGAAATGCAAACGAACAACCAGCACAGAAGAGCCCAAACTTAATCTATGAGATAAAATTAGCAGACTTTTGTAAGCACGCAAAAAGAGTTCTGACAGAAGATCTAAGGTAGGCACTTGAGAAAGATTGAGGAAATCACCCAATATAATCAGCAGACGAGCGGTCTAGTCCGCTACTTCCGGCCCAGGAGGATCCACGGAAGATGTTACCTCCACCAACTACTAGTGCAACCTGAAACATGAGCCAACTCATAACATCAAAATCTGAAAACCAGTTAAAAAGGTTTGAACAAGTTCAAGAAAAATGTTCTAACTCGCAGTGGACTCTCCCAATATCACTTCCAAATACAAAATAGATCCATGTAACACTTCAAAAGATTAATTTGTAAAACACATCAATAATCAATAACAATCCCCCAAAACTACTGCAAATCTCGCATACTCAATTAGCCAAATGATCTATAAATTGCGAGGACGTAGCTGAAAAACCACATCAGAAGAAACAGAAATGTATTAGTCTAAAAAGTATCCACTGTAGTCACCTCAATGCCAAGGCGAGTCACTGCTGCCACTTCCCTTGCAATGGCCATGGTTATCTGTATCCAATCATAAAAAACAAATTCAGAAACACTACCGAGAACAACATGACATAGGAAAATACTTCAATTCATTTTGTTTTCAGGAAGTGTTCATTGCCACTCGTCTCTAATAAACTTTTTTCTCTTATTTCCCTAAAATGTCCCTTTTAAGTATACAAGCAAAAATAAAGACCTGTTACCACAACTATTACCTATCTAAACTTATTACTTTTTATCTTGTCACGAGTTCCCCATCTATTGGATCATAGACTAATCCCGCCACTCATGATACTATGACAGTCATTGACAAGACAAGTTTTTTACACATAGGATCAAATACATGATCCTCGTTACATGAATTGTCTCTACAACCTCTGAACGCATGGTATTTAACAACTAAGTCATCCCGTGAGTTTCCATCTAAACTTTTAACTAACAATTACAAAACTTATTATAAATAATCAAGGCAATAAGACGCGTTAAATAACAGAAAAGCATCCTGCTCTTGTTCCTGCAAGTTAGAAGTTGTAACTTGTAATTATATAAAGAAGAACTCAACAGAGAAATAGAGTGGCAATGCTACCTTTGGGTCAATGTTCTGAGAATGGTCTCCTGCAAGTGCTTCTCCACTGACTTTGAGCAAAACCCTTCGCCATTTATACGATGGCTTGTTATTTTCATTCATTGAGAGTTCCAAGTGAGCCCTGGATGGAATAGGCTTCCTGCCAACAAATTATTTTTTCAACCACAACAATTAACATCGTAGTTCCACAGAAGCATTTATACAAACAGCTTGTTGGGGAACCCAGAACAAGAAAGAGAAAAAAAACCTGAATTCGATTGGCTTAGGGGAGGAGCCCATTTCATAAGAAGCGCGAACAGCGAAATTGGCGTGAGGGGTTGAATTGCCGTGTGTAGACATTAAGGAAGGGGAGAGGGTTTTCGGAAGACATAGAAGCGAAGATGAATGAAGAGAAGAAGAAGAAAGAGAGAAAGAGAAGAGAGAATTGGAGACTGCCATTAGAGAGCTTTGCTCTGTGCTGTTGCTGCCGCCAAACCCTCAGTTGCAGAGGTTTTAGTTGCCGCTCAAGATAACTTTGATTTTTATTTATTTTTTTTCTCTTTTCACATCTTCAATTCCATTCCCGACAATAATTATATTATATATATATATATATATATATATATATATATATATATATATATAAAAGACAATTTCCCTGTCCAAAGACCTAGGGCACAAAAATCCGTGTTGAGATGTCTCAATGGTCACCAGACAAAACAAAACCCAAGTATCTTAAGTAACCATTCCAAAGGTTTTAACGCATATAAGAAGAACAATAAACATGGTGAGAAAATTATTATAATGATTTTAATATATTCTTATCTTAATATAAGAACTATGGCAACCGTAACAGTAACAAGGAGAAGAGTTAATAGTAACATCACTTTATTTAAACTTAAAATAAGGTTTTTAAATAAATAAATTTTAAAAAATCACTTATTTAATATATTGTTAGGATTAAATATCCTTAAAAAATATAAAATTACTGATCTTTTACAAGTAAATTGACAAACACATACAAATACTTTTTTATTTAATCAATAAAATATATTTTAAAAATAAGCAAAAATGAACTGACCAAATTAATCACAACTATTATAGAGACAAAAGAAAAAATATAATCATCTGATAAAAATTAAAATAGAAAACATTATTTTTAAATAATTTTTATTTAAGATGAAAAATTATTAAATTATTAAAATTCCAAATTAGAATAGTATTATTCAAAATTTGTGAACTAAAAAACAACTTAGTACTCCCTGAAGATAAGTAAATACCCAAACATTGATTTTACAAAAAAACACTTTTATAATTAAAAAACACATAATAAAATTTTAATTAATAAAATAAATAATTTTATTTTATATTTAAGTAATTAATTTATTGAGATATAATAAAAAATAAATCGTGATTCAAATAATTACTTATATAAAATACAAAATTATCATTGAAATGGTGACTTTAACACAACTTACTCAAATCTTTAATTTTTAATTTTTTTATCCAATTTGGTAAAACATCATTTAATGCAAAACTCCACTATTAATGAGTAAGTAAGTGGTTTGAGACGTTTTGGCTGTACTTATAAAAAAAAAAACGAGACGCCCTATTTGGTGTCAAGGAAAGAAATATAGGAATGACAATGTAAAATAAATAAGTAAAAAATAAAATTAAATATTTAATTGTTTGGTAGAGTGAAGACAGGTGAAATTTGAGAGAAATAATTTTTTAAAGTAACGTAATTTAATTAATTTAAAAGAAGGAAAAATAAATAAAGAGATGTATGGCGCAAAACGTAAGTGGGTCGCATCCAATTCGCAGACCCATCTAATTTTTATTTTTGTGGATAAGGTTTAATTTTTTAGTACATCCAACTAAAATTGAGTTAAGAAAAAAAAAATCTGACAAATCTCAAATTGGGATAAACCCAATGCAGTACAACTACTCAATAAAAATATTATAGGTTTAAGAATTTTAATATAAAAGTACTTTTTATGTTTTATTATGCGAATATTATTAATATATGTATTTGAAAGTATTATTCTCCTCATAAATATTACAAAAATATCGAAAATATTTATTTTAAGGTATTTTTCTTTAAGAGATAATAATTCTTTTTTAAATATTCAACTCAACAATCTAATCTAACACAATTTAATTATGATGAATTAGGTTGTATTTGTTGCTAAATATAGAAAATAATGATAAATTTAAGTCAATTAAAGTTGAATTGATAGTTAAACTAAATTCAATCCGTACATGTCACAATTTTTTTATCTTTTATCTAACAATAATAACATAACTCTAGAAAGTGATAGAAGAGCATAATGGAATAAAATTTGAATTACATTTTAAATTTGTACCGCTGAATAAATAATCTAATCAAAATGTTGGGTGATGAGGAGGAGATTAAGATTCTTGTGTGGCCACTGGCATGACTCATCAAAACCACATTAAACGAGAGCTAAATCTCAATAGTTAAAGTGTACAAATTTCTAGAACATGTCAAAAGCCTTGACATTCTGCATGGATTTAGCACTGAGTATGTGGAGACAGTGACCATGATACCACCAGCTTCAAATTCTGTCTTCCCCGGTAGTGAATGCTTGGATTAAAAGTCAGATAAGTTCCAAAATATTTTACCTCCAAAACAATGATTTTTTTTTTCCTTCTTTATTTACTGTGTTGGAACTTGTAAATTTACTTTAATCCAAGGCTATCCTTAGCCATGTTGAATTCCCAGACCCTTGTACCAAGCAAAGCCTTGATGGATAAGTAGCAAAAAAGTTGTCATGCATGGAAGGCATCAAATGGTTATTCAAAGTTGTCTTAGAGCCTAATGGGTAATCCAAAGTTGTGGAATGTCTTAATAGTTCCATCAGAAGCAGCCACCACAATTGATAGCCCCCATGTTTCTGATACAATTCTGTCTTGGCAAGTATTTTTCTGACATAACTGCTGCTCATCATATTCATCTTCTGCTATAGGCAAATCCCAGCTAGGAAGTTTCTCCTCAGGCCATGTCATAGAACCTCGGCATGTGCCATCAATGGCAAACCAATTACCAAGAGAAAAACGTTCTGGATCTCTGGTCTCAGGAGCAATCTCTGATGGGGTTTGCATTTCTGAAGAATGGTGGGAAAAGTTACTGCTAGAACCCCTTTGATATGCTTTCACATCTGACCAAGGTATTGCAACAGTAACACCCTTGGAAAAAAAGTACTCACAGGAGCGTTCAGGTTTTGTGTGCTTAGAAGAAGCATTTCCCAAGTCATCCAAGTTCCAAATGTAAACATGCGAGTCCTCTCCAACTGAAATCATATGTTTTCCACTTGATGTGAATGAACCCGACATTTGACTTCCAGACTTTGGAAGACCTGTCACAAGTAATAACACTAACACTGCCTTACAATTTTTAATGCAAAACCAAGCATTAAGCATATAATGTAAATCAAGTACAAGTAACAGATATAAAGTCAGCATCTATAAGAAAATACAAAACACATATTGTTTAGGTGATGGAAAGCGACAGCTGAAGAACTTTTAAATAAATCCTATTATTCTCTCAATAACTAAATGATGTACCTTTGTATTTCTGAACAAGCTCAACGCCATCATAAATATGAATTTTGGAATCTTCTGTTGTGATCATAATTCTCTGGCTACTTTTTTGGGAGAACTGCATAGCAACAGAGGAGTTATAATGTAAATAGATAAAGGACAAAGTATAGCATCTTAGCAGTGAAGAATTAATAGAATGAAACCTGAATGCCAGTAATCTTGTTGCCTGATGCTTTCTTCTTACCACATACATCCATCTGCGCCTCAAGCTGGAAATATTTTCCTAAATCATTAGAAATCCAATTTAGATAGTCCTTTCTATTTTATCTTTTGTAAGGGGGCTTCATAACTATATCAATTGGTATTTGGTAACTCAAAAGGTACATACATACCTGAAGCAACATAAAAACGACAAGTGCCTGTAACAGAACCAACTACAAATCCCTGCATATGTAAATAGTCAATGATTCATCAATATCACAGAGATGAATTTTCAGTGACAAAATATGTAACAAGACCCAAAGTCAATAAAAGATTTTGTCAAGAATTCATGACATACTTTCCCATCTTCCTGGTAACTTATAGCACTTATGACATCTCGTATATTTGCCCAGTCAATGACTCTCTCTTCACGTATCCCCCATATTCGAACCTTACCATCAATGGACCCACTAATGAAGTGATTTTCATCAACAGGGTTGAATTGAACGCACGTCACTGCTTTCATTAAAAGTAGAGACACAATTATAACTACATTCATTGGCAGAAGAGATAGTAATGTTTCATGTTATGATTATGAAGATGAACAAAGTATGTGCTTTAAATATTGTATTGACCAATTAGGTATGGTTGTGAAACACAAGCCAAAAGGGGTGGTGCTCTTATACGTACCATAGTCATTGTGATGGAAAACACTGAGACATTGATTACAATCAATTTGCCACAAGCGAACAGTTTTATCCATAGAAGATGAAAGGAGAATCTGCCACAAGAAATTTTTATCAGCTTTAAGGAAAATTAAAATTGCAAGCAGGACAAATAGAGCATATTGCATGATTAGAAGGGGATAACAAGCTTCTGCTATGAACTCACATCTGAATTAGACCAAGCCAAATCCAAGACATCACTGGAATGACCAAAAAATTCTTGCACTGGTGATTCCTCAATTTGAAAAATACTATTTGGAAGGAAAATGAAGGGTTGGCATGAGTTTTTCTTCTTAGGAGAAGTGTTTTTACATTCCACTTTGCTATTAGAAGTGCCGTCTTTTGAGGTGAAACAAATACTGGATTTATCCAGTGATGTAACACGCCATATGCGAACAACACCATCTTCACCTCCACTCGCTAAATACTGACCACAGGGACTAAATTTCATGGTCCAGATTAGACCTTTGTGAGCTCTAACCTCTTGTCCAATGAATAGGCCACTGAACTCTAGCCACCTCTTTTTATTCTGCCTTACCTTTATTCTTCGAGTTTTATTTGCCCCTGCGTTAAATTTTGATCTAGCATTTCCTTCACCCCCTTTCCTCTCGTTCACAAAGCGTTTCCACCAGTTTTTCCTTTTCCTTTTACCCATATCAAAATCCTGAAATTCTTGCGAATCAGCTTCTCTATGCTCCTGATTTGTAGAAGAGAAGTCATGCTCTTTTCCCTCAAAGTTTGCATCTGCTTCACCTCGGGGACACCCTTTCACTTCATCCAATGAGACTTTTGCTTCAGAAGCTTTGCCCCCAGAGAGAACCGACTTCTCAGATGCTTGATCATTATGCGAAATTGAAGCATTTGAGATTGCTCCACTGCACTCCCTGATCCTCTCAAATCCCAAACTGATGGATGAGTCATCAAAGTTCATTCTATCCTTATAGCAAACCTTGGAAGAAGCATCGTCTAAACCCAAATCCTGCAGAAAACGTTCCCTCCTCTCCTTCACACTAACAGGCTCCTTCACCCAAATGTCACCATAATCACAACCACACCTTTCAGAGTCAAACTCTTCTTTGGCTAAAACAGAATCTTGAGCTGACAAACTATCCAGTGAGTCAAAGAACACATCAAAATCTCCATCATCAGAGCCCAGCATATCTCACACTTAGATTTGAAACAAACCACCTCCTCCCACATGAAAATCTCACCTTTAAGTCCTAATCCTTCTCCCAACAATCAATTCACTACTTCTCAAGACCTTAAAATGGGGAATTCCAAACAAGGACCAAATTTCTCTCCCCAATTATGCAAAACACAGTAGAATATTGAATGTCACAGGTTAAAGCCATAGACCAAGTACAAAGAACCAACTAACCACCAATGAGTAGATGACAACAGCTTATTTGCAAGTTCAAAAACCTCCCAGCACAGAAAGAATACTAATTAACAATTGGACACACCCCAATAGACTATAGATCATAGAATATTCATAATCATCAAATAGAGAGCAGAAACAAAGTCCAAGCTTAGTTGAAAGTGGAGACTATACCAGGATTACATGCCACTGTCAAGTCAAACAATGCCCAAATTCAACATGATCCCCAGTCCCCAAGCTATGATGGCCACATCCACAGAAAAACCCTTATGATAGGCGAAAGTTCTTCAACCAGTAATGAACAAGTGAGAATGCCTCGAGATCTGGATTTTGGGATTTGAAGATTGGCAAAGCGCACGAGCGGCGATATAGTGTTTGTTAATGTTATGCATCTCCTTTGTTATCTTAATATCACGCCTCGTAATCCCCGCCTATGATCTGTGACATTGTAGTGTAACCTTAAAGTCAGACACGGAAGAAAAAGCAAGGATTTTTAATAACCGTTTCCATTTACAGAGAACAATTTTCGTAAGGGCGAATGAAGACAAAGGTTGATTTGATTCTCAACTTTCTGCTATGTTTGCTGTGACTAGAAAAGTGGCATTGATTGGGAACTGGTTACTTGCCCACAAGTTAGAAGCGTTGTTGTTTTAAGAAGCTGTTACTTACAACAGCACTAGTACACGGAACTAGAGAGAAGGCTGAGAAAACGAAAGTGAAAACTCAAAAGTGTTAGGCCAATTAGGTGGTCATAGAGTCGTAGGTGGCCACTATGGACCCTCATAGGCTTTGGTAGTTACAGCTAGCACTGTTGCTCTCTGCATTGCAGTTTGCACTTAAATTTTCTCGGGTTGTGTGGTGTGGTAGTATAAGTATATTCTTGTATTGATTGAGGGTGCTATAGGTTAAGGTCTCCTATATGCCTATTTGGGTATGTTGTACTTTCTTTACTATTCCCATGTAAATGGAGAAACAAGGAGAAAGAAAAGATGGTGTTGCTGGGAAGGAAAGGGTTGTGTTAGGCCTGATATGATATGCTCACTCACACCATACCATACCTTGTGGTTGAGGTCACATATAAATTGACACGGCAAACATTGCCACTTTCTATTGCCCACAGCATTAAGTTCTTGGAAAGTCAATTCCTTCTGAAAAAGGGGAATCAAAAAAGGGTATTTTTTTTAAAGCTGGGAGCTTGTCACTCACATGAGTTAATTGAAAGGACAAGGGAAGGGAAAGAGAGTGTGTGATCGTGGTGGAAGAGAGGTGGCGGGGACCGGAGGTGTACGGAATTGAGGGTGTGAGGGAAATGAGAGAGAAGGAGAAGGGAAGCATGACATGTGTTTTGAGGGAGGAAAGAAAAGGAGATGGTGATAAGATAGATCATAGTCTACATCATTATTAGAGCTTAGCATTCATCCAAGGTTCCAAAATCTTCTCACTCCCTGTCACACCATCTCTTCATTTCCCCCTTCAATTTTCCACCTTCCTCTCTTCCCTCATCATGCCTTCTCACACTTTACTGTCATTTCCCACCAATCTTCTCCTCACTGCCACTCATAAAACTCATCCAAATCAAATTATAACCTTCATTACACACTTCTCGAGTAAGGGGTTTTTCACTGCCTCTTTCAACAAGCTCTACATTACTCTAATGCTTTTGCATCATTTTTGTAGGAGAGTAGATAAATTCAGAAAACTATAACTTTTTTTTTTTGTTTAGTTTTATACACACAAAAGGTGAAAGAAAAAGTATAATGTGTATTTGAATAGAAAGTTATATATAGAAGTGAGGATGACTTGTTTCTTCAAATTGAATAGAAAGCACAAACTAATGGTCTATCAAGAATTTATTCTTTTTCTGCATGTTATTAGGTAACCAAACAACAGTCTTTTTTTTCTTTTTAATTGTTCCAAACTTCAATAAGTGTTTCATCTTACATGCTAAACATTTACCTCTTTCATTTCTTTCATTAACTTTTAAAATTAAAGAAAATAATCTTTATGTGGGAAAATCACAGTTCTTGAAAACCATCCTAGATATTATAACTTTGGTGAATGATTAAAAATTATTTGATTTTCCATAGATAATTTTAGAAATATTTATAGGAATTTCTTCATAATTAGTGAGTAACAACATAGCTTTACCAGACGTATATTATATTATTTAATTTTATTAAGAATAAAAATTTTTAAATAAAAAGTATTAGTTTCTCATCTCCTCTTAGAATGATTCCTGAAGAATATAACATTTTAAAAAAAAATTGTGATTTCCTTATGAATGTTATTTTATAATATAAGGGAAAGAGATATTTTCAACTTTAGATATATATTGATGGGTGAGATGTATACTGATGGGTGAGAGGCCTGGGCCTCTTTTTTTTTTATTTTAGATTTTAAATTATATATATAATTTATATTTTGAAAATTACATAATTAATTAAGCTTTATCTTTCACAAGTAAAGATATTTCGTATTAGTTACAAGTTCATATATCTAATATTAAAAATAACAAATTGAGTCTATTTGAAATTAAATGATTCCACCTAATTGTTTATTCAATAAAGTTATATAACAATTCAAATACAAGTTCATTTTCATCAAATATTACGAACATCATATTGAAAATACGAATATATGAAACATATACATCAACCCAAAATAAATTACAAGAGAGTTTAATTTATTATGTTTAATCCTAATAACATAAAAATGATAAGTAATGAAGGAAGATAAATATATAAAGAGTAACAAAATGAACCCTTCAAATTTTATCTACCATACAATATAACATTTTCCTATCCAAGCCAACTCCAAACAAAGTGTCGAAGTGCTTAACCCTAGTGTACAGACTTCTTCAAACAAAGGTGTCAGATCATTGTAGTGGCTTTCAATCCAACTGATGTTGATAAGTACCAAATATTGAGTACTTGTGAGTTTAAAATTTCAGGTATAAAAGAAGAAAGAAAATGATAGATTGAAAGATTTATGAAGAAAAGAAATAAAAAGTTTAAAATAGAAAAAAATTCGAAAAGAAAAGTCACTTAACCTAGGTTCAAAACCAAGTTTAAAAGGAGATTTTTAGGGTTTTGGGAGGCAAACGACTATAATCAAGATTATCTTCTTCTCTTGCAATCTTCTTTTATTGGTTTGTAATGGCTACTAGCTAAATTCTTCATCTTTGGGATTAAATGTAATCTTTTGAACTCATTTGTATTTTGGTGATTTTAAATATAATATTGAGTTCCTACTCTATTGGTATTTTCAACTTGCACTTAATGTTAGATTTTATCTGATCAATAGAGTCTTGATTTTGATTCTTGAATTTAACTTCGAAGTATTTTAAGTTAAGTTTTTGACCTAGATGAAAATACTCAATATATTGGAATACTAGGGATAGGTCTCAATGTATTGATTGTTATAACAATCTATTCTTAATGGTGGGTAATTTATTAAATAGCTGAGGAATCAGTATTTAGAAAGTTATCTTATGATTTTCATATAAGAGGAATTGGTGTGAATAATTATTATATGTGTATCAATAGTGAATAGTTACTAATATTGTATTTTATTATCAAATCCAAAATATGAATGGGGAGATAGATGAGTTTAATCCCAGAGTCTTTATAGATATTGAAAACTTTCTTTTTAATTGCTATTTATTCTTTAATTGTCTTTATTGTTTATTAATTTAAATTAATCTCAATTCATCTTGAAACCTTTATTTGCTTAGTAAATTGTGAATTTGAGATTTGATAGCAAAATTGTTCTATGTGAGATCGAGATTCTTATTTTATAAAGTACACTTGCCAAAAAAAATGTCAACAGGTGTCTCTGATCCCATTTAGTGGCATAAAGACCAATTATCAACATCAGCACTCAACTTTGACGTTATTTTACTTTTATAGATTTTAATCTTGCTCTTCTGACTAATGTGTCTCCTACTCAATTATTTGACCAAAATAATGAAGATTATTAGTATAATTTGATGAAAAAAAATTCAAATAACTAATTATTTATAAAAAGAAATAAAATCATGAAATTTAACAAACTTCAAGCTTAAAAATAATTGATTTTGCTACAAAAATTAACTGGAAATTATCATAAAAATCAACATCCATGTAATGTTGTTCATTTACCATTTCATGGAACCGTAGATAACTTAACTTAAAGTTAGAAACAAGAGGTGTAGGCTTCAAGTGTGTTATTTCAAAATTTTCGAAGAATTTTTTTAAAACGGGAGAAATGAAAATGAAAATAAAAAATAAAGTTGTTATATTAAAAAAATTAAAGTAAAAGAAATTGAAAGAAATATTTGTAAAAGATTATGAGGTGATTTGATGTCATCTTAATAATTTTAAAATAATATTTTCAATGAAAAATTAGATATTAAATATTAATATATATATATATGTGTGTGTGTGGGAGTGAAGTATCTTAATTTTCATAAGATTGATTTTGTGACGCCCTGCACCTCCAGACTCTCTCCCGTGCCTCTTTCTTGCTTTCTCAAAAATCTCTCTTCCTTCTTTCTAGTTTTTCTCCATCCATACATCATCTGTTTTAAAATCTAAATATACCCTGTAGTAGCTAAGGAGTTAAGGATCATTTCTAACCGATCAGAATCTCAAACAGAGTAAGTTCGTATTTGCTCTATAGATCCCTTAATCTCTGGTTTTCCTTAGATTTTTTGGTCATCAATCTTAGTAGAGACAGTTGAGAAAAATATTTCTCTCAACTTAATTAAGATTATACTAAAATTTGGTTGTGTTCTGATAACTTTTTCTAGATCCTAGATTTTGAGATTAGCATCTTTATCGGGTGGAGAATTGTTGTAGAGATCTTCATCAGGTAGCTAGTAACTTATTTTAGTTATTTACTTTCAAATAGAACCCTAGAATAAAAGAGTCAAATATATGATTATCAGTGCTCAAGTCTTTCTTGCAGGTCTGACTGGTCCTTGAGCACTGATTTAATTTGGTTATTTATTGTGATTTAGTATAATTAATTGAACTGTTTTAAGTAATGATGTTAGAAAGAAATATGTGAGAACATTTTGGTTGTTGTTTGATGAAATTGATGTGTTATGTGTGATGACTGAGTTATAGACTTGTATGTTATCATTTTGGTTGAAATGAAACCTGGGGGTTGAAAGGAAACCAAGGTATCATGGTTACATATGTC